>Ga0209297_1001394_pt1 | contig 14073 bp, 20 predicted proteins | sample S_130805_MF_Meta_FD_187322 | JGI IMG/M metagenome (GOLD analysis project Ga0209297, IMG submission 187322) | Freshwater microbial communities from Lake Simoncouche, Canada to study carbon cycling - S_130805_MF_MetaG (SPAdes) (version 2) | ecosystem: Environmental > Aquatic > Freshwater > Lake ... | reverse complement strand
GTGTAAGGCTCTACCTTAGACTTAGGGCATGGGCTTATTTACGCGAACCGTCAAAGTCGATTCTCCGACTCACGACGTTTCCGCGTCTCTTGCTCCGATCAATAATATCAATTCGTTATATGTAAATTTTAACGCTGGTCTTGTCGCTACACGCGCGGAAGCTATGTCGGTTCCAACCGTTGCTCGCGCTCGGAATATCATCTGCTCGTCCGTTGCTTCGATTCCGTTGAAAGTACGAACAAAAGCCGACGGAAAAGAAGTTGAAACGCCGCCACGTGTTATCAATCAACCGGATCCACGCATTCCCGGATCCGCTACTTACGCATTTCTCGCGGAAGATTTACTTTTCCACGGTGTCGGTTATCTTCGCATTCTTGAAATTTATGCGGATACATATCGCATTCGTTCCGCCGAAAGAATTGATCCAGCGCGTGTCACAATTAAAACAAACGCACTCGGAACAGAAATTGAAGGCTATTACGTGGACGGATACACCGTTCCGAATGAAGGCGTCGGCGCTATGGCAGTTTTCTACGGAAACGATGAAGGCTTACTCAATAGAGCTGGTCGCACAATTTCCGCCGGCGCGGAATTGGAACGTGCGGCGACAATGTATGCGCGTGAACCGGTTCCGACAATGGTGCTCAAATCTAACGGCACAGCTTTACCGGCAGACAGAATCGCGAAACTTCTCGAATCGTGGGGTTCGGCTCGTCGCAATCGCGGAACCGCATTTCTTAACGCGGACGTCACGTTGGAAACTCTTGGCTTTGATCCCGAAAAATTACAGCTCAATCAAGCGAGATCCTACGTTTCCACCGAGCTCGCCAGAGCTACGGGCATTCCGGCTTTTTACGTGGACGCCGAAACTGGATCGAGCATGACATATTCGAACGTCAATTCCCAGAGGGAATCTCTCGTCGATTTTTCGCTTCGCCCAATAATGACGAGTATAGAAGAAAGATTATCCATGACGGGAATGCCGAATGATTTCGTTCCGGCTTCACAAGACGTCCGCTTTGATCTAGATGATTTTCTACGCGGATCCGCTATGGAACGCGCACAAGTGTACGACATTCTTAATCGTATCGGTGTACTAACAGTCGATGAAATCAAACAGAAAGAAGATATGGCGCTATGAAAAAACCTAAACTGGAAACAGTATCCGTCAATTTCTCCATGAAGATTTCGGCTACCGATTTTCCAAAACGTGAAATCTCCGGTCGAATTGTGACATGGAATGAAATGGGATCCACAAGCGCCGGAGAAACTTCTTTCCTACCTAACTCCATCACATTCGGCGACAAGACGAAATTATTACTTGAACATCAAAGAGAATCGCCAATCGGATTTCTTTCCAGTTACCATTCAACGCCAGAAGGAATCGACGCGACGTTTCGTATCTTGCCAACGACAGCCGGAAATGACGCACTCATCGAAGCAAGTCAAGGAGCTCGCGACGGATTTTCCGTGGGAGTTATTGCCGACAAATACGAAAACATTGACGGCGTTCTTACAATCAGCGCAAGTTCTCTCAAAGAAGTCTCACTCGTAACAGAGCCCGCCATAGATTCGGCACGTGTGGCAGTCGCGGCAAGTGAAAACGAAAATTCTGATTCCGAAACGGGAGCAACGGAAACAGAAGAAACAATCCCAACAAAACAAGGAGATACAGAAATGGAAATCACTCCAACCGTTCCAGAAGCTCCGACCGAAACGGTTGAAGCTTCCAAAACAGTTAATCTCGGACACGTTCCAGTCGCTTACACGACTCCACGTTCACCGATTACAAACAAAGCGCAATACCTAGAGCACTACTTGAAGGCTAACGTTCTACATAACGAAGATTCTCGTCAATATGTAATGGCGGCAGATAACACGACTTCAACAGTTCCGGGCATGATCCCAACATTCCAGAGCACTACAGTCATCAACGCACTCGCCAATAACGATCGCGGAATGATCGACGCTCTATCTCGCGAAACTCTTATCGCGACCGGCATGACTTTTGAATTGCCACGTGTCACAGCCGTTCCTAGTGTCGCAAATGTGGCAGAAAATGCGGCGGTTACAGAATCCTCTTTATCGGCGACTTATATTTCGGTTCCGGTTCAGTCATTTAAGGGACGTGCTATCTCCACGGTCGAACTCATTGACCGGTCAGATCCCAGCTATATAAATGCGCTCCTTCAGAATCTCGAATTCGCTTATGCGAAAGTCACAGATGAGTTCGCTACGGGAACAATTCAAGGAGCTGGACAACAAACAGCCGTTCACGCTAATACAGCCGCAGGATTTCTCGCCTACGGAGCAGAAGCTGCCGCCGCCGTTTATAGTTCAAGTCTTGGATTCGCGCAAAATCTCGTAGTATCTCCGGGACAATGGGCGAATTTAATGTCTTACAATGTAGACGGGCGTCCAATCTATACAGCCGGACAGCCTCAAAACGCAGGTGGATCAGTAAGCGCACAATCACTTCGCGGAAATGTCGCTCCCGGACTTAACCTCTACGTAAGCCGTTCAATCGGTAACGCTGGCGGAACAACTTCCACCGGAGACTTCTCAATGGTTGCCATCAATCCGGACGCGTGGACATGGTACGAGTCACAACGTTTCCAACTTCGTACAGCTATCCAATCCGACGGAACCGTGGATCTTCTTTACTACGGTTACGGCGCAATCGCTCCGAAGATTCCATTCGGCGCATGCTGGAATCAAACCTGATTCTAGGAAGAAACTAATCATGGGCTAGGTGCGCTCCCGTATCTAGCCCAGCAGACGAAGGGATCCGAAATGCCTAGCATTGTCACAGCTTCACAGCTTCGCCAAGTGTTAGGCGTTTCGGTTTCTCTTTATTCGGACGCATATCTCGAAGGCATTATCGTCAGCGCCGAACAAGTAATCTTGCCATTACTCAATGCTTATCAAAGCGCCGTCGCTGGCGTTTATCTTACAAACAATGTCGCCTACTACATCACTCAGCGCCCACATCATTTCGTCGAAGGTCAATCCGTCGTTATTTCCGGTTGCGTTCCATCATTATTCAATGGAACGATTACGGTAACGTCAAATAATAACGTCGAATTCTTGGCGCTGCCTTTTCCATCATTCGAACGATCATTCGTCTTTACAGCCAACAAAACAAACGCGGACGTTATTCTCCGAAACGTGATTCCGGCTGGCGTTGCTTACTTATCCGGAGCCAACGCCGCAACTCTTTACGCAAGCACAGAAGCCATCGAACAAAGCATTCTTATCGTTTCGGTTGAAATTTTCCAGAGTGTGACGGCGGCTGGCGGACAAATCGAAGGCGTTGATTTTCAACCGTCTCCATTCAGAATGGGAAGATCACTCCAAAATCGTGTCATAGGGCTCTTAGGAAGTTACGTGGACGTTTCCACGATGGCACAATGACAGCTACATCAATCGCCACGGACGTTCGCGGAACGTTGGCAACAGCTCTCGCAGGTGTCGCGGCTTCGGTTTATTCGACGGTTCCGGAAACTGTCATTCCGCCAGCGTGTGTCATTGTTCCGGATTCGCCCTATCTCGAAAGTACCTTAATCGGATCCGGATCCGTCAAAGTTAAAATCAATTTCGTCGTCAGCGCCGCCGTTGCCTATAACTCCAACGCCGGAGCTCTTGACAATCTAGAAAAACTCATCATCAGCATTCTCGCGGCTATGCCAACGGGATACGTCGTCGGCGACGTTCAACGTCCGACAATTACTTCAGTCGGTGCGAGTAACTTGCTCGTCGCGGATCTGTCAGTCTCGACCTACTACACACAAGTCAATTAAGGAGCTCAACAAATGTCCACAACTATTGTCACAGGTCGCCAGATCACTTTGACGATCGCTTCAACAACTTACGACGCACAAACGACTTCCGCCGTTCTTAGCAACGCGCCAGTCATTACAACCTATCAAACACTCGATGGCAAGGCTTACAAGCACATCGACGATCAATGGACTCTTACTCTCGGCTTACTCGCCGACTGGGGTGCTACATCGTCATTGTTCGAGGCTATGTGGACAGCGTTTCAAGCGCCGAACACTCCTCTTGCTTGTGTAATGGTCAGCGCCACCGGAGCTTCATTCGCGTTCAATGTCTTTCCAGTAGCGCCGAACGCAGGTGGCACAGCGCCAGACGCACAAACCGATACTTGGACAATGCTCGTCTCAGATACGCCAGTTCTAACAATCAGCTAATCAAACAGAAACGGGAGCAAAGATGAAACTACCAATAACAATCGAATACATGTCCGGAGAGTTCGGAACCTATACGGCTCAACCGCCGGAGTGGTCGAAGTGGGAGTCAAAGACGGGATACACGATTTCGCAAGCGCAGGAAAGAATAGGGATTTCGGATCTCTTATTTCTTGCCTACCATGCCATGAAGAGAGAAGCTGGCGGAAAGCCGGTCAAAGGCTTCGAGGTATGGTGCGAAACCGTGTCCGACATTGTGATCGAGTCCGATAGCCCAAAAGCTATCCCGTCGGAAGTCTAAATCGGATCCTTGTCGAGTTAGCAATCGCGACAGGAATACCGATGAGCGAATGGACAACGGCGGAGCAGATCCTTACGGCTCACGAAGTATTGGAGAAGCGGAATGGCGAGTGACGCAATCTCTTACGAAAAGCGTGATCTCATGGCTATCGTAAAAGTCTTAAAAGCGATGGACGATGAAGCTACAAATCAAGCTAAACAAGAATCGGGCGCAATCGCGGAATTCGCACAAGGCAAGATTAAAGAAAGAGCTGGCGGACGTGGAGCCGTGGCAAGTCGAATCGCAGATGGATCCCGTGTCAGTAAGTCATCAAAGATCGGTGAGATTTCATTCGGCTTCGCAACGCAACGATTCTCCGGTGGCGCAACGACTCAAATGCTATGGGCTGGCACAGAGTTCGGATCTAATAAATTCAAGCAATTCCCGGTCTGGTCAGGCTCAACCGGTCGCGGATCTACGGGCTGGTTCATCTATCCGACACTTCGCGCAATACAGCCGGAGATCATCAACAAGTGGGAGAATGCTTTCGATAAGATATTGAAGGAGTGGTCATAATGGCGGCAGGTTCTCGCACGTTAAAGCTCTCCATACTCGCAGATATTGACGATCTAAAAAAGAATCTCAACGCCGGACAAGGTGAAGTTCAAGGCTTCGGCGATAAAGTCTCAGACTTCGGAAAGAAAGCCGGACTCGCATTCGCGGCGGCAGGTGCGGCGGCGGTTGTCTATGCTGGAAAACTAGCAATCGACGGAGTCAAAGCCGCCATCGAAGATGAAGCCGCGCAATTAAAACTCGCCAACGCTCTCAAAGCTTCAACAGGTGCGACAGAAGATCAAATCGCTTCCGTCGAGGCACAGATTCTCAAAATGTCTCTCGCAACTGGAACGGCAGACGACAAGCTTCGTCCAGCTCTTCAACGTCTTACACTTTCAACAAATGACATCACAAAGGCGCAAGATCTTCTCAGTCTTGCTCTTGACATTTCTACATCAACGGGAAAGCCATTAGAAGCCGTCGCGAATAGTCTAGGAAAAGCCTACGATGGAAATACGGCGGCGCTTGGAAAACTCGGACTAGGATTATCAGCCGCCGAATTAAAGACGATGACTTTCGACCAAGTAACGCAAGCTCTTACCAAAACATTCGGCGGAGCCGCCGCCGCTAACGCGGAGACTTACGCAGGAAAAATCGCAAGAATCAAAGTCGGATTCGATGAAGCGAAAGAATCACTTGGAACAGCTCTTCTTCCTACTCTTGGAAAACTTACCGACTTCATTAACGACGTAATCGTTCCGGCATTTTCATCGCTTATCGCCGGACTTAGTGGCGATCAAGGAGTAAAGAAAGGTTTATCGGGAGCAGACTTAGCGGCGTTCAATATGGGCGAGACTCTCAGGTCATTAGCGAAATCGGTCGGCAATCTTTTCACAATTTTCAATGATCCGAACAATACTGGATCCGGTTCGGGCTTAGCTAGACTCATCGGCTGGATCGATACCATTGTCGGAGCACTTGAAAATCTTATTGGATTTCTGGGATACACATTGTCGCTTTTGAAAATTCTTTCTGATCCGCGTAATTGGACTAAATCAATGACAGAGACACAAGCTCTCGCGTCTAGCATGATGAAAGGCTTGACGCAGGTTCCCAATCAAACGCCTACGCAAGAAACAATTCGTGGACAAGTAAAAACAGTCACGCCGCAGACAATGAACGTTCCATCGACTTCGGGCGGTGGCGGTGGAACGGGAACAACTGGATCCGGAGCAAGTGGAACCGGAGCTGGCGGCGGATCGGCGGTCAATGGAATTCCAGTCGGCGGAACCGGAACAATTAACGATATTACTAACGTTCCGGACTTTTCCAATGTCGGCGTTACAGGAGCCGTCGTAGGTGGTCAAGTAATCAGTTACGGACAAAAATTTCCAATAGCTCCGCCGGTTCCGGACTTCTCATCGCTTGGAATGACGGGAGCCGCCGTGGGCGGTTCGGTGGTCAATTTTGGACGAACGCTTCCGGACTTTTCCAATGTCGGCGTTACAGGTGCGGCAATCGGTGGCACAGTAATCAATCTCAACGTAAGCGGCTCTATTGATCCAGAAGGCACAGCCCGAACAATCGTGGACACATTAAATAATTCTCTTTTCCGTGGAACCGGTGGCGCTAATAACTTACAGCTTGCTCAATTCTAATGACTAATTGGGCTCCAGTCTGGCGCGTTAAGATAAACTCAATCGCTTACACAGACGTCATTCTTGCCGATCTCAACATCACGTCCGGACGCACAAATATCTACACGCAAGCACAGGCCGGATATGCCACGGTTCGGCTCATCAATCTTGATTTATCCGCCGTCATTGTCGAAATCAATGATTCGCTCACCATCGAATTACAAGATACTTCCGCGACGTTCGTGCCAATTTTCGGCGGATCAGTCGTCGATATTGGCGTCACCGTGTCACAGGTCGGCTCGGTGGCAATTACTCAAACTGTCACCATCACGGCTCTGGGAGCCCTCGCAAGGCTTCAAAAGGCACTCACAGACGGAGTCTTGACACAAGATTTCGACGGTAATCAGATCCTTACAATCCTCACCGATCTTCTTATCAATAACTGGCAAGAGGTTCCCGGAGCTCTCACATGGGCGACCTATGATCCGACCGTCACGTGGGCGAACGCCGAGCAATCCGGGCTCGGAGAAATTGATACGCCGGGAGATTATGAGCTGGCGCAACGTGCGTCTAATCGTGTCGTTATGTATGACTTAATTTCGGCACTAGCTACGTCCGGATTCGGTTACATTTACGAAAACGCACAAGGTCAAATCAGCTATGCCGATTCAACTCACCGATCTCAATATCTGGCGGCGAATGGCTTTATAGATCTCACAGCTAATCAGGCGCTCGGTACGGGAATCGCCACCATGACAAGAGCAGGAGACGTCCGAAACGATATAACGATTCAATACGGCATAAACTCCACAAGTGAAGTCAGCGATACGGATCCGGTTTCAATCGAGCTCTACGGAGATCTCGCTCAAATTGTAACGACAACAATCAAACATCAAGCCGACGCGGAAAGTCAGGCGGCATTCTACTTGGAACTTCGCGCCTATCCACAAGCAATTCTTCAATCCATAACGTTCGCATTGACAAATCCAGAGCTTGACAATGGCGATCGTGACTCTCTTATCAATATCTTCATGGGCGCTCCGATTAACCTTATGGATTTACCTATAAACATGAACTCCGGATCCTTTCAGGGCTTCGTGGAAGGCTGGCGGTTTCAAGCTTCCTACAATGAACTTTCGCTCACTCTCATCATGTCTCCATTCGCATATTCGCTTCGTGCGATGAAGTGGCTTGACGTGAGTGTCGTCGAAAGATGGAACACTATCTCGCCTACACTTGACTGGGAACACGCCCTAGTCGTGGCATAAGGAGAAAAAATGGCTAATCCAACAACTAACTTCGGCTGGGTTATGCCGACGGCAACCGATCTCGTCACCGATCTTCCGGCAGATTTCAACACGTTCGGTCAAGGCGTCGATACGACAATGGCAGAGCTCAAAGGCGGAACAACTGGTCAAGTACTTTCCAAAACTTCTAATACCGACATGGACTTCACATGGATCGCCGCAAATCCGGGAGACATCACAGGCGTCACGGCTGGCACAGGTATTTCAGGCGGTGGCACTTCTGGAACCGTAACCGTCACTAACGACATGGCGACAACAATAACAACGGCTGGCGACTTAATTAAAGGAACAGGTTCAGGAACTTACAATCGTCTCGGCATTGGATCCACTTCACAGGTGCTCACCGTTGTCGCAGGTGCGCCAGCGTGGGCAACGCCGTCGGCAGGTGGCGCAACTTTCGTCGGTTGCTCATTGTATAAATCGGCAAACGCTTCCATAACAAACGCAACGGACACAACGGTCACTTTTAACTCCGAAAATTACGACACCGACGGATTTCACGATACGGCAACAAATGCCGAAAGAATAACAATTCCTGCTGGCAAAGGCGGCAAATACTTAATTACAGCCAAAATTACTTATGCTTCAAATACAACGGGAATTCGTGGAATTTATCTTTACAAAAATGCGGCGGTATTCTTGACCTACAATTCTGGGAATTTACAAGTAAGTGGCGAATGTAACGTTTTGCTTTCTTATGTGGTAAGTCTTAATGCGACAGATTATGTGTACTTCCAAACTTATCAAAATTCAGGCGGCGCATTAAACCTTAATGGTGGATCAGAATTGACCACTTTCCAAGCCTCGTATTTAGGAGCCTAACAATGATTCAATTTACACAGCCAAAATCACTCAATGGCGCACAGCTTGTCGAAGAGTTAGAAACGGCAGGAGTCGCCGTTACAGGTCGTCCGTCTATTGATGGCGATGGTGTTCTATGGCTTAACGTTCCAACGAAAGACAAAGCTAAAGCGGAAACAATCGTAGGAGCCCACGTCGGTATAGATCAAACGCCAGCCATTGAAGCGCAACGTAAAGCACTTTTGGAACGCTTGGGATTAACAGCCGATGAAGCAAGACTTCTCATCGGATAATGACGAAAGCGCCTAAAGGTTCACTTGCTCGAATTATTGAAGAAGCTATCAAGCACATCGGCTATGTGGAAATTCCGGACAATGTCACGATATTCGGACAGCGAATGGGAGCCAACGGAAAGCCGTGGTGCGGATCATTCTTGAACACGATAGCTCTTGACGCTGGCGTATCGATTCCCAATGTGGTCGGAACGGTTGCCGGATCCGAAAGCTTCAAAAGACTCGGTCAATGGCACTTGGAACCTAAAGTCGGCGATTTCGCATTCTTTGATTTTACACGCGACAAAGTGGTCAATATCCAGCATGTGGGAATTGTCGTTCGTGTAGGAAAATCGAGCGTCTGGACAATCGAAGGCAATACGGCGGACAAATCCGGATCACAAAACAACGGCGGAATGGTGCTTGTCCAGACACGCCGAATCAATGCGCCGGAAAGCTTTATATGTGGCTATGGACGTCCACGCTATGATGACCATACGGGAGCGTTGCCTATCATTCCGCCACCGAAGGAGCTCTCATGACTAAACTTAAAGCAATCGGCGCGTCATGGCTTAGGTCATTCCTAGCCGCCGCACTAGCTACATACTCAATTCAGGGATTAAATTACGAAGCCATGCTTACTTCCGGCGTCGCGGCACTTCTTCCAGTCGCACTCCGTTATCTCAATCCGAAAGATTCAAGCTTCGGCATTGGTTCATAATGGACGGGCAACAGATCGGCGCTATCGCCGGAGCCGTGGCGACCGTTCTCGTTGCTTTCTTCGCTGGCGTCCGATCTATTGTCCGAGAACTCAAACCGAATGGCGGAGCTTCTTTCCGTGATTCTATTGATCGGCTCGAAAAGCGCGTGGACGAGATTTATAGCTTGCTCATTAAAGGTTAGACACGCCGACTCGCCAGCGAGGTTCTTGACTATGTCGGTGCTACTGGTCAAACTCTATTCGGGAGCAACGACAAGGCTTCCACGGGAGCAAAAATGGATCTATGGTTTTTATTACTTATCGGATTATCTTTATTCTGTACGGCAATCAGCTTTTATTCCATCGGATACAAAGATGGCAAGCGTCAAGGCTACACACGCGGTCGCTCGGTTAGTCGTCACGTAAGCAACACAATGGAAAACTATGAGTAACTTCCTAGAAGGATACGAGGACGTCAATGCTCGAATTACACGATTCCATCAAGAATTCCCTACCGGACGACTCATCTCATACATCGAGGACATCGACGTCGTCAAAGGTTATATTCTCATTAAGGCGGAAGCGTATAAGACTTACGAGGATCTCAATCCATCGGCAATCGACTACGCATTTGAGGCACGATCAGATCGTGGCGTTAATCTTCACTTCTGGGTGGAGAATGCCGTCACCTCTGCCATTGGTCGCGTCATTGGACTTCTTACGCCGAGTCAAGCTCGTCCGACTCGTCAAGACATGGAGAAGGTGGAACGGCTAAGCGCCGCCGACGTACAAGCTAACATCGAAAAGCCCGATCTCTGGAATACGAAATTTCCGGCTCACGAAGAGAGCGTTCCAACACTCGGACAAGCTCTGGAAAACATCGAATCCGCGATGGGCGGTGAAATCTTCGAACATGCGCCATTGTGTCCACATGGTCACATGATCCTCAAAGAAGGCGTCTCGCCGAAAAACAATAAGCCCTATCACGGATACACATGCTCCGAAAAGGTCAGATCTAAACAATGTCCGGCGGTCTGGTATGACTTGACGCCGACTGGGAAATGGATCAAACAATAATGGGATACGTGGAATTTCGTCGAGGTAACAAAGTCGTTTCTATCGTTGAAGGCAACGAATACATACGAGTAGAGCCAATATGCGATGACTGTCTGGAATCGAAGCCGCAAGGCGGCGGAAAGAAAATCCGGATCAATCACGCGGACGAAGAATCAATCATGTGGTTCTGTGCCGACTGTCTAGAAAAACATCTCGCGCGATGATTAGCCAAGCCGACGAGTGGTATATCCATCAAGAAGCTCTTCACGTCTATTTCAATCATGACGGAATTCTAGGTAGTGAGCCGCGCTATAACTCACGGCTTAACTCGCATGAGCGAATAGCCGAACTAGCCGAATCCTTTACAGCCGAACTCGTTGTCGCCAGATACTTCGGACTTGACTATGACGTCACCATTAACAAAGCCAAGCGCCAAGCCGACGTCGGCGTCGGTCTGGAAGTCAAGTGGACGTCATACGATCAAGGTCATCTCATCGTGTATCCCAATGATCGCGATGGTGACGTGGCAATTCTGGTCACCGGCAAATCGCCCATCTATCGGATCGCAGGTTGGATTCCGGTGGGCATGGCTAAGGTCAAGCGATACGCCAGAGTCGGTCAAGACTCATGGTGGATCACACAAGACAATCTCAATCCCATCGAGAATCTATTAGGGAGCCAATATGGAAACCTTGTCCGCGCCGTGTCGAGCTTGTAAGGCGATCACTAAACAGATCGAGCGCATAGTCACCGACAATCTTCCGCCTAATGTCAAGACGCTTCAATGCGTCGTATGCGGAACGATGGGCGTGGTCTTACTGGAATCGTCCGAATGAGTTATCTACAGCTCTGGACGACGCTTGTGGATAACGCGACATTCCGGCGGTGGTACTTGACAAATAGAGCTACATCTTGGATATACTTAAAAACAATCTTTTCAAGCTTTGAAAATAACAAGAAAAAGATTAAAAAGATTAAATATAAAATACTTATCAACAGCGCTACATCTCTGTCGATATTGATATCAACTACTTTCATCGCTATTCCAACAGCGAAAGCCGATAACGTAGAGATCCTCAAACTCTATGCCCACACTCTTCTACTCAATGCTAAGGAGTTTCATTGTCTGGATCTACTCTGGACAAGTGAGAGTCATTGGAACTCAAAGGCTCGCAATAAGAAATCAACAGCTATGGGAATTCCACAAATCTTAGGTATGAAGGAGAAGGATCCAAGTAGGCAGATCCGAATAGGCATAGAATACATACGCCATCGTTACTCCACTCCATGCTTAGCGTGGGCAACATTCCAGAAGGTCGGTTCCTACTAATGGTCGCCAGTACTCGAAGCAAAGGCGGCAACACTCGTTTATGGTTGAAGATCCGTGAACGTATCCTTATGAGAGATGGTTACGCTTGCCAACAATGCGGCAACGATGAACGCTCACAGCTTACAATCGATCATCAAATCCCAATCAGTCGTGGCGGAGATGATTCCGAATGGAATCTCTTGACTCTGTGTAAAAGGTGTAATTTCTCGAAAGGTTCGAAATTAGGTGGCTTTTTTGGTACGCCTAGGAAACCTCTGACTCTTCCTTTTCTAGATTCACAGGAAAATGAGAGCACAAGTCATGAATAAGGTCGTACAAGGCTCCACAGGGCTTATACAGGGCATATCAGAGCCAGCCATAGGCAATCAGGGAATTACTCCGCCATCTCAGCTTCTTATCGGCTCTCCGACGCCTAGAATCCATTCTCGGCTTAATGATTTACCGTCTCGCGGTAACGAAGTCATTGACTTTTCGACGTCCATCGGGCTCGAACTCATGCCGTGGCAACGCTGGACATTAGAGCATGGCTTGAAATATAAGCCCGATTCTCGGTGGGCGGCTCCCGTGGCGGTGGTCGTGGCGGCTCGTCAAAATGGAAAATCTACGATCATGCTTGCCCAAATTGTGACGCGACTCTTCCTATGGTCGGAACCTTTACAGCTTGGATCCGCTCACGTGCTCACGACATCGCTCGAAACGTTCAAACACATCGTCAATATCATCGACGGAAATGATTCACTAGCTAAACAGGTCAAGAAGGTTCGGTGGGCTGGCGGTAGCGAGGAAATTCAGCTTCTCAACGGTTGCCGATACGTGGTCAAGGCGGCGAACGCGGCTTCGAGAGGATTCGCTAAGCCGGAGACGGTGTACATGGACGAGACGCGAGAGCTACGCGATACCGAAGCGTGGTCAGCGATGAGATATACAATGATGGCGGCTAAAAATCCTCAACTCTGGACATTCTCAAACGCCGGAGAAAATACGTCGCTCATTCTCAACGGATTACGTGAACGCGGAATGGCTTCGGCGGCTGGCGCGAACGACGATATCTTTTATGCCGAATGGTCAGCCCATAGTGACAAGATAGACGATGAGAAAAACTGGATCGCAAGCAATCCGGCGCTCGGTCACACAATTCACGCCGACAATATCCGCGCCGTTCTCAATGATCCGCCGGAAGTCGTCCAGACGGAAGTCTTGTGTCGGTGGGTTCACACTATTCAGAGCGCAATCCCGGCGAAGGAATGGGAAGAATGTGGCGTCGAAGGAGCCGACTTAGACGTGGAAAAATTGACATGGCTCGGACTTGATCTCTCACCGGATCGTCGCGATGGAGCTCTCGTTGGCGCGCAAAAGAATTTCGACGATACATTTACGGTCAAGCTTCTTCACACATGGCACAATCCCATCTCACTTGACGATCGTGCCATCGCCAATGACGTCGCGCCCTATGCCAGAAAATATCCCATTGAATTCGTCGTCTTTTCCAAGCGCACGTCCGCCGCCGTTGCCGCGCGATTACAGCCAGCCGGAATTCCGGTGATGGACGTGGACGGAGCCGCCTACGGTCAGGCGTGTGACGAGTTTCTCGGAGCGATTACGTCAAAACGTCTCATTCACAATAAGAATCCGGAATTTACAAAGCAAGTCTTATCCGCCGTTCGACTTCGCTACGGTGACGGCGGTTGGATCATAGGAAGAAGAGCGTCAAGTGTTGCCGTGTGCGCCAGCGTTGCCGCCGCGCTCGCTACACATTTCGCGACACGCCCGGAAACAGAGACGGACATTATGGTCGGCTAAGTGTAAGGCTCTACCTTAGACTTAGGGCATGGGCTTATTTACGCGAACCGTCAAAGTCGATTCTCCGACTCACGACGTTTCCGCGTCTCTTGCTCCGATCAATAATATCAATTCGTTATATGTAAAT
>Ga0209297_1001391_pt1 | contig 14083 bp, 1 predicted proteins | sample S_130805_MF_Meta_FD_187322 | JGI IMG/M metagenome (GOLD analysis project Ga0209297, IMG submission 187322) | Freshwater microbial communities from Lake Simoncouche, Canada to study carbon cycling - S_130805_MF_MetaG (SPAdes) (version 2) | ecosystem: Environmental > Aquatic > Freshwater > Lake ... | reverse complement strand
GTTAGATAGCTATGCCAATGGTGGATACAGCGCGATGTGTAAGAACTTTGATGCAGATGGCAAGTACCCAGCAATTCATGCAAACGCAAAGCTGGCTGAAAAAGCTGCTGCTGAAACCGCAGAGTTCCTAAAAACTAAATACCTACCTATTGCTAACCCAAATGACGCAGTTGGCGCAGAACGTTACGCAGTCTGGGCGCGTTATTTCACCGGCGCAAAGTTAGATCTACGCGCCACTTACGAGTGGGGTATGGCAGATCTCAAGGCGATCAATGCGCGTATGTGGGAGATTGCCGAACAAATTAAACCAGGCGCAAAAACACTTCGCGAAGTTGCCGATCACTTAGATCATGACCCTAAGTATGTTATTAAGGGCGAAGCTAATGTAATTAAGTACCTGCAAGATTTCACCGATGCTGCAATGGTGCGCATGGATGGCGAGTATTTTGAAATTGATGACCGCATCAAAATTTGCGAAGCCCGCTTAGCCCCTGAAGGCAGCGCATCTGCGCCTTATTACAACCCGCCATCAGAAGATTTATCTCGCCCCGGCACAACCTGGATTCCAATGTTGAGTAAAGATGAAGTCAGCAGCTGGCACTTAGTTTCGACTTGGTATCACGAAGCTGTGCCAGGCCATCACTTGCAATGCGCAACAGTTGCCATCGAAAAAGATCGCCTCTCGCGTTTTCAAATAAATTCAGCGTGGATTAGTGGTTATGGCGAAGGCTGGGCGCTCTACGCCGAACGCTTCATGAATGAACTTGGCGCTTTTGATGAACCAGGTATCGAAATGGGCTATCTATCAGCTCAAGCTTTGCGTGCCGCCCGCATCGTGGTTGATATTGGAATGCACCTTGGCTACACCGATTTCGATGGCAATGTCTGGAACGCCGAATCATCACGCAAACTTCTAAACGAGCAAGCCCTTCTTGATGATGATCACTCACGTAGCGAGACCGATCGTTACTTAGGTTGGCCGGGCCAAGCTATTTCCTACAAGGTAGGCGAGCGCGTTTGGATGAAAGCACGCGAAGATGCCAAAGCGCGTTTAGGTGCTGAATTCTCACTAAAGAAATTCCACACTTATGCGTTAAAGATTGGCCCAATGGGTCTTGATCCATTTGCTGCAGAACTTGCTAATTGGGATGGTAAGTAAAAAGTAATTTCAAATTACTGAACAGGTGCAAACTAAAGCGGGCGCGAAATTATCTTCTTCGCTTTCGCTTCGCTAATGCCCCAAACCGATAATCCGATACCAAGTGCATCGTCGGCTTGCTTGGGAGTGAGTTCCTCTGTCACGTGTACAGCAGTCATCAAACCTATAAAAATGCTTGACCAGAGCCTATAGCGGTGCTCAAAATCTTCACTAGTTATTTGCCCTCTAGAAGCTATCCGTGCGAGTACTTTTTTAGCAGTCTCTTCATCTGCATAAACAAAGAAATCTGACATTTCTTTTATCGTATTGTGAAGAACTTGCGCAAAGTTAGGATGCGTCTCTCGAACTCGAAAGATTCTGCGACAAACTGTAATTGCTGCTTCAAACTCATCCGTGGTCGAAGTCTGTGCGAAAGCCCACGGAACCCAGCCGTGCCACATTTCACCGAGGGCTTCGATAAATAACCGATCCTTATTTTCAAAGTATTTATAAATAGTTGTCGGAGAGACTTGGGCATGCGAGGCTAATTGTTCAATCGTGGCGGTGGGCCCAATCTCAGCCAGTACCTCTTGGGCAACCTTGATCAGCGCCGCTCGATTTCGCGCACTATAAGCGGCCTGTCGCCCACCCGGGGCTGGCTCAGCTTTCTTCTTGGCTGCCATCTCAGGAAGTTTAGACCTAGTACCCATAATTGAGATAAAGCCCGACACTTGAAGAGCTAATCTAAAACTGGTGCTACCCCCCATTTATGGCATACTTTCCCAAGATTGAATAGTTATTCCATTCTTTATCACAAGGGGTCCCGTGCTTAACGTGTTTTCTTTTGATATCAAGCAAGCCCGACTTACTTTGCGCTCAAAAATCTCGCGGGTAGTTGTTGCCTCGCTAGTGGGTTCGCTAATTTCTTTCATCCCGAGCGTGATGGCTCCAAGCTTACTCGAGCAGGCCAATGCGGCTTTTCCGGAGAATGCAATTTGTTTTAATGGAACTAATCAATATCTGGGACTGACTTCGAATACCAACTTGCCTACCGGTAATAATGCTTACACGATTGAAGCATTTGTTAAATCAAGTACCACGAATTACGGAGGAATTGCCGGATGGGGCACTTATGGGCAGGGGGGGCAGTCGAACGTATTAGCCATGGGCAACTCCCCGCTGGGTTATCGCAATTATCACTGGCAGAGTGATCTAGTTGCAGGTACAAGAAACAGCGCTGCGTTCAGTGGCAATTGGAACCACGTAGTTGCACAATTTGACGGAGCAACTCAGCGAATTTACGAAAATGGATTTCTACTAGCAACAAACACGGCCACGCATAACGTCACTGGTACATCAAATCTCACAATTGGTATGGCCAATGCTAATGAATGGTTTAACGGCTGCCTGAGCAATTTAAGAATTGTTAAAGGTGTTGCAGTCTACGGTGGAACAAGCACTACAGCGGCAAATTTCACAGTCCCAGTTAATTACTTGGCCGCAACTCAATCATCATCAACTAACATCGCAGCAATTACGGGCACGCAAACTGCGTTGTTATTGAATAATCGAAATAATCTTTTGGCAGATGCTTCAACATGGGGCTACACACTCACCGCTTACAACTCTCCTACGATAAGTAGCAGCGGGCCTGCTTTAACTGCGCCAGGGCCTGCAATCTCGTATGCCGCTACCACCACTCTTCCAAGCACTTCAGTATCAGTGACTCCGGTAAGTACTGGCTCAACAGTTACGGCCTATTCAGTCAGTGCCGGAACTCCATTGCCAGGTACTTTGAATTTAAACACCACAACTGGCGTAATTTCAGGAACTGCGCCATCCGCTTTTGGCACGTATACCTACACCATTAATGCCATTGACGGCGCAAGCAATTCCTCAAGTGCAAATTTCGTTCTGCAAGTTTCGAGACTTACTCCAACCGTGACCGCCTCACTTGCTAGCACCCCCTCTGCAGGCGTCGCGAACACGATCAATGCAAGCTCCTCAGCCCCAGGAGTAATTTCTTTTCAAAATAACAGTGGCAGCATTTCTGGATGTATAAATAAAAATACAACTGGTTCAGGACCATACACGGCTACGTGTGCATGGACACCAGCATCTGGTTCCTATTCGATAACAGCAACAATTACGCCATCTGACTCAAATTCATATGACGCTGCTATTTCAACGGCAGTTACTGGCACTGTTGGCGGCCCCGGAAGCTTTACAGTTACTGGCGCAGATAATGGTCTCATTCTTGAAATGCCAGCGTCGAAGGCAATAATGAACAACAGCGCGTATACAGTCGAAGCTTGGATAAAAATCGATCCGGCAACGAATACCGTTGCAACTGGCGCGCAAGACTACGGTCGATTGTACTTCTCTGGCACCACTTTTGATCAATGGAACCAACGTACAGGTATGTGGGATACCAGGTATGGCTCCTACTACATGACCAACAATAATAATGCGGCAACAAGTCCTCGTTGTGATGGTGGCGCCACGGCCGCACAGTGCCCACTCATTGCTATTCCTAGAGGACAGTGGACTCATATGGCCATGCAGAAGTCATATCTTACCGCGACTACTCAACGTCATATTATGTTCATTGATGGAAAAGTTGTTTCTTCATATGTAGTTGATAACAGCAGTTCAACACTTTCTATGAATGTACTTAGAGTTGGAAGTTTCGGTTCAGGCGCGTCTACCTCAAAAGCTTCTTATAGTCAGATGCGCATCACTTCAGGGTCGCTTTATCCATCGACATCAGCCCTTGGCGCAACTGCATTTATTCCAACCTATGATTGGTCGACCAACGTCTCGGGATCGTCGGTATCTGATGGCGCAACTGTTCTAGCGTTATTTAAACCGCAAAATACTTCAACCCCATCCTCACTTACTGATCTAACTGGAAACGGATCCACACTAAGACTCTCAACGGCTGGCAATTCTGTAACCGCAACTTCCGATTATGCGTCGCCACCACCACCGGCGTTTACGTATTCACCCGCTTCAGTATCCACTTTTACCGGATCAGCGCTGCCCACAGCTAGTCCGGTATCAACTGGCGGTGACATCAACAGTTATTCAGTTAACCCTGCACTACCAAATGGAATAAATCTAAATACAACAACCGGAATTATTTCGGGAACTCCCACCTTATCGTCGCCCACTACAACATATGTTGTTACTGCAACTCAGGCTAGCTCGGGGTTGCAAACAACAGCCAATGTCTCTATCACTGTGAACAAACCGCTGACTACGATAACTCTGCAGCTGGCCAATAGTGCAGTTCAGGTTGGTGTAGTTAACACAATCACAGCGACCACATCTACCGCAGGAAGTGTGTCATTCCAAACAGATCAGGGAGTTATTCCAGGCTGTTCTGCTGTAGCAACAACGACAGTTAGCCCATTTACGGCTACTTGTCCTTGGAGTCCGACTTCTAGTTATTTCACACTGAACGCTACGTTGACGCCAACAAATAGCGAACTAGCTACTACTACATCTAACCCTGCGCTAACTAATATTCGAGGAAGCTTAAGCGTCACTTCAACCGGAGCAACCACTTACCCAGGTGGGGGCCAAGGTCTCGGTTCGAATAACACTCTGAGATTGGTTTTTCCTGAAGGCACTGGATTAGTTACTTCCCAGTCTTTCACCATTGAAACTTGGGTAAAGGTCAACAACCCGGTATTGAATGTGGATATAAATGCGTATTACGGAAATAGTTTCTATGGTGATCGTGGAAACGGAATTTCAATTTATGGTAGTGACACCAGAATCTATGGCTTTTTAAGTGGATCAGTGATCGGTCTTACCTATCCGACTACCCCTATTGCAGCCAATAACCAGTGGGTAAATGTTGTTTACCAACGAAAAGTTGTTCAAGGCGATCCTTCCCAGGGATACGATGCCGTCTTTATTAATGGCGTATTGGTAGCACAGTTTGGAACTGGTGGCTTAACGCAGGGTGATCCGGCTTCGGGAGACAAAAGCACTGGTGTTCGAATTGGACCATTTAATGGTGTGGCTCAGATCGGGCCAACTCAAGTTTTATCAGGCGTTGCCGCGTATCCGCTGACCGGATTCTCACCAGCAACCACCTTTTCATTTGGCGCAAATACCTTAGCTCTATTTCAGCCAAGTTCGACCTCTTGTAACTCTTCGGCAGTGGCGCCACAGACAGTTACTGCGAGCACAGGAACTTCAACTGCTGCGTGTTCAACACAATACCCAGTAGCGCCTCCATCAATCACTTCGGTTGTTGCAAATAGCGGACCACTTGCTGGTCAAAACACTGTTGTGATTACCGGAACCAACTTTGTAGATTTAGTCACCAACGGCTTAAAGTTTGGTACTACCTCAATTAACGTGGCCGATTACGCAATTAACACTTTTGGAACACAAATTACTGTAACGAAAGTTCCAGCCGGTACTGGAAATCTTGATGTCACAGTTCAAACTGCGGGTGGAACATCAACAACATCAGCGGGTTCGAAATACACCTATGTGGCGGCGCCGACGATAACTAGCCTGAGTCCTTCCGTTGGTGCTGAGGCCGGAGGTATTGGTGTTGTAATAACCGGAACAGGTTTCACAAATGTTTCAGCGGTTACTTTTGGTTCAAGTAATGCCACCTCTTTTACGGTAAATAGTTCAACTCAAATTACAGCAAACTTTCCAGCCGGCCTCGGAAGTACTTATGTAAAGGTGACTACACCTGGTGGCACCTCTTCGGAAAATGCTTCTTCTGCCTTTACCTACACTTCGGCGACTTCGGTTACCGCTATTAGCCCTAGTACTGGCGCTACCGGCGGAGGTACCGTAGTTGAAATTTCTGGAACTAACTTCTCATCTTCATCTACCGTTGTGTTTGGCTCAACTGCAGCCACCAACGTTTCTTACAACAGCGGTACAGGCAAACTAACCGCTACATCGCCAGCTGGAACTAGCACAGCAAACGTTAGAGTGACTACTGCTGGGTCACAATCGGCGATAGCTGCAGCCAATCTATTTACCTACACCGCAACTGTCGAGGTCACAGCAATTTCTGTCGCAGTTGGTCCAACTACTGGCGGCACTGTGGTTCAAATTTCTGGTACAAATTTCACGTCAGCATCTACTGTTGTATTTGGAACAACTGCAGCTACTAACGTTTCTTATAACAGTGGAACAGGCAAGCTAACCGCTACATCGCCAGCTGGAACTGGCACAGTTAACGTAAGAGTCACCACTGGTGCGTCACCGCAATCGGCCACATCTACAGCTAATCAATTTACTTACTACGCACCACCAACTATTACCGGCCTCTCAAGATCGACTGGCCCAAATGCTGGTGGATTTTCAGTCGTTATTACCGGTACTAATTTCACATCTGTACTTGCCTCCACTGTTGTATTTGGGGCAACTAACGCAACTACATTTACTGTAGATAGCACAACGCAAATTACCGCAACTTCTCCGGCTGGCAGCGGCGCAGTTGATGTGCGGGTTTCAAACCAAGGTGGAACATCTGCAGATGTTGTTGCTGATAACTTTACTTATTTCCCGCTGCCAGCGGTGACAAACATTTCACCCACAACTGGCACAACTGCAGGTGGAACTTCGGTCACAATAACTGGTCAGAATTTTATTGGCGCAACAGCTGTGAAATTTGGAACAACGAATGCAACCACTTTCACAGTAGTTAGTGCTACTCAGATTACTGCGACAGCACCTGCCGGAACTGGTGAAGTCAACGTCACTGTAATTACTCCGGGTGGAACTTCAGCAGTCGCGCTTTACGGCAAGTTCACCTACGTTTCGCCACCAACCCTTTCCTCGATCTCGCCTTCATCAGGCATGATTACCGGCGGACAAGACATAATCATCACTGGTACCGGCTTAAACAACCTGTTAGCTACTGGCGGTGTTTTATTCGGGACAATTGCGGCCCAAACTGTCTCAATTATTGATTCGACTCAGATCAGAGTAGTTACTCCAGCCACGACAGTTTTGGGTGAGATTGATATTTTCTTGGTTAACTCATCTGGATCTTCAGCTGCAAGTTCAGCCAGCAAGTTCACATATACCAAGTCAAATGATGCAAAACTTTCAGCGCTAGCGCTTTCGCAAGGCACCCTAGTTGGCCCCTTTTCGCCTACGACTAATAGCTACACCGCATCAGTTATAAATTCCGTTGACAAAGTAACTGTTACTCCAACTGTTAACCAAGTTAATGCCACCGTTCAGGTCAAGGTTGGTTCTGGGGCATTTGCAACGGTTGCTCCAGGTTCGGCATCGCTAGATCTACCTTTAGTTGTTGGCGCTAATACGATTTTGGTTAAGGTCACAGCTCATGATGAAACCACAGTAAACACCTACACAATTACCCTGACTCGACTATCAAACGATGCAACTTTGTTAGCTGCGGCAATCAAGGCTCAAACGGCAACTCTTGGGACACCAAATGCGGTACTGGCCTCTGTAATCGCAGGAGCTATCACCCTAACTACCGCACAAGCGACCGGTTCTTTAGCTACTACCTTTACTAAGACCGATACCGGCGCAGCAATTACCAAAATCGTCAAATACGCAACTGGTGCACCTACTGCAGGCTTTGAAACTGACACAGCCTTTGCTAACAGCGCAACGACTGCGGTGGCAAACGGTGATTTTTTCATTGTTAAGGTGACCGCGGCTGATGGAACAGTGAACTATTCACGTTTTAACGTAACCGTTAATTCCGATGTCGCCACACTTTCTAGTGCAGCAATTAAAGGTCAAACAGCAACGCTTGGAACACCTAACGCAGTGTTAGCTTCTGTAACAGCGGGCACAATCACGCTGACTACAGCGCAAGCAACAGGCACTGACACAACTACCTTTACCAAGACTGATGCTGGCGCAACGATCACCAAAATCGTTAAATATGCAACCGGTGCAAGCACAACTAACTTTGAGACTGATACAGCCTTCACAAATGGTGCAGCGACCACGGTTTCTCATGCTGACTTCTTCATCATCAAGGTGACTGCTGCAGACGGAACAGTTAAGTTCTATCGTGTTAACGTCACAGTTAATTCAAATGTTGCAACACTTTCGGCCTCTACTGTAATTAAAGGTCTAGCCCCATCTTCATATGGAACTTCTAGCGTCACCTTGGGTTCTGAAACACCAGGTGCGATCACCCTGACCACCGCACTTGCGACAGGTTCTGCAGTAACTACCTTTGTTAAGACCGATGCTGGCGCAACAATTACCAGAATCGTCAAATACGGAACTGGTGCACCTACCTCTAACTTTGAAATCGACACCCCCTTGGCCAATAGCGCAACTACTACCGTGGCTAACGGTGATTTCTTCATTATTAAGGTCACTGCTCAAGATGGAACAGTTAACTATTCACGCTTTAACGTAATCGTGAACTCAAACGTGGCAACACTTTCGGCTGGATCCATTAAGGGTCAAAGCGCAACTTTGGGAACTGCGGGTTCAGCCCTAGGATCCTTAACAGCTGGTTCGGTCACCCTGACTACAGCTCAAGCAACAGGTACAGATACAACTACCTTTACTAAGACTGACGCCGGCGCAACAATTACCAAGATTGCCAAGCTTGCATTTAGCGCAGTTGAAAACTCAACAAACTTTAATGCTGCCGCAGCCTTTACCAATGGCGCAACTGACACAGTTTCAAATGGTGATTACTTCCTAATTCAGGTTACGTCTGCAGATGCAACAGTTAGGTTCTATCGCGTTAACATAATTGTTAACTCAAATGTTGCAACCTTGTCAGGTGCAGCTATCAAAGGTCTAGCTTCAACGCTTGGAACTCCGAACGCAGCGCTCGGATCTGTAACAGCTGGCACAATTACGTTGACTACCGCGCAAGCAACAGGTACTGACGCAACTACATTCACCAAGACCGATGCTGGCTCAACGATCACCAAAATCGTCAAGTACGCAACTGGTGCGCCTACCGCAAACTTTGAGACAGATACTGCCTTTACGAATAGCGCGACCAGCACAGTTGCAAACGGTGACTTCTTTATTGTTAAGGTGACCGCTGCTGATGCAACAGTTAACTACTACCGCTTTAACGTCACTGTAAATTCTGACGTTGCAACCCTTTCTGCCGCAAATATTAAGGGCCAGAGTGCAACTGTTGGAACTGCGGGCTCAGCCTTAGGGTCCTTAACAGCGGGCACAATCACGCTGACTACCACTCAAGCAGCAGGTGTTGGCACAACAACTTTTACAAAGACAGATGCTGGCGCAACAATTACCAAAATTGCCAAGCTGGTATCAACTGCAACTGAGAACTCAACAAACTTTAATGCTGCCACAGCCTTTACCAATGGCTCAACTGGCACAGTTTCTAACGGTGATTTCTTCATTGTTCAGGTAACTGCCGCAGATGCCACAGTTCGGTTCTATCGCGTTAACGTAACCGTTAACTCCAATGTTGCAACACTTTCTGCCGCATCTATCAAGGCTCAGACAGCAACCCTAGGAACCCCAGGTACGGCTTTGGGATCGCTGGTAGCTGGCACTGTAACTTTGTCGGTTTCTCAAGCAACTGGAACTGCAACAACCACATTTACCAAGACTGATGCTGGCGCAACAATTACCAAGATTGCCAAGCTCGCATCAGCTACAACTGAGACCCAAGCAAACTTTGATGCAGCTGCGGCTTTCACCAATGGCTCAACTGCCACAGTTTCTAACGGTGATTACTTCATCATTCAGGTAACTGCTGCTGATGGAACAGTGAACTATTCACGTATTAACTCAGTATTTGCAACAAACCCCACTGTTCCATTGAACTTGAGTGCAACTGCGCAAGCAGGTGGAGCGAACCTATCTTGGAACACCCCAACATCTAACGGTGGCTCGACACTTACGGGCTATGTAGTTGAAGCCTCTACAGATTCCACAACGTGGAATAGCGTAGGCACGACAAATCAAAGTACAACTCAATTATCTGTTTCAAATCTTTCTAATGGAACTGCCTACGTTTATCGAGTCAGAGCTTCAAACAGTTCTGGTGATTTGAACTATAACTGGGCAACAAGTGAATCAGTTACATCTTTCTACTATGTAACATGTTCGGTCAAAGGCAGTTTTTACGTAAATTCAACAGCTTCTCCAGTGCAAATACCTTCGGCGGCGGGTATGGGTTGTGAGGGCGAAGTAGTGATTCCACAAGGAATTGTGCAGATCAATATCAATGCATTTGCAGCAAACCCCGATGCAGTCAATCGAACAATAACAAAAGTTACATTCCCAACTACTGGACTACGAACAATTGACCAAGGTGCATTTAAGAATCTAGGTCTGACATCGGTTTCAATTCCAGCAACTGTTGAAATCGTTGGAATTTATTCCTTTATGAATAACTACATAACTACGGTCTACGTTGCCGGAACCGGCCCTGGTTATCACCCAACAGCTCTGCTTGATTCCGCTTTTAGAGGCAATCCAGCTTTCAACTTAACCTTAGGTAGTGGCAAGATTGAAATTGGCGAAACCTTTGGAACTGCAACCAGTTTTGCAAGTGTCGATTGGGGAACTGGTTTAAAAAGTATTGGCCGCAGAGCTTTCTATAATGTTTCGGCAAGTGGTTGGGCGCCGCTCTTCCCAGCAACAATTACATCTTTTGATGCTGGGGCTTTTGAAGGCACCGGAATTAAAACCATCAGATTTGGTACCGCTACTTCACATTCGATCACATCTATTGCTCAAAGCGCTTTCGACCCTTCGATAACTAGCGTTCAGTATTGCGGCACAACAGGCACGATCCTGTTTAATTACATTAATTCGCGTTTTACTTCAAAAACTATCTGGTGCTCTGAAGAAGTGCCTAATGCCCCAATCAATTTAACTGCTGCCGCTGGCGCATCTGGTCAGGTTCAATTGAACTGGAGTAAAGGTGCAACGCGTGCCACTGTTGAAGCACCTACTGATGGATTTGAAATCAGGTATTCATCTGATGGTGGATCAACCTGGTCAGCACTTGTGCAAGCTGCAGGGACTGCTACGTCATTAATTGTGACGAATCTAAGTAACGGCACAAGTTACATTTTCCAAATTAGAGCAAAGAATCTCTTTGGTGCGAGCACTTATTCTGCAAACGCATCGGCAACGCCACTTGGAACTCAGGTTAATCCAACATTTGGCCCATCTACTTCGACGGCAGTTGGGTTCACCGTTAACGTCATAAATTACGATGCCACTTATACATATAGCGTTCCGCAAGTTACTGCAGGTTCAGGAACCATTACAGTCGGTACTCCAACCGGAAATATTTTACCGATCACGGTCAGCGGAATGTCGCCTGGTTCGGTAGCGACAATTTCAATCGATAATCAGAAGACCGGCTTTACAGGCGGTACCGGTGTCGCATCGGGAAGCGCTCTTAATGCCGCGAAGGTTCCGGTTATTGGAAATATCGTCACTCTTACTGGTGGCTTTACCGCAACAGTTACTAATTATGATTCGGCATATCAATGGAACGTTATATCTTCCCTTGGTACTGCAACGATTAATAACCAAGGCGGAATTTCCGTTTCAGGTGTTTCGCCATCAACTTCGGTTCAGCTCACAGTTAATGCAACTCGCACCACATATGCTCCAGGTTCAACCCAGGAAAGTGTTACAACCCTTGCGCTGTTGCGGGTTATCTACAACGGAACTCGGGCAACCGGCGGAGCAGTACCAACGGATGCGACTACTTATGCCTCAAACGCTTCAGCTACTCTTTTGGCTAACCCTGCTTCAGGCGGTTTGACCTTAGATGGCTATTACTTCTCGGGCTGGAGTTTAAATTCCAATGAATCTGGCCAGATCTATCAACCAAACTCAACACTCCAACTTGGTTTAGTAAACGTTACTTTGTATGCCAAGTGGACTTTGACGCAGTACACAGTTACTTATTATTCAAATCTGGCAACAGGTGGAACAGTGCCGATTGATTCAAACACTTACACAATGGGTGGCTCAGTACCAATTTCAGCAAATACCGGCAACCTTACTCGCACTGGTTATAGCTTTATCGGCTGGGGAATAAGTTCAACCGATACTGCAAATCCATATGTTTCAGGAAATACCTACACAGTTGGAACAAATAACATCGCGCTGTGGGCTCGTTGGTCACCGAACACATACCGAGTCACCTTTGATGCCAATGGTGGAACAGGTGCGCCAAGTAAAGCTTATGACGATTACACAACGGCAGGCACTGCAATTTCATTAGCCACTAGAGGCAATCTAGAAAAAACTGGTTACAACTTTAATGGTTGGGGATTAACCGCAGTTTCAACGCCGGTGGCAGATCCATTTACAACTACCGCCACCATCGATCTATTTGCACAGTGGAGCGTTGCTAGTTTCGCAGTCACATATCAATTAGGTACATATGGCAGCGGAACTGTTCCTACGCAAGCAAGCGTAAATTACGGAACCAGCTTTACGGTTGCTGCAGCTACCGGATTAACCGGAAGTGATGGGTCTAATCCATATGCATTTGTTTCTTGGAGCGATGGAACAAAGACTTATGCCCCAGGTCAGAGCATTCTGATGGGCGCAGGCGCTGTCACTTTAACTGCGCAATGGACCCGAATTTATAATGTGACTTACTCCTTTAACGGTGGCAGTGTCACAACTGCGATTGCAGATCAGCAGAAGATTGCTGGCGACACAATTGTTATTAGCTCTGTGGTACCTACTCGCGCCGGATACATCTTTGCCTCATGGAAAGATCAAAGTGATGAAACTGCGCTAGCGGGGGCGAACTATGAAGTTCGCGCAAACCACTACTTGTTCTATGCCCAGTGGACTGCAAGGTCTTACACAATTACTTACGATGTAAATGGTGGAAATACCACTCCTACGCAGGCAAATCGCTCAATCGGACAGATCTTTACTGTCGCAGCTGCGCCAACAAAGGTCGGTCATGACTTTGAGTACTGGAGCGATGGCACTAATAATTACAACCCAGGTGCTGATTACCAAGTTGGAATTAGCAATGTAATTTTGCAGGCAGTCTGGTCGCCAAAAGTCTTTAAAATTTCCTATAACTTTAATGGTGGTACTGGAACTCCGATTTCAACGCAGAATTACACATATGGAACTGGCCCAGCGGTTTTACCGGCAACAGGACCTACTCGCTTTGAATTCAACTTCCTAGGTTGGGCAACAACACCTACTGCAACGACTCCAGTCAGTGCATCATTTGCGCCAAGTGGAGATATTTTGATGCACGCAGTCTGGGTAACTTCGGTTTATCGCTTAACTTTTAACGCAGGTCTTGGCATTAGTGATTCTGCAACGGCAACTGTGACGATTGGTCAATCAATGTTGCTGCCAGGTGGAACTAGAGCTAATTACACTCTACAAGGTTGGTCGACTACCGAAACTGGCGGGACCACTCTCTCACTAGGAACCCCATACACACCAACAACTGATGCAACGTTATATGCGCGATGGGTAGCTCAAGTATTTACTGTTTCCTATAACGGCAATCGTGGAAGCGCAGGGCGAGCCTCTGATTCAGTCAGTTATAACGCCCAGACTCAAATAGTTTTGCCATCTGCAACACGAACAAGCTACGTCTTTAAGGGTTGGTACTCCCAAGCAACTGGCGGTTATCTACTTGGCGAAGCTGGTGCTAATTATTTACCAGCTGCCTCAATTACCGCTTATGCACAATGGATTCAAGGCTCGCTAAGTGGCATGGGACCTGCAACGTTGATTGCACAGTTAACAGTGCGAGATGGAATTGATACCGGATTTAACGCGGGCAGCAACGGCAGTACCGCAACTGTTACCTATAAAGCTGGCTCACTTCCAGATGGCACCGTAATTACTGCCTACCTTGAAGAGTCAGTAACTCGCGTTACCTCACTTCTGCAAACTCCAGCAACACCAATTCTGTCGCTGATTATTGCTTGGGTTGCACCTGAT
>Ga0209297_1001390_pt1 | contig 14092 bp, 5 predicted proteins | sample S_130805_MF_Meta_FD_187322 | JGI IMG/M metagenome (GOLD analysis project Ga0209297, IMG submission 187322) | Freshwater microbial communities from Lake Simoncouche, Canada to study carbon cycling - S_130805_MF_MetaG (SPAdes) (version 2) | ecosystem: Environmental > Aquatic > Freshwater > Lake ... | reverse complement strand
CGTGATGGGCATGACCGGCCGCTTCCTGAAAAACTGGGGCGATTTCGGCACGGTCGTTTCACCGGCACAAATGAAGTATCAGGTCGCCACCCACCTCATGGTTGGCGCCTCCTCCTGCGTCGGCGATCACATGCATTGTAACGGAGCTTTGGAAAAAGCCGTTTATCAAACGATCGGCGAGGCCTACTCTTTCATCGAACCAAGACAGCCCTGGTGCGTCGGCATGCAGCGCCTGCGCGAGGCGGCGATTCTAATTCCCGATGGTGTGGAAAACGCGGCGATGGTTGCGGCAAAAGGCAGCGGCGTTTCGCTCTTCGATACGCTTTATGGTGCGGTCAAATTTTTCACCGAAGAACACATCCAGTGGGATGTCATCGATGCCTCGATGGACTGGAGCGGCCTGCGCATGCTCGTCGTTGCCACGCCGCCCGCCAACGAAGTGGCCCTCAGCAAACTCGAAGCCTTCGTCGCAAGTGGAGGATCATTGTTCGTCGATCCGAACGCAATCCTTACCACGGCATCCTTCGCCGGGCGTTGGCTTGCCTTGCTCGGAATTAAGAGTGCAAAGCATGGCGAACATCCCGGCACTTACTACACAGCAAGCGGCCGCATGGCCAAGGGTCTGCCCGACATGGCGCACTATGTCCATGCTCCCGGCCTGAAGCTCAAGCCGGCGAGCGGAAGCAAGGTCCTCGCGCGCATGAAAACGCCACCCTTCGTTCGTAGCCGTAAAAATTTCTACGGTCACTTCCACGGGCCGGACATCCTCGATGCCGGGGCAGCTCTGGTCTCATCGCAGGACGGCCGCGTGGTCGCTTTTGCGCAACCACTCCTCGCCGCCTACCTGCACACTGGCTACCACGCGCACCGCACGCTATTGCGCAATGCGTTTGAGAAACTTCTGTCCGATCGACTACTCCGCACCGATGCGCCCGGCCAACTCGAAATCACTCTAGGTAAAAAGGACGGCAAACTTGTCCTGCAAATGTTGCCCTTCATCGCCGATCGACGCGACCGCAATTCCTTTGAATCACTCAACGAGGCGATCCCGATCGGCGGATTCTCCATCACGCTGAACCTTGCCTCTGAGATTGCAAAGATCCACGACCCCATCACCGCCCAAGTGCTAAAATCCCGCAAAACTGCACAGGGCCAACGATTCCGCCCAAAGCCTGTGCGCGAACATGCTTTGCTGGTTATCGAATAATCCTCTCCATGCTGTGCGCGAAAGAGTGGAGTAAGGTCGTCTCGAGCGAGAAAGATACAATCGTGGCAACCTCAACTAGGTCGGAGCAACGACATGCGTCTGCGCAATTCAAAATTCATAATCCCACGCACCTCTCTCACCCGCTCGGGTGCCGTAAAAATCCGCACTTGTCACGCCGTAGTCCTGAGGCGCATAGCCGGAATCTGCACTCTCTCGTGAAAAGTCCACTTTTTATAAACAGATGTCTTTTTTTTAAAACTCATTTCAATGGATTGGCGTCAGAAATGAGCAAGAATCAATCTCGTGAAAGTTCATAGTCTCCCAGCAAAGTCAGTTGCCCATGCATTCACACTGGTGGAATTGTTGGTTGTCGTAGCAATCATTGCGGTTCTTGCTGCATTGGCGATTCCGGCAATCTCCTCGGCGAGTCTCAAAGCGAAACAGTCAGCCACCGCCAGCACGCTCAAAGGCATGGGAACAGCGTTGAATCTCTATGCCGGAGAGAACGACGGCAGGCTTCCCGGCCCTTCCACAGTTGCGATTTACGGGTGGGCGCGTAACCCCGCCAAAACCACCGATACCGCACATTTGGGACTCTATCTTGCCCCCTATCTTGGGCAACCAGCCGACAGCAAGCTGACAGTGTGTAAAGGTCTTCAAAACCCGGCTCTTTCCCAGCAAGCTCAGAACAACACGACTTTGCCGGTTGCTCAATTTGTGAAAATCGACGCAACCAACACCAGCCAGTTGGAGGACTGGCCTCTCTGGGGCAGATTCGATAGCGGTAGCACCATTGCTGATGCCTCTATCTCGACGCAACAACCGAAACGCATGCAAGGCCTCTCCAGTAAAGCCAGGACTGCTGCGGTTATTGCAACGGCTGATCGACAAACTTGGGCATCCGCTCAAGCCAATGTGAACCTTCTTCCTGCATCAGGCTCTTTTGGTGGGAAGCGGCTTTGGCTCTTTCTTGATGGGTCTGTCTCTGGACCGGTTACCAATACCAACATGTGGTTTCGCTAATTCCCAAAATCTTCAATTCAAATATGACAAACCTACTCAAATCATCCTTTCTCCGCTTCACTACTTCGCTTCTTGCTTTGCTTGTCACCGGTTGCTCTCCACAGGGCAACACCGCCAAAAATCTTGAGCCCACCGCAGAGGAGAAAGTCGCTGCGCCATCGGAGTCTCCGATAATTCCGAATGTTGTCGGCTGCGACTGGGGAACGATCAATCTGCCTAAAGAGAGACTCGATCTCACTTTTCTCAAGCAGGCCGGAATGGAAACTGTCGTGCTGGGGGTGAATTTTGGCTGGCACGGAGCGATGCGCAAATACCTACCGCAAAAGATCGCTGCACATCCCTATCCCATTCGCACTTTCTGGAATGGCCGCGATTCTTATGATCGCGACTCGGTGCGCGAGGTTCTCAACCTCGTTAAGCAGCAGCACCCTACGGCACGAATCATTGTTTGGCTTCAGCTTGATACCTATCCCGAGTGGACCAGTGAAAATCCCGACGAGGCTTTGCGCAACGACCGTGGTGAGCCATTTGTGGTGAACTTCCATTTTCAACGAGCAGGCAATGACCCCGATCCTAAGAAGTGCGAGGTGCTGGCTTGGTCGTTCTACTCGCAAAAGCTGCGCGAGGATCTGCGCCCGGCGATCAAGGAGTTCGTCAAGACGGTTGAAAGCTCTCCGGGCGGAGATCAAGTGGCAGGCTATTTGATCGGCGGCGCGCAGGACGCGCAGTTTTATCTGTGGGAAGGACCGAATGCCGCCAAGGCCAAGGATGCCCGTGCGTGGAGTGACTACAGTAAACCGGCCGTGCAGGCTTGGCAGGCGTGGTTGAAGAAAAAATATGGAACGCCCGAGGCTCTCTCCGCCGCGTGGAATAAGAAGATCGCATCGTTTGATCAGGCTGTGCCACCGCCTGCCGATTCCTTAGTCGGCAGTCCACGCTTTCACGATCCGGAAACCGAGGAGCAACAGCGAAACTGGAAGGAGTTCATCGCCGACGGCCGCGTCACATTGGCCGAGGACATCGCCCGCATGATCCGTCAATCCGCCTCCAGGCCGCTCCTGATTGGAACGAGTTCAGGCGACAATGGCGCCCGGGCGAACATGACAGCCAATGTCCGCTTGATGAACTCGAAGGAGCTGGATTTCGTGAATGCACCCGTGCGCTACAACCAGCGCTTGGCTCCCGCCAGTCCAGGCGGTGCACTCGCTGTCTTTGATTCCTTCCGACTTAACAACAAACCCATCCTGTTCGACCTCGATTACCGGACATGGAAAAACAAGAATTACGAAAGTCAGAATCTCGGCCCCGGCTACAATGTGAGCGCCCGGATGGTCGGCCGCACCAGCACGCCGGAGGAACTTCGTAGCGCCTGGCTGCGCGAGACCGGGCGCATTGTGCTCGGCGGGCACAGTGTCTTCCTTGATCCCGTCGAGGGGCCAGAAACCCATCAGGACCCGCTCATCCAGCACGAGATGTCGGTCTTGCGTAACTCGGTTGAGAAGGCAAGAACAGCGGCAGGCGCTCCCACCGGTGCCGAACTGGCTGTCATCTACGACGAGCGCTCCACCGATTATTTGAAAGGCGCGCTTGGCGACCTGCACATGACATGGTCGAGCGGCCAGCGCTCTGAGCTCGATCTCTCCGGTGTGCCTTACGGTTATTACTATTTGGAGGATTTCAAGGCCGGCAAAGTGCCTGCCGCGAAGCTATACATTTTTAACAATCTTCTTGAGATCGACGATGCCACCGCCGCCGCCATCGAGAAACTCAAAGCAAACAACAATGTTCTCTGCTTCCTTCAAGGCACGGGCTTCAATCTCCAGAAAAAAGATACCGCCCGCCTGAGTCAAATCATCGGCATGGAGGTCGTGCCTGCAGCTGCGGCCCAGTCTCCGAGTGCCTCAGCCTCGACGGAACCTTTGAGTGCCGGCAAGCCTGCTCCAAGCTTCGCGCTGCCTACAGAGTGGACTGCTTTCGGACCGTTCCCTGCAAACTCGCCCGTGACGCCCGTGCCGGAAAATATTCCGACACAGATGGAAATTGGCGGTATCACCAAAACTGCCTGTCCGATCCCACGCAATGGGTGCATGCTGAATTTCTCGCCTCTGGGATCGCAGGCGGCCGAGGAGGTTGTATGGGCCTTCACTCGCATTGAATCCCCCGAGGAACGCGAAGTGCTCATTGGAGCGGGAGCCGACTGGTGGATGACTTGGTATCTCAATGGGGAGAAGCTCCTCGACACTGCGGCATCCGGTAATGAGTTTCCCAACATTGCTTCCGACAACTTTGTTTTCCCTCTCAAGCTCAAGAAAGGCACCAATCTCCTTGCGGTGCGCGTCAAGGGTGGCAGCAGGAGCCTGCGACTTGCTGTCGAAAGCCTGGATGAAATCGACCAAGGGATTCTGCGCAGTGAGTCCGAGGGCCTGAAACTGGATCCTCAGCTCGGACTTGTCGTCCAAGATCCTAAAGCCCGTCGCCTTGCGAATTACCCAGGAAGCAACATGTGTGGATTCGCCGAGCGTAAACATGAGGGCTGGACCAGTGTTTTTGCCGGCACCCACTCCTTACGCCGTAGCACGATCGCCGCGCTCGCGGAGCACGCCGCCGCTTGGCGTGTTGCTCCCATCCAGTATGCCGTTGCCGCCAATGAGAAGTTTCTCATGGTTCATCCGCAGTTGAGCGGCAATGTTCTGATCTCTCTGAAAACGCCAGCGGCACTCTCCGAGGTGAACGGGGCGTTTCCGTCGCAGCATTTCGCCAAGGAGCACATGTTAGATCTCGAAGCTTACAAAACCTACCTTTTTGCCCTGGGCGACAAGGAAACTCTGCCTGGCAGCACACCTGGCAATGCCGCACCGATCAAGCAGGGAACGCTCGTGCAGTTCGATTTCACCATCGATCCCGCCAACAAGCCAAAGCCGAAGGATCTTAAACCTGTGGTGAAGTTTCCCGCAGGACAAGCCTCCGCACTCCTGACAGGATCCGGCATTGATGACAGCCATCTCGACATAAGCGGGAATGGGGTTCCTCCACACTCGCTTTTCATGAATGCCAAAGCCTTCAGCGCAGGCACTGAAGACCAGATGGTCCAGAAGGGCGCGTGGTTTGGATTCAAGGCGTCACCGTTTGCGGGGAAAACGATCGCCCTCGAACGCTTGGACTTCATGGTTCAGCGCAGCAACGAAAATTCACCCAAACAATACGCCGTGTATGCCGAAGTGGATGGCCGTTCCGAGCGTGTCGGGGGAGGGGACCTGCGCAACCGCACTGGCAACACCAACGAAGAGTTTGATTCCTACAGCGTCGATCTCAGTCCCGTTGCCTTACTGCAAAAGTTGGCCCGTCCGGTGACTTTCCAGATTTACCTCTTAGGCGCTACCGACAGCCCTCAAGCTCCCGGAAATGTCCGCATAGACAATATCATCCTGAGCGGAAAAAATGCGGAGAGCGCAGGCAAATAGAATTTTCCCCAGCACAAAACCCAAACAACAAACAAAACCCCTAAATAATGAAAACCAAGCCCACACTTCTCTCATTCCTTGCTTGCCTTTCGATTTCTGCAAGCTCGCTCAATGCCCAATCCACTCCGGAACCTGTCTTGAACATCCAGGCTGGCAATGGTGTGGCCGTCGATAAAAGCGAGAAAGCCCGGGAGATTGCCGAGTTGCCTGCCGGTTCCAATAACACTTGCGTAGCTTTGGAAAGCGAAAAGGCCATTGAAATTCCCTATGCCGAGGGGGATCCACTCTTCTCGACTGCGGAGTTCACTTGGATTTTAAGGGCCAAATTTTCCAATCCTGGTGTTCCCGAAATTTTTACGCCGATTATGGGACGCTGGTTCGCTGCCGCCAACGATCGATCGGCCGCTTTGATTCTTGATCCAAACAAAATGATCCTATTCAGTCTGAGCTCCGATGGAACATCTCAAAAGGTTCTGAGTGAGGGTGGCGGTTATGCCATTCCTGAAGATCAGTGGAGAATTTTTGTTCTCCGTTGGAAGCAGGGTGAACTGGCCTCGCTTTCGATTTATGGGAACGACGGCATGCATTTGCAAACTCACAAAACAGCTCAAAAATTCCTCCTCCCTTCAATCAAGCAAGTCAGCCAGCCATTCCTGATTGGCGCTCCGGCCAAATACGGCATGGAGATCAAATCCGCAAAGGTCTTCGATCGCGCATTGACCGATGAGGAACTGACCGCCGATTTGCTCACGAAGTGATCTGATATCCCTTAAAGCCGCAGCATGGACTTTTATCCATGCTGCGCGGGGATTTTGGGTGGGGCGCCGGCTTCCGGAAGCGTCGCGCTCAGAGACATGGCTGCATAATCTTTCGCCGGGTCGAGACCCAAAATTGCCGCGCCAAAATTCCGCAATTGTCTCGCTCGCTCCCGCGAGTCTCAACTCTCAATATGCGCTTTACGCAGGCTGCCGCGCGCCTCCCGTTCGCCTGGTTCGCACATCGCGCTCCGTAAATCGCCATCAGTCGTAAAAAAGTCATTTTTTTACAATTCATGACCATTTTTTAAAAGTCATTTCACTGGATAGCCCTTCAAGAGAGGCGAAAATTCCTGCTAATGAATCCCCAGTTCTTCGCAAAATACCCGGGACATTTCCTTGCCAAGCAAACCGCGCGCTTATTGTGCTGTTGCGCCTTACTGGTTGTCTGGCTTACCGCATCGCCGGTCGCTCATGCCGGCACGACATGGGACGGCGGTGGTGGAGACACCAACATCAACACTGCGGCCAACTGGGATCTCGACACTCTTCCCACTTCACTCACCGATGGCACGCAGACCCTCACCTTCGGCACCAACGGTAGCACCGCAACGATCAATACGAATGTTAATGCCCTGGGCCTTGTGATCAACCGTGACGCCGCATTCACGATTGCAAATGGCGCGGGCAATCTGACCATCGGCAACGGTGGCATCACGGTCAATCCGGGCAGCACCACTGCGCGCGCCCATGTGATCAGCGAAAGCAATCTCATCTTGGCTGGGAATCAGACTTGGGCGGTTACCAATACGGGCGTCGGCTCCGGCAATATGCAGTTGACAGTCAGCAGCGGCATCAGTGGCAATTTTGGAATCATCAAAACTGGAACCGGTGGCATTTTGATTCTTTCCGGCAGTAACAGTTTCACCGGTGGGGTTGTAGTCCGCGATGGTTTTTTAAACTTGGCAAATACCGCTGCACTGGGATCCGGGACTCTGACTCTCGGTGACAATACTGTCACGGCAAGCAACACTTCATTAACCTTGAACTTTGATACAACAAGCGGCACCTATGCCAACGACATCACTTTCGTTCGCAATGGCCAGTCTCAGACAAAGACGATTCAATCCCGAGTAAGCAATGCGACCCTAAATGGAACGATCACCTTGGCGCAAGATGCGAGGTTTGCAGCCAGCGCAGGCAACACCCTTACCATCAACGGAAAGATAACTGGCTCTACCGGGACGGTGGTGACTCTTCTCAACTCCCAAGGAACAGTTGTCTTGGCTAACGCAACCAACGATTTCAACAGCGGGGTATCAAGCAACTTATTTACCGATCGCGGCACATTGTTGTTGCGGGGCAACGACAGTGCGGGAGTGGGCGGGGCTGCAGGCGTTTTGGGCGCTGGAACTGGGCAGCTGAATTTTGGTAACAATAATGCAAATGCGGACAATGCGCAGGTCCTTATTGACGGAGCTTATACGATCGCACGAGCAATCAACATGAACCAAGGTGCAGCAAGTAGCACCAGCACGCTCGGCGGCAACACCTCGGATACCTCCACTTTCTCCGGGAACATCGCTCTGGCTTCTGGAAGCAACACAAGTTTCCGCCTCACCGCAGCAACCAACGGCACGGTCAACTTCACAGGGAACATGTCCGGCACGGCGACGAACGGGCTCAGCAAGATCGGTAACGGCAGAGTGGTCCTCTCTGGCAACAACACCTATACCGGAGCCACGACGATCAGCGCCGGAACCCTACAATTTGCGAAGGCCGCCTCCCTCTACAATGGCACTGCAGCGAGTTGGACAACCTCCAACATCACGGTGAATTCCGGAGCCACGCTTGCCCTCAATGTCGGCGGCACGGGAGAGTTTACGACCGCAAATGTGACTTCCATCTTGGGCCTTGCCACCAGCATTAACAACAATGGTCTGCTCGGCGGATCTCAAATTGCATTCGACACGACGAACGCCACGGGCGGCACATTCATCATCAACGATAATATTGTGAATTCCTCCGGCACGGGGAATGGAACACTTGGTCTCGTCAAGCTGGGTGCCAACACACTCACACTGAATGGAACAAATACCTACACTGGCAACACCACGGTATCCGCCGGTGTGCTCTCCATTGCCAGCACCTCCGCGCTTCCTTCGTGGAATACAAATGGCGGATACTCTGTAGCCAACGGTGCTTCTCTGGCCATTTACAATGCCGTGACGGATGCAAACATCACCACCATGCTCGGCACGACCAACTTTGCGGCCGGTTCTGCGATCGGCTTTGATACCACCACGGCCGACCGGACTTATTCAGCAGCTCTTGGCAATACCGGGCAGGGAGCCCTGGGGCTGACCAAGGTAGGCAGCAATACCCTCACCCTCACTGCCAACAACACCTACACCGGCAACACGACCATCAGCGGCGGCACGCTACAAGTGGGCGCAGGTTCCACCTCAGGCGCGCTGGGCAGCGGCGCTGTCGTCAACAACGCGGCTCTTGTCTTCAACCGCAGCGACAATATCACCTTGGCAAACAATATCAGCGGCACGGGTAGCCTCACTCAAAATGCTTCGAGTATTCTCACCCTCAATGGCACGAACACCTACTCCGGCCTCACCAACATTTCCGGAAATGGTGTCATCGATGTGGGCACCATCTCAAACAACGCCATACCGAGCGGTAGCGGAATCCTTCTCGGGAGTTCGACTTCTGGAAGCGGCATTTACGGTATCCTGCAAGGAAATGGCAACCTGACCCGCAGCCTCTCCGGTTCGGTAACACCGGTTTCTGGTCAAATTTCCGGTGCAGCCGGAGGCTTTGCCGCCCGAGGTGGCCAACTCACAATCACTTTTGGAAACAACGCCAGCACGGAGCTTGCTCTCAGCCAAGGAGGTTATGCTTTCGGTAACAACTTCGTTTTTGGATCCTCCACGGCCGACAGCAAGGTTCTTTTGCAGAATAACATCAATTTGAATAGCAGTGCTCCGAGAACCATCACGGTCAACTCAGGCGTGGGCGGCGATGCCGCGACATCCGTGGAATTCTCCGGCGTGATCCGAAATTCTGCGAGCACAGGTGCAGCTCAAATCAACAAGAATGGCGACGGTATGCTCATTCTCAGCAATGCCAGCAACTCGTTTAATGGATCCGTTTCCATCAACAATGGAACGATCTCCGTCAACCGCATCAACAGCGTCGGTGGAGGCAACAGCGTGCTGGGTGCGGCTGCGACGTCGACAGAAGGCACGATTGCCCTTGGCAGCACCACTTCGACCGGACGCCTTCTCTACACGGGATCAGGTGATACGACCGACCGGGTCATCAATCTGCAAGGCACCACAGGCGGTGGCATCATCGACCAATCCGGCCTTGGAACGCTGAAGTTCACCAGCAACTTCACAGCCACAGGAGCGGGAAGCAAGACGCTGACTTTGCAAGGATCCACAGCCGGCATCGGTGAAATCTCCGGGGCAGTGGTCAACAACAGCGCTGCAAACACCACCAGCCTCACCAAAAATGGCACCGGCACTTGGGTGCTCTCGGGAGTGAACACCTACACGGGAGCAACAACGATCAACGCCGGCACGCTGAGCATCGCTACAATTACCAACGGTGGAGTCGCAGGCGCCCTTGGCAACTCGACTAACGCCGCAGGCAATCTCGTCCTCGGCGGCGGCACCTTGGAATACACCGGCTCAGGCAACTCAACCGACCGAAACTTCACCCTCACCGCAGGCACCACAAGCACAATCAGTGTTACGAATTCCAGTGCGGCTCTGACCATTTCCGGGACATCAGCAACGACAAACGGTGCGCTCACCAAAGCGGGTTCCGGCACGCTCATTCTCTCGGGAAACAACACCTACTCCGGTAACACAACGATCAACGCCGGCACGCTGGAAATCGCCTCCACTGGTCGCCTCGGTGGTGGCACCTACTCCGCGAGCATCACGAATAACGGCACATTCATCTACTCCGGCGCAAGTAGCCAAACGCTCTCGGGCGTCATCTCCGGCACAGGAGCACTCACCCAAAACGGATCGGGTATGCTTACGCTCAGTAATGCCGGCAACACCTACGGCGGCGCCACAACAGTTAATGCCGGCACGATAAGCCTCACTGGGTCGAACACGAACAGCGCCACGACGGTTAATACCGGCGGCACACTCATCGGAACAGGAAGCGCTGGTGCACTCACCGTGAACAGTGGCGGCTTCATCGGCGCGGGCAACGCCGCCGCCACTCCCGGCACGCTTACGGTTGGCTCGCTCACCCTGAATGGCGGCAGCACCTACACATGGGACCTCGGCAATGTCAGCGGCACAGCAGGCACAAACTGGGATCTCTTGAGTGTCACCAATGCCCTGACCATCAATGCCACTTCTGGCAACAAGTTCACCGTTGCCATCACTGGCTCGCCTACGGGCTGGGCGCCATCCACCTCGCAGACATGGAACATCATGAATTACGGATCGCTGGCGAATGCCTTCGATGCCTCGGTTTTTGATTACACCACGAGCCTTGTCGGTGCGGGCACATGGTCGTTCACCAACAATTCGACAAGCAAATTCATCGGCCTCACCTACACGGTCAGCTCAACTTCCACCTGGACTGGTGGTGCCGGAAACTGGAGTTCTGGTTTCTCCACCACGCCCGTCAATGCAAATGCGCTTGTCTTCAGCGGTGCGGGAGGCACGGCAACAAACAATATCGCCTCAGGCAGCCTCACCTCGCTCACCACGATTACTATCAACTCCACGGCCGGAAGCTACACGCTGGCTGCGAATTCCGGTTCCTCGGGTTTCGATGCCTCTACGCCTCTCACGATCACCGGCGTCACCAACAATTCCGCCAATGCCACCACGGTCAATCTGGCGCTGGCGGCTAACAGCTCCGCGCTCGCCATCAATGCCGCAGCGGGAAACATCACCCTCGGTGGTCCGATTTCAAACAACAACACCATCACTTTCAGCGGCGCCAACAGCACGATTGTGAATGGCGCCATCTCGGGCACCGGAGCGATCGTTCAAAATGGCAATGGTCGCCTCCTGCTGAATGGAACAAATACCTACACCGGCAGCACCACGATCAATGCCGGCACATTGAGTATCTCGACAATCACCAACGGCGGAGTGGCCGGTGCTCTCGGCAACTCGACCAATGCCGCCAGCAATCTCGTGCTCGGCGGGGGAACTCTCGAATACACCGGCTCAGGCAACTCAACCGACCGCAGCTTCACCCTCACCGCAGGCAGCACAAGCGCAATCAGTGTTACGAATTCCAGTGAGGCACTGACCATTTCCGGGACATCGGCAACGACAAATGGTGCGCTCACCAAAGCGGGTTCCGGCACGCTCATCCTCTCGGGAAACAACACCTACTCCGGCGGCACAACCCTCTCGGCAGGCACCCTGCAAATCGGCCATGCCAATGCCCTCGGCACCAGCGGCACAATAAGCCTCGGCGGCGGCACACTGCAATACGGCACAGCCATCACGGCCGACCTCTCCAGTCGCTTCAGCACAGCCGCCAGCCAAGCCTACAACATCGACACCAACGGCAATAATGTGGCCTACGCTTCCGCCCTAACCAGCTCTGGCGGCACTCTCACGAAAACCGGCAGTGGCACTCTCACGCTCTCCGGCACCAATACCTACAATGGCACCACAACGATCAACGCCGGAACCCTGCTTCTTAGTTCTGGAGGCGCAGGCACGCCCGTGCTTTCCAGTTCCAGCGCGATCATCAATAACAGCACTCTCGCCTTTGACGCGCCTACATTCAATGTGACCTACGCCAACACGATCAATGGCACGGGCAATGTCACTCACACAATGAGCGTTGCTGGTCGCCGCGTGTCCCTTACTGGCACCAATAGCTACAGCGGCGGCACCTTTGTTTCCAATGATGCCATGCTCGCGGTGAATGCCGATAATAACCTTGGCGCGACCAGTGGTGCCTTGACCCTTGGCAACGGCACCACGGGCGGCGTCTTGCGCATTGACCAGACCGGATTCACCTCCGCCAACCGCAGTATCGTTCTGGCGGGCACAGCAAGCGGATCTACTGCGAACAAGCTTGCGATCGGTGTCGCCAGCGGCACGGCAAGCTTCGGCGGCAATATCAGCGGTAGCGGCAACTTGGACCTGACCGGTTCGGCATATAGCGGAGCCCCGGGCGGGACCGGCACGGTCGTCTTCACTCTCAGTGGCAACAACACCTACACGGGGGCCACGAGCATCAGCAACAATGTCACAGTCAGGGCTGGTTCGAGCACCGCCCTCGGTAACAGCTCGGCCGTCACGCTTCAAGGAACAGGCTCCACGCTGGACCTTAATAACAACAACCTCACAATCGGTTCGCTGGCCTCATCGGTCTCCTCGAATGTCACGCTGGGAAATAGAACCCTGACGACCGGAGCCGATAATACGAGCACCTCGTTCGCCGGCGTGCTCGCAGGCTCAGGAGGCGGACTCACTAAAACTGGCACTGGCACGCTCACACTCACCGGCAGCAATACTTACACGGGAGTCACAACGATCAGCTCCGGCAACATCTCCATCAGCAGCACAACCGCTCTTGGTTCGACCTCCGGCATCAACCTCGCAAACGCCACCACCCTCATCTACAACGGCACCGCGGCCTCTCTCGACCGCGCCATCTCCGTCACCAGCGGCACCGGCACCATCCGCAACACCGGCGGCGCTCTCACCCTCTCCGGCCCCCTCAGCAAAAACGGCACCACACTCACCCTCGCAGGCGGAAACAACGGCATCACGGTAAGCGGAGTCATCAGCGGCTCCAACGCCAACTCCGACCTCGTCATCGATGGCGGCACCACCACGCTTACAAACGCCAACAATTCCTACAACGGCCCAACATTCATCATCAACAGCGGCACCCTGAACGCCAATACCGCCGGCGCCCTGCCAACCACCACGCTCACAAACGCGAACAATTCCTACAACGGCCCAACATTCATCATCAACAGCGGCACCCTGAACGCCAATACCGCCGGCGCCCTGCCAACCAGCACGCTCACTGCTGTGACCATAAACGGCAGCTCCACACTCGCCCTCGGCGCCAGTCAGTCGGTCGCTTCCCTCAGTGGCACAAGCGGCTCAACAGTAAATCTGAACAACAACACGCTCACCATCAACGGAAGCGCAACCACCACCTACAGCGGCGGCATTTCCGGCACCGGTAACCTCGTGAAAAACGGCAGTGGCACGCAAACCCTCGCCGGAGCGACAACATTCAACGGCACCACCACGGTCAACAGCGGCACCCTCCAAGCCGCCACCGCCAACGCCCTCGCCAACACATCCCAAGTCGTCCTGAACAACGGCGGCTCATTCTTGGTCACGGCGGATGACGCTATCGGAACCAATACCGGCATCGAGCTGAATGGCGGCACACTGGCCTTCGGCGCGGCAGGCTACGACGGCTATGTGGGAGCGCTCACCCTCAGCGCCAACTCCACTATCGACCTCGGCACCAGCAGCAATGGCGTGCTCCTCCGCTTCACAAACATCAACTGGAACAATCCCAACGCCCTCCTCTCCATCTACAACTGGACAGGAACCACGCAATCGCAGGGAGGCACTGGAAACAACCTAGACCAAGTTTACTTC
>Ga0209297_1001389_pt1 | contig 14092 bp, 19 predicted proteins | sample S_130805_MF_Meta_FD_187322 | JGI IMG/M metagenome (GOLD analysis project Ga0209297, IMG submission 187322) | Freshwater microbial communities from Lake Simoncouche, Canada to study carbon cycling - S_130805_MF_MetaG (SPAdes) (version 2) | ecosystem: Environmental > Aquatic > Freshwater > Lake ... | reverse complement strand
CGCTGCACAATACATCAGCGTGCCTAGCGTGACATCGTGACCCGGTGACGTTGTAAGGCTGTCAAAATAACCTGCCTCTTGTCTACGCCTATAACAAAAATCGTTACCAGCGTTGCGCGCCTGTTCAGCAAGCGTGTAATCGTCGGACGGGTTAGTAATCGTCACACCTAAGTATGTGATCAGCGCCGCCGTTGTAATCCATGTGCATGATTGCGTGTAAGTAACTGTGCCAGCATAAGTAACGACATAGTCAACATTGCTACCAGTGGCGGCGTAAATGATTTGGTTTGGGCGCGGCACTTCAACGTCATACTCAAACTCTCCAGAGTTAGAGTCAACACCAATAAACGCATATTGCGGTAATGCCAGCACCGTAAAAGTTCCGTTAAACGGTGACCCGATGCTGGCAACCGTAATGCTCTGACCAACTGCTATGTCAGTTGGTTCTAACGTGCTAATGCACGCGTAATTAGAAATGAGCTGTTTTGTTGCGGTGTTGTAAATGGTCATAGCGGATGGCCGCTTACCTGACTAAGCCTGAGTGATCTTTTGGATCATGCTGGCGTTGGCCTTGAATGTGCAGAAATATCCATGTGTGGAAACTGCACGGGTCAACGTAGTTGGCTGATCAAGCGACAAAATGCCCTTCCAATCCTCATACACCTCAAAACCAATGTCCTTCATAATGACCATTGTTTTGGCAGCAAAATTGTTGTCAACAACAAGTTTGAGACCTAGTGGGCCTTGATCGTTGCGTCCTTCAACTGATGCTGAGGTTGCGTTGCCTACGCCGATTGCGTTTTGTCCAGACAATCCGCCGTTTAAGTTTGCAAACAATGTTCTGCCAGTTGTATCGGCAAGTTGCATGATCAAGCTGTATGTGGCTGGATCGACAAACATGTGGGTTGGCAACATGTTGGTTGCAGCAAGCGTGACAATTGCAGCATCATAAATTGACTTGTACAAGTCGGCAACAGTCAAATCCCACACACCGGCTGATGTTGCAGCGGTAAGCAAATTGTCTGCGGCTTCGTTGTCGGTGCCCACCATGTAGCCGCCGATTAAATCATTGATGACGATTTGGAGAGCGGCCGGATCGGTGAAATCGAGTGTCTGGTAAGAAATGTTTGCACTGTTCGCAAAAGTTTTCTTTGTAACCGTATTGTTTGCAATCACGCCAGTTGTCGTTGCAACTGCACTGCCTTCGGTTTGTGCTGTTGCTGTTGCTTGGTGAGTTGTAATTGTTGGACGGTTGAATGTTGATGATGGTGTTTGTGGCATTGCGCGTGCACCAAGTGCAGCAACAACTGGACGCATGAAATTGATGTCCTGAAACACTGGCCCCATCGTGACCTGAGTCAAGAGACCCGGCACGCTGGTGAGAAACTCATCGCCTGCAGCAGCTTGCAATGGTGACTTGTGGTATGCGGTGTAATCGGCAAAAACTTTTTGCGCGTTAACCCAATCATCGCCGCCCTTGTGAAATGCAGCCATGTATTCCCAACTGTTTGGAATGCGTGGTTCGCGTTTTGCTGCAGCAAATACTGGTGCAGTTGCGGTAATAACTTCTGGTGCTGGTGTTTCAATGGTTGACATGGCTGGTTTCTCCTCTATGGGTTCTGGTTCAACATTACTCAATTCTGGCTCGTCTTGTGGGATACTCGCCGCCACCTGTGTAATGACGCTTCCCTCAAACGCTGGTTGACTGACGAGCGATAATTCTTGCCATGTAGCAGCCTCAATCACCATGACACCGTTATCGTCATGCCATTTAACTGGTGACACGCCAACCGACACTGAGTCAATGGTGCCATCGCTGGCCAAAATAAGCGCCTCATCGCCTTGACGGGTTGCAGAAATCTTGGCAACAAACATCATTGCGGTGCCCACATCTTGACGTTCGGTGACTTGGCCGATGATTTGTGCCGAGTCATGCTGCATGTACAGTTTTGGGTTTTTGCCCTCTGCCGATAATGAGCCCGGCATGAACATTACTTTTGTGCCATCTGAAACGGTTGCAGTTTTGTTGTATTCGACTGCTACACCGCTGATCTGGCGGCGTGGTGCATCGCCAGCTGCAGCGTCAATGGTAAACGTGTTATCGCTAGTTAATCTGATCATGCTGGTGACGCTACTCCGTTTGCTGGTCTTGTTGGTGACATTTCGGTTGTTGGGTTCATTTCGGCGTGGTAATCCCCCATCAAATAGCCCTCGTAATCAAACTCAACATATGTGCCGTTTGGTAGCACGTTGTTTTGACTGAGTGTGGCGCTGATGCAATCGGCGTAAGCGCGTGCGCCAAATGTCCACAAATCGGCCCTAGCGCCCTCATTGCTGACATAAGAATATGACCCAACGTCACATCCAACAAGGTAAAACGGCACGTTGCAAATGCGTGCCATTTCTTTTGCTTGAAACTCTGCCGAGTCAACAAGCAACATTTTGTCTGGGCTAGTAGCCGTTTCGGTGTATGTCAAATATTCGTTTAATGCAGCGGTCTGGTTAGTTGATCTAGCCGCGTTAAACGCGCTTGCCAAATCCGCTAATTCTTGACCGGATAGCGGTTCACCGCCAGTTTGTTTAAGTACGCCGGCTGGAATAGCGCTCGATGCGTTGCGATAGCGTGCAGCTTCCAATTTAAGTGCTGTTTGTACCGATTGTTTTGACATTGTGGTAATGCCCTGAATAGGCGACAAAAATTGCACCACGTTATTTGGGTCTAGTTGCGTGCCATTGAAATAGATTTCTTTTGATGGGCCGTACCAGATCGGGCCGTCCATGTCGGTGGTGTTTATTGAGCCCTGCGGTAGCCACTTAAACGCTGACGGGAAACCGTCTGCTGTTCGCTCGGTGATGTACCACATTGCTCGACCAGTAAAAAATAAATCATCAAATGTAAACGCCAAAATAAAATTGTTGGTGACTTCTTTAGAAATCCTGCGTAACCATGTGCGCGGGGCCATAGGCACTTTTTCCATTGAGTCGCCATTCCACATTTCGCTATACATTTGCAATGGCATGCACGCAATAACTGATGCAATTAAGTCTCTTGCACGGCTCACCGTTGGCACCGACATGGCCGCATTACGCGCGTTTGACTCGGTGTAATTGTAAAACTGGTTTAACGAGTTGCTGACCGAGCCACCAAACGCTGCAGCGCCTTTGGCTACTGGTGGGCTAATAGCGGCCTTAGTTACTTTGTTAAAAAATGCCATGCTATGAGTGTGCCACAGTCAGTGCGGTTTGTGGTGGCATCGGCCCGGTATGCGATGCGGTATCCCGACGATAAGCAAGCCATCGAGCCGATGCCAATGTGATGTTAGCCGTTAGAAACCACCAGCATAGGTTTGCCAGATGACGTAGGTCTGCTGGTTAGTGCGGCTGCCCAAACCATGCAACGCGCTAACTCAATTGGGCCGGGTGATCGTTGGCTGGATAGCGCAATGCTGTTTTGTGATCTGACTGCTACAGCGCGGCTGACGTGTTCGGCAAGTTGGTTGCTGCCGTCATGCCACAGCAACTTTTCGTTAATCATGTTTTTTACTGACGGCGTAAACTTAAGTATTTCGCCATAGCCCACCACAACACGGCGGCGCTCTAGCGATAACGGCCAATGATTATCTACCGTTGGCGTGATCGCAAACTTGACCAGCGGGTTAGCACATAGGCGCTCTACGTGGCTCAGCATTTCGCTAAACGTGTCTGCAACAAACTCAACTGTGGCTATTGTGCGCCGATCAGGTAAAGCCACGCAACGCACAGCAAAATAGCGTGTGTCATCAAGGCTGGTTTCTATGGCTATCGTGCCGCCGTCTGGTATTTCGCCCTCGTACTGCAACGCTGGCCATTGACCCGGCTGTATCCAAGACTTGTCAGACGCAACCCAAAGATTACAACTGGCGCGCAAAAACGCGGCTCGATCAGGGTTCTCCGACTCTGCCAGCAACGTGGCTGCGGTCAGGGTTATACCCAATGCTGGGTTTCCATATTGCCATGCGGCAAGTGTGAGCGGATTTATGTCAGGCGGTGGGCTCCACTCGGCGAAATAAAACGATGCGTTTTTGCCTGTGTCAATTGCTCGCAACCCTTGCTCACGCCAACGCAACATTGCCGTTGATGCCTCTGTGCCGGCGGTTGACCACATAGACAAAAGCGGTGAAACCTGTGCACGTTGAGCCGGCAACAGACCGCCGTCTATAACCTCACGCGATATATCCCACATCTCATCGGCAACCACCAGCGATGGGCTAGTGCCGTGACCCACAGAATTGTTGGCAGCGCGCACCAGCCAAGTTGAGCCGTCAGGCATTGTTACTCTGTTACGCCCATATGATTTCATTAGGGTTGCGTTAAACCGTGACTCTAAGATCGGTGACAATTCGTCAAAAAGCATTACCGCCAGATCGAGCCGGTGCGCGGTAGATAGCACGGTCTGTTTCTTGCCGCGTATCTTGGGCATCTCTGTGAGCCACCAACCAATAAGAGCTGTTAGCGCAGTGGTCTTACCGCACTGGCGCGCCGTAGAAACAAGGCTTACACGGTTAATTAACTCAAAGTTTTCATCGTAAAGCAGCTGACCATCAAGCGCGGTGTACTGCCAATCCATCAACTCCACATTTAGATGCTCGCTGGCCCATTCCCTAACTTGCGGCGCAAATGAACCTACGTGATCTGGCCTCGATGTTTCTAATCGTGGCCGTGCGTGACCAATCCCTGCCAGTTCGGGCTGGTTAGGGCCAGTTGGGATAGACAAGACTTGGGTCGGGGTGATGTTTTGTTTCTCATAAAAAAACTCTTTTGCTTTTGGCATTGGGATTGCGTGGTTTCGCATTGCTTCGGCTCTTGCGTGGCTTACTGATCGGTTGCGTTGTGCAACCTCTTTGTGACCCTTTCTGTTATTGCATTGCGCGCAGCACGGCTGCAAATTGTCTAGGCCATGATCGCCGCCGTTCATTAACGCAACGATGTGGTCTACTGTGTCGGCTGGTTTGTCGCAGTAGTTGCAGGTTGGTTTGCCTTGCAGGATGATTGCCCGGTTGCGTTTGTATTCGGGGTTGCTGTGTTCTTTACCCATTGCTACCGCGCGCTGGCGCGCTTGCTCTCGTTCTAGGTTGTTGACGTTGCATATCGGGCTTGTCCTTTGTGTCGGTTTGTTAAGTGTATGTCAACTGTATGTGTGAGTCGAGACAGAGTGATGATGCTCTACCCATCGGGCTGCCTCAATCCGATTACCTTGCACCATCTACCCGATTATGTTTACGGGTCGCTCAAACACGTTGCATTGTCACATTCGTGTTGCTGTTTCAATGCGTGTTCGTCTAACGGCGTTACCGCCGGTCATCCAACCGCCCTGCGACAGGCTTAGGTATACGCAACTAGCCGATTGTGTGAGTTTTACTTTTTATCAGACCTGACCATTAACGCAGCGCATAGCACTGTTAGAGCCAATGCCAGCCAAACGTGCCGGCTCATTTCTTTAGCCCATCTATAACGGCTGAGCATTGACCTGCTGTCAATGTCTCAACTACTACGTCATCAACTTGTAACAATCGGTGTATGTATTCAAGCAGCTGCACATCATCCCAACCTTTACCACGCGCCAACGATTTAAGAAACCCAACTTGTTTAGGTGTAGCGCTGCCGTGACTGTCTGGTCGAGGCGTGCTGTTGACCCTGTTAACTTTTTCCATTTCTGTTGATGATGCGCGCTCGCCTGTGTGCCCTATCGGGCTGTTACTGCACATACGGCCAATTGCGCTTGTTTCACAGTTTTCTAAAAAACTAGTTTTATTTACTGGGCTGTTGCCAAATACCTCTTCGGCATAACCTGTGGCAATAAGCCTGTCATCGTTGTTAAAACCTTCAGCGCGCATAATGATAGTTGAGCCGTCATAGTGGTGAATTGACGTAATGATGCGACCGTTAGGGAATGTTTCCCACCAGCGCACTAAGCGTTGTGCAACTGTCTCGTATAGCGATAGGTCAAAGTGTGCCATTAGCAAGCCACCCAAACTATGGCGTTACGGCCGTACCGTGTTTTGCGCCTAATGCCACTGTCAACAATGTAGGCATCTCGATGCAAGCCGTTTATGCGCGCTGATACAGATTGTGCAGGTAGTTCTAGTAGCACACTTATTTCGTCTGCGGTCATGCCTTTAGCCTCTGTGCGGCCTGCCCATTTAATCCAAAAATGCACTAACTCACGTTGTTTGCCTGCGTGTGGTTTTGCTGCCTCGCCTGCCTGACGTGACGTGTCTGGTGCGTTGCGCGCAATTGCAACACTTGGATGGTTTAACGCAACTTGTGTGCGCTCACCAGCCAATCCCAGTGTGTTCGTAAACATTTCTAGTTGGTCATTCATGTCGGGTTCTTTCTGTTTGTCGGGTTTATTGGTTTTACCTTACTACACGCTTTAAGGCTGGGATGTAACCACATAATCTTTTCGGGGTTGTGCCGGTATCGAGTGCCGTGCATCGTTAAACCGCACGCTTTACAGGGCGCGTATAACATTTATGGCCGCGCGTAGCACTGAGGCGTTAAACCTGTTTTGTTGGCCGCCAATGGTCATGTGTGCGTCATACATCAGCTCTAGTTCATCAAGCAAAATGTCGTGGTTTTCTAGCCGGTCTATTGGTAGCACTGGCGTAAGAATGTCGTCTACAAATTGCTTAAACACTTTGTTGTATTTGTCGCTGTAGTTTTCGGGATACATTGCTGCTCTTGTTTCTTGGCTAATGCCGGGTTCGGGATATGGTGTCTCGCTCACGTTGTTGCTTTCCACGCTTGCCAGCCAACCATACGCCATAGGTGTAGCGCGGCACGGATATTGACCTCTGGCCTAAACAAATCATCTAGGTGCGTAATAATGCCAGCTTCAATTAGCCACGTTTGGTGCACGCCATTAACTTGCATTAGACCTCGACTACCCCCGTTGCTGTCTTGGCTGTTAAACGCCAACGGATTGCAGCGTGACTCACGAAACATCACACGCGCAAGCATTGGTGCTTGCTCTGCAGGCCAGCCAGCGGTAATTGCGTCTGCAACGTACTGTGCACACCCTTTAGGCACTGCCGTAGTAGTCGGTGGTAGTGGTGTAAGCGCAATTGTTGGTGGCACAACACTGTTAAGCGTGGTCGTGATCTGTACGCCCAATTGCAGTTTTGGTGCTGGTGGCTCGCTGGCATCCCATAGCAACGTAAACGCTGCTAAACCGCTAATAAACCATGCACCTATTTTGATTGCTAAATAGCTCATTTTTTCTCCAATTGGTAAGGGGTCTGCCAGCTGTCACCGATTGCATCCTTAAACGCAATTTGTGCGTGTAGCACTTTGTCTGTGTCTGGGTCACGAAATATTTGCACTAGCACCATCTGACTGCTGTCTAGGTGCGTGGTATAAACCTCGTAAATGTATGTTTTAGCGTCTGCCATTGCATCTCCTATCGTCGGTGTTTCCACCATAGGGCATTACTGTGGCAGTTCGGTGAATACTCTCTGAAACGCTTGTTTTACAAGGTTTGGTGCGTCTGCCATTTGTGGGTTTATCTCCACGTGCAGCCAATCTCCACCGGGTGCGCCGTGTATTTCTGGTTTGCTGTACGACTTCCACGCTTGTCGGTCGCAACGCCAGCCACGCCCAAATGCTTTGGGAAAATAATCAAGCACGCATTCAACGCCTAACGCATTGGCGTTGGCTAACACAATGTTGATAAACGCAATAGTGCCTTTACGGTTTGCGTCTGGGTGTTTCTCTGACGGTCTGTAAGACAAGTCAACTGCTCGACCAGTTGCGTGCACACTTAACGATGTTTCACTGCCACGCATATTGCGCACTCCCCAAGAGCCATTATTCGAAAACGCGCCGCCGCCATATTTGATGGCTTGCCTAATCCACTCATCCATGCCGGGTAGTGGGCCGTCTGATGCGCCGTCACTGTTGCCTGTGTACGGCTTAGACCCAATGACTTTAGGGTTGGCTGGTAATACTGCCATTAGTCGGTTCTATCGGTTTGCGTTTAAGGCCGTTAGCGGCAACCAGACCAGACAACGTGCCGGTCATGAACACTGTAAGCGTTGAAAGCAAGTCAATAAATTGTGCGTCATTTGGTGATTGCTCTAAAGGTTGCGTAACAAATAGCAAGCCGTAAACAAAACCTATAACGGTAAGCGCAAAGGTAACTGCAATGGTGCAGCCAACAAAGACAATCATGCGTGCGTGCAGTATTTCTATTTCTGCTTTTTCCCTAGCCATTGCTGACCCTTTCGCATTGTGCAATAGTTGAGCAGCGTGTTAGTGCTGTGTTGCGTACTTTTAATGGTGCGTTGGTTCGTGTTGTTTCGCAAGCGGTCAGGGCAAATGCAAGCATGACACTAGCCAAGTAGTAGCGCGGCTTCATCGGCTGTAATTCCTAAACGGTCAAGTAACGCGGCTTTAGCGGTTGCTTTATTGGCTTGCGCGTCAATTTTGGTTTTTGCTTCGGCTTCATCAAGTTGAAATTGTGCGTGTTCCGCGTCGGTCATTTCGCGGTGTTCGTAACCGTCAAATGTTATTGGTTTTGTCATGAGTTTGAGTATCCGTAAACTTTGTAGTAGCCAGTAATGGTTGATGTTGCTGCAATAAAACTCATGCTGTCAAATGATGTTGTTGCGTTAAATTGAGCGTTATACGAATAGCCCGCAATTGCAGGCAACGAGTTAAATCCAATTAAGTTGCCAACAACTTGCGTCAAATCTGTTGCTTGTGGGTTTAACACATCAACACTTATTGTTAATCCTGTTGCGTTTGTTGCTGTGTCATTACCAAAAGAAGTTGTGTTGTAACCAGTTATAGTTGTAGCGGATGCGTTGCTAAACACGCCCGGCGCTGCGGTTGCATAATTGCTTGTTGTGTTATCTGTGCCCGATGCCCTTAAACGGCTAGTAAGAGTAAATGTGCCTGAAGCCGCTGAAACTCTAAAAACTATTCTGTAATTAGTGTAGGTACTTGTAAAAGTGCTTGCAGGCAAACTAACTGATGAGGCGGCGCTAAAAGTTGCGCCAGTTATATAAACTAGACCACTAGCCGCTGCAGGCCCGACAGTAGCCCAAGCCGCGCCCGTGTAATACTGCACCACATCGGTGCTTTCCAAATAACAAAGTTGACCCTCTGCCAACACTTTGTTAGAACCTCCAAACGCGGCATCTCTAGTAACCGTAGTCGAAAACACCGGTATGCCAGTAGCCGCACTAATGTTTTGTTGTGCTGCGGTAAGCACACTGTTTGCTACAAATAGTGGTACTGATGTTTGCGCGTTTGCTCCCATAATTAGACTTTAGCCTAGCCAAGCGCGTTCGTGGTAGATAGCACACCAAACGTGATGTCATCTAAAATAAACTGGTCAAGGATGGTGGTTGGTGATGTCCACAGGGTCATGCGGTGGCCTGTGTTCATGTCTATAACGTGATCTATGCCCTCAACGCTTAAGTCTTGATTAACGCTTAGCGGTGTGCCAGATGGAAACGTCTTAGTAATTGACACGGTTTGACCAATTTCTATTGGTGCTAACGCCGTTTTTTGAGCATCAGTGAGGCTGGCAAATGTGGTTGAGACACTTGTGAAACGTGGGCGCGGTATTGGGTAAAGCAGGTAACTTGCCAGCGTTGCAGCTTGTGCGTCACTGCTTAGCAGGCTGTCTGTGATTGCCTCAGTTTGCGTAAAGTACTGTGCAATAGATGCAAGGTTGCTGGCATTTTGCAATGTGCCGCCAGACTCAATAGTGACGTTGGCATTGTTGATTACTGTCTGTTGGTCAAACTCTACAAGCACGGTGTCATACGGTGTCGCTGTGCCGGTGTCATTAAACGTGGCGGTGGCTGCATCAAGGGTTGTGCCGATACGCGGTTGAGCGGTCAGCACGTTTGCTCGACTACAAAAAATACGACCTTGTTCAGCCTGTTGGATGCGGTTTATATAGGCGTTGACGTTTGTGCCACTAGCAATCGTGTAAGCGCCTAGCGTGGCTGTAGGGCTGGCTGTGAGGTTTGTAGCGCCTGTGTAGGCTGCAGCGCTTAAAACGGCTGTAATGCGCGCTGATGAGGTTTGGCTAGTAGTAGCGGTAGAGGGCAAATTGCCCTGTGCCAGCACATAGGTATTGTCGGCTGCAGCAATGTTGTAACTAGTCATTCCAGCCATGTTGTAAGTCTGGTTAAACGTGGTCACTACACCTGTAAACAAGTATTCGCCGTTACGACTCAACCTAATTGCCCTTAACGGCGCTAAACCCGGTTGCTCTGTAACTTGGTTGTAATACACGCTAGATGTGTTTAACGGGTCAAAATTACGGTTAGTTATCGGCACGCTAATTGACACAGACATAACGCCCGGCCCAAACACGTCTAACGGTTTGTGACGGCCTCGACTAACCGTAATGTTTTGTACCACATCTGTGATGTCGTTAAAGTCCACGCCGTCACCGTCAAGCACGTTTGTGCCGTTAAGTGAACTGTCATCTAGCACAAACGCTGATGAGTCGTAACCGCTAGACAGCTCTAGTAGGTATGTGCCGCCAGTGATGACGGTTGCGCCGGGCATTACCTAATCGCCAAATTGAGTGGCCCGTACACTTGCGTGTATTGGGTCAGCGCGTCAACAACAGATTTGCCTATTTCGGCTGCAGTAGAAATACCGCCAGCCACGTTAATAGTTACATCTGGTCGGTTTGCTATGCGATCTTGGATGCCACCGACATATCCAATAGGGCCGTTGACTGGCGCAAAGCCGGGGCCTTGACTACTACCACCACCGCCACCGCCGCCAGCCATAGGTGCGCTAGGGCTAGGCATAGATGGCATAGCCGGCATACCTGCAAGCACTTGACCTACACCGCCTTCACGTGCTGCACCAGACCCTACCGATGCCCCACTGCCACCAATGCGCGGCAAACTAATAGTTGGCAACGATGGAATGTCGCTAAATGGGTTAAGTATGTTCATGCCTCGAATAATTAGGTTTATTGCTGAGATGTACGCGTTAGCAAAAGTCTCAAAACCGCTAATTAGACCGTTAAGCACGTTGTTAACAATGTCGCGAAATGTCTCAAACTTTTTGTAGGCAATAACAATGCCTGTTACTAGCGCGCCAACTGCAATCATAATAATGCTAAATGGGTTTAATGCCATAGCAGTGTTGACTGCCAAAATTGCTATTGCGATACCAGAAATTGCGCCAGCAATAATAAGAAACGTGTCAGGGTTTTTTTGTGCCCAATCAGCAAACTTTTGTATTACTGGCAACACTGCCTCAACTGCCGGCAACAACGCTGCGCCGATTGACTCTTTAGTTTCGTCTAACGAGTTTTTAAGTATCTTAAACTTGCCTGCAGCTGTGTTGGCTGCGGTTGCAGCCGCACCGCCAAACGTGCCGCCTAATACGCGCATAACATCGTCGAGTGACGCGCCATCTTTAATCATGTCTTTAATCTCTGGTGACAGTTGCTGCAGACCTTTCATGTTTCCGCCATACGCTTTCGCAAGCGCGTCAGAAACCTCAGCCAAAGACTTGTTAGAGCCAATAGCAATATCCTGTGCCAATGACAATGCCTCTGTTGCTGTAGCAATATCTTTTGTGCCAGTTACAAGTACGGCAAGCGCTGGGCGTAACTCGCTGTCAGCCGTGCCGGTAGCCCTTGACATAGCGCTGATCATGTCCTCAGTCGCTTTGACCTGTTTATCTGTTGCGCCAGTGACGTTGTTCAATGTCAACGCAAGGTTGGCGGCTTGTGCTTCATCCTCTGCAGCTGCAGCCACCGCAGCACCAAGAGCTGCAGTGACCGCACCCAGCGCGGCAGCGGCAGGTATAGCAGCTTTTTTAATTGCAAACTGTGCTTTTTCGCCAACAGTTTCTAGTTGCTTAAACTCTTTAATGGCTTTGTCAATGCCCTTGCCGTCAAACTCTGAGATAATCGGAATAGACAGCATTACATTGCCTGCCTAACTGTGCGCGCCGTGTCTAATATCATCTTTTCCATTTCAGCTTCTAAACCTCTACGCGCTTTATACACGGCAGGCCCAATTAGTCGAGTGCGACCAGCGCCGACAAAACCTAACTGATCGCCTAAACGGTTTGCATTAAGACGGCCTGCAGTCTCAAAGATCGCTGTTGCTGGATCTTTTTGCTCAATTAGAATTACGCCTACAGCATTGCGCCTTGTGTCAATACGCAACTTGACACCGCTCTTGGCTTTAGCAACGCTAAACGGAAACAGTTGACGGCCTTTGCTATTCCACTTGTATGCCATACCAGACAACGGCACTTGCGTGTAAACGTCTTTTGCAGCGTTAATGGCTGGCTGTGCAATCTCGTTGGCTTTAGCCCTAAAATCTTTTTGCAGCTGTGGGTCAATCTTTTTAAGTGCGTTAATAGTTTCTTTTACTCCAGCCACCTGAATTGTCGTGTTGACTGTCATAGAAACTCACCTGTTCTTGTTGTTCTTTTCTATAACACTAATCACCGTAACTAGGTCGCGTGTGTCAAACTCGATGTGCGTTGGCCACCATCCTACTGCTACCAGCATTTCTGCTAGTTGTCTTCGGTAAGTGCCAACGCTGTAGGGTTTGGGTTTGTCTCATCAACTGAGGTCAATTCCATGTTTGGATGCTGTTTAACCCATTCGCGCCAATTGTCTGGCACAGTGTCACCAGCCAGTTTGCATAGATGGTATGCCCAGCAAGCAATATCGCTGTAGCCAATACCTTTACCGTCAGAAACTTTGCGGTTTTCTAGTTTTTCCCATTCACATACCACAAACATATTTGTGGTCATGGTGCGTGTGCCGCGACCGTCTTGTAGGTCTAATTCTAATTTGACTTTCATAAGCCTGCTTTCGTGTCGGGCCGTTGCCAGCTGTTTTTATGACGTTGCGACTGAGTACACGCCACCAGTAAACGTGATGTCAATTGTGTCTAACGCGCCTAATGCGGCGTTGACAATTGGCAATGTTTCTAGGTAGCAACCTGTCAATGTTGACACTGGGTTTGTTGCGCTGGTTGCAGCACTGGTTGGCTTGATCGTCACGGTTGTGGATGTGCCAACAAGTGCAGCCAATGTTGCGTAAGTCTCTGAGGCAGCAAAACTGTTGTAAATCGTCAAAGTCAATGTGCTGTTTTCTAGGCCGCCAACATAGACGCGTGCGGTTTTGCCAAACGATGTGCTTTCCAATGCCTCGATCACGCGAGTTAGATTGGCTGCGCTGCACTGGTCGGTAAGGTCAACGGCATTAACCGTGACTAACGGGTTAGATAAGTAAGTGCTGGTAGCCATGTGGGTTAAATCTCCTCGTTAGGTTCTGTACTAGTTTTAGCAGGTTTTTTAGGTTTAGGTGTGGATTGCTCAACAATGAAACCGCCAGACAAAAGCGCTGCCACGTTAATGCCGTCAGCTGGCACATAAGGGTCACCAATAATGCCAAGTCTGGTGGATGCAATTGTGTAGATCATGCGGTTTGTGCCTGCACTTTAACTGTCAGGTCATAGCAGGGAAAGGATGCGCCGCCAATCTCAATAGATGCCGGCTGACCAGATAGCACAATGACTTTTGATGCCAACACCAGCGCGACAATGCTTAAAATCTCGCGCAACACTGGTAAACCTGCAGGCCCAGACCCGACAACTTTAAGCGGAAAATCCATAGTCACAATGTTGCCGTTGCCTGCGTAAGTCGTAAAACTTGGCGCTAATAGAAACACGCAATTAGGAACTAATCGAGTTGGGTCTGTTACCACGCGCAAGCCGCTAACGGCTGTCAGCGTGGCTGCAACATCGTCTATGGCCTCGTTAAGTAGGTCTGTGTACGGTGCAGGCATTAGGCAACCGCTGGTCGGGGGATGCCCAACAATTGCTTAACGATCGGTGTCAATGACTGCTGCGTTGGTGTGCCCATCGTGTCAAACGCTGCATAAGCGGTTTCTATGCTGCCTCGACTACGCCACAACGCTGCACAATACATCAGCGTGCCTAGCGTGACATCGTGACCCGGTGACGTTGTAAGGCTGTCAAAATAACCTGCCTCTTGTCTACGCCTATAACAAAAATCGTTACCAGCGTTGCGCGCCTGTTCT
>Ga0209297_1001386_pt1 | contig 14111 bp, 16 predicted proteins | sample S_130805_MF_Meta_FD_187322 | JGI IMG/M metagenome (GOLD analysis project Ga0209297, IMG submission 187322) | Freshwater microbial communities from Lake Simoncouche, Canada to study carbon cycling - S_130805_MF_MetaG (SPAdes) (version 2) | ecosystem: Environmental > Aquatic > Freshwater > Lake ... | reverse complement strand
TGGCTTACTAGAGCTACGGCTTTATCGTGCTCGTCCACGGTGCGATCGAGTGGAATCCCTCCGCAACGGTCGACCACATCTCGGACCATCTGCGAAAGGTCAGGATCCACACCATCTAGGCAGAGAATCCATGGTCGCCCCTGAAAGAGATCTCCACGTGCCGACTGAGGACCACTGACTTCACGCCCTGCCATCGGATGGGTGGGGGCAAATAGTGCGAGATCGAATCCAATACTTAATACGTCCTGTAGAGGTTTAGTCTTAATGCTGCTGATATCCATAACTCTCAACCGTGGGTTTCGACCTATTTCTGCGTCGATGACCTCTCCTACGACATTGGGAGGGGTGGCGATAATGCAGAGATCTTCAACCCCTGAAGCTTCGCCATCTTTATCGCCCATGAGATCTCGAGCCAGAGCCTGCGCTCGACTATCGGAGTCGCAGAGGGTGACTGTGATCCCTGATGCACGAAGGGCGAGAGCGATCGAAGTTCCGATAAGGCCGGCACCCACGATCCGCACATGTGTGAGGGAAGTTGCCATCGTTATTGAGCGATATCTCGTCGCAGAGCCTTGGCTCCGTGGAGGTAAATATGTGAAATTTGGTCAGAATTTCGCTCCGTATTGCAGTGAATCATCACGCGTAATACGCGGGCGAGAGCTCCAGGTACATCAATCTCCACAGCGCAGAGTAGAGGCACCGATTGGAATCCAACCTCTCTGGCATAGGCAGCTGGAAACGCTGCATTGAGATCGGGAGTAACCGTGAGGAAGACTGAGATCAAATCATCAGGGGTCAGCCCATTGGCGGCGAGGATTTCAAGGAGCAACTCCTTTGTGGCGCTCTCCATCGCCGAGGCGGTATTTGCCTCAAGCTGGGTTGCCCCTCTTATTGCTCGAACCTGTGACATGGGTAAAGGATAGACCGAAAAGGGTGAAAGTTGTCGATCTTTATATAACCGTATGTCGAGAAATCTCTTTAACTCTTTCAACTCTTTTCAGGGCCGCCTGAATCAGCATCCGACATCTCTGAGCCCAGGCCACCAATCAAGAAATATCGATAAAACTATACAATCACGACTTCCGATGCTCAGATATCTCAACGATTATCGATAAATAGGTATTTGTGACCTCTTGAAATTCACTATCGATAAAGATATAAATAGAGATATTGCCTTACTAGCGACTTATGGTTTTATATCTAAAGCTTTACGTAGATTAAACAATTCACCGTCATTGAGATCTCGCCATCGTCCAGGCGGTGTATCCCCCAAGCTGATCGGACCGAAGTTGGTACGAATCAATCGCAGGACCCGGACGTCAACTGCCTCCATCAATCTACGGATGATGTGATATCGACCCTCATGGATGCTGACCTCGATCCACTGTGGTGAGAGGTGTTTGAAGGAGAGAACTCGTCCCATGCCATCTTCGAGCTCGATACCTTTAAGAAGAATCTTGTCGACCCCCGCAGCCAGGACACCCTCGAATTCGATGATATAGCTCTTCACGAGGCCGTAGGAAGGGTGGGTCGCTCGGAAGGTCAAATCTCCATCATTTGTGAGCAGAATCAGCCCTTCAGAATCCTTATCCAGGCGGCCCACATGGAATAAACGCTCCTTTCGAAGGTCAATAAAGTCTGCCAATGAAGGGCGACCTTCGGGGTCGAACATCGTAGACAAAACACCCTTTGGTTTATGAAGTACTAAATAAGACTTAGTCAGAGCAACTGTAATTGTCTCATTATCAACCATGACTCTAACCAAAGCAGGGTCAAACTTGGCCCCAAGCTCTCGAATGATGTGGCCATCTACAGAGACTCGACCATCCATGATCAACTCATCGGCTCCCCTGCGTGAGGTGACACCGGCATCGGCAATAATTTTATTCAGGCGTAGGAGACTCATGATTAGGCTATCCATTCTCGACAGTCTTAAGGGTGTGACAGAAGGCCCTCGTGAGCCTGTGTGCGTACTTTACGGCAGGAGTATGCCAATAGGCAAAAGAGGGTGAACTGGGAACGGGTGAGTTAGTCGGTCAAACTTTCGAGAATCTCATCCAACCCATCAAGATCAGGCAGGTGTGGGGCGAGCGGCGAGAGATCATCCAGTGAGTTAAGCCCGAGGCGCTCAAGGAAGTAGCTGGTTGTCTTATACAAGATCGCCCCAGTCTCATTCTCTACCCCGTACTCCTCAACAAGGCCGCGTGTGACCAAGGTCTTCATAACGGCCTCAACGTTGACTCCTCGGATAGCCGAGACTCTGGCTCGAGAGACAGGCTGGCGGTAGGCAATCACGGCCAGGGTCTCGAGGGCTGCCTGAGTGAGGCGATTCTGCTGGCCATCCAGAACAAATTTCTCGACCGCGGTCGCACAATCTGGGTGGCTATAGAAGCGCCATCCCCCGTTGATCGCCTTGAGGGCAAATCCTCGATCGTCATAACTTCCCTGCAAGCGCTCAAGGGACTCCTTGATGACATCGACTGTCACCTCAAGGACGGTGGCGAGAGTGAGCTCAGTAACGGGCTCATCCACGACCATAAGGATCGCCTCGATCGATCTATCAACTTCTACATTAGACATTTTCACCCTCTACTGTCTCGTCGATTCCTAGAACTGGGATATCAAATTCATCGGTTACCTCAACCTCGCCCTCATCCGATCCTGTCCAGCTGATCTGGAGCTCTCCCAGGGCGATCACCTGGTTAAATCTGAGGTTGCCCTGGCGATAGAGATCGAGCAGGGCTAAGAATCGGGCAACAACCACCATCGTTGAGTCGGCATCGTGACAGAGGCTACGAAAACTCATCGTCTTTGAGTGCCGCAGGGCCTCTACGACGAGCTTAGATTGCTCGCTGACGCTCACCAGGGCCATGTGGAGGTGCTCAATGGCCACTACAGGAGGCGATTTGGGGGTCAAAACGCGCTCAGCGATTGAGGCAAAGCGCTCAGGGCCTACGCCGATGAGGACCTCCGGCAGAAGGGCAGCGAGTGCGGGATCGAGGGCAACTACACGAGGGAAGGCCTTATCGGCCGCCTCAATCATGGTCTGGAAGGAGGCTGCGATCTCCTTAAATGCCCGGTACTGCAAGAGTCGGGCAAAGAGAATGTCGCGGGCTTCAAGGAGGGCTAGATCTTCCTCATCTTCCACCTCGCCACTTGGAAGTAAGCGGGCGGCTTTGAGGTCAAGGAGGGTTGCTGCCACAACGAGGAACTCAGTTGCCTGATCTAGCCGCCATCCCTCTCCTGAGACTTCAAGGGAACGGATGTAGGCGATAAATTCGTCGGTGACAAGGCTCAGAGAGACCTCGGTGATATCGAGCTTGTGACGGGAAATCAACTGGAGCAGAAGGTCAAAGGGGCCATCAAAGTTTGAGAGGTGGACGCTAAAACCGCTCTCGGGAGCGATATTTTCAGCTGTTTCGATCGAAATATCCACGAGCGCACCTTACTTGTTTTTTATCCACTACTTGCCGATACACGCTGCACGCGCGTAGAGTCACCGCCGATAGAAAGAGGTTTCTCGCTTGAGCGCTAAATCGACAAAAGACGAAGATGTCGTCACCACAGCTAGCCTGACCGGCAAGGCTGTGAAGACATTTCCCACACCTGTTCAGATCTCAGAGCACGGCAAGGCACGCGTCATCTCTATCTTTAACCAAAAAGGTGGAGTCGGGAAAACAACAACAACGATCAACCTCGGTGCAGCACTAGCCGAACTTGGTCGTCGCGTACTTCTCGTTGACTTCGATCCTCAAGGTGGACTCTCACTCGGTTTAGGAGTCAACGCACACACTCTTCCTTTAGAGAACACCGTCTATCACGCACTCATGGATCCTGCCGCTGATATCCAACAGATTGTTCTGAAATCATCGGTTGCAAACCTAGATTTCTTGCCAGCTAGCCGTGACCTTGGTGCAGCTGAATCAAAACTTCCATCCGAAATCGGTGGACAGCAATTCCTTAAGCGAGCACTTGCCACTCTCCAAGATGATTACGACGTCATTCTTATCGACTGCCAGCCAACTATGGGTCAACTTACTGTCAACGCACTTGTTGCCTCTAACGAAGTGATCGTTCCACTGCAATGCGAGTACTTTGCGCTGCACGGATTTATCGAACTTAGTGGCAATATTGAAAAGGTAAGAAGCTTCCTTAACCCGGAACTTAAACTCATCGGAATTCTAGCCACGATGTATGACCGCAAGACTTTGCATAACCGCGAAGTGTTGAAAGCTATTCTTGATAAATATCCAGACGATGTTTTTGACACAATCATTGCAAAGACGATTCGCTTTTCAGAGACCACTGTTGCTGGAGAACCAATAACTAGTTATGCATCATCATCAGGAGGCGCAGCGTCATATCGACGTCTTGCGCGCGAATTAATTGCACGAGGAGGCGCACGATGACACGTAGAGCGAGCTTGCCAGGAGCAGATGAACTCTTTAAGCAAAATAGCCCAGCACTGAGTGCTGTACGTGAGGTGGCACCTGAAAATTCAGCTCCCGCTGCAACACCTGCAGCAGTTCCGACGCCTAAAGCGAAGAAGGGCGTTCGTTCAATTCCACGACGCCGAGTGGTGAGCGTTGATAAATCTCCATCAGGTCGTGAACGTCATGATGAGAAAATTACTGTCTACCTATCCCCCGATGAACTCTTTGATCTCGATCAAGCACGTCTATCACTGCGCGGAGATTTAGGACTTGCCGTTGATCGTGGTCGCATTGTTCGCGAATCTATCTCAATCATCATCGCAGATCTCGAACAAAAGGGTGATCAGAGCATTCTTGCTCGCAGACTTCGTGGTATCTAAAGGCTAACGTGCGCGCGGATGTGCACTGCTGTAACTCTGTCGAATCTTATCGATAGTAACCAAGGTATAAATCTGTGTTGTTGTTACTGATGAGTGGCCTAGAAGTTCTTGCACCACGCGAATATCGGCACCGCCGTCAAGAAGATGGGTCGCATACGAGTGTCTAAATACATGCGGACTCACCCTCCCCTCTAAACCACACCCACGCGCTGATTCCAGAACGATATTCCACGCACTTTGACGCGAAAGCCGTCCACCACGTGAATTAAGAAAGAGCGCACCCTCGTTCTTTCCACTCTTTGCCACAAGTGCGGGTCGCACGCGAACTAAATAATTATCTAGAGCACCCAGGGCATAACTTCCTATCGGAACGATTCGCTCCTTAGCACCTTTACCTCTCAATTTAATTGTCTGGATAACTTCATTATCACTTTCAACTTTTGCTAAGTCGTTGATGTTGATTCCTATGATCTCTGAGACTCGACCACCTGTGGAGTAGAGCAATTCAAGAAGGGCCACATCTCGCAAAGACGTTGCCTCGCTGAGAGATTTCGCACTCTCTATCAGTGATGTGATTTCATTAATAGTGAGAGCTTTGGGAAGTTTTCGCGCGACTTTATGAGATGAAATCTCTCCCGTTGGAAGATTAAGATCATATTCTCGTGCGCAGTAGATGAGGAACGATTTCACTGCAGAATTCGTACGGTTAATACTGCTGATCGCTAATGAACGATCTTTGAGCCACACCTCAAACTCAGATAGCGTGTCGGCAGTAATATCCGATAATTTCAGATTTCTGTCGTGGAGAAATTCCAGAAAGTATCTAAGATCTCGTCCATATGATGTTAAAGAGTTCTCAGAAAGCCCACGTTCAATACGCAAGTGATCGATAAATGACGACCGTGCAAGATTGATATCGAGTTTAGTAACCATGAGCGTGTGCAACAGCCGGATACATGACTTTTCCATCGTGCACGTTGAGTCCAGCAGCTAGAGACTTATCCGCCGCTGTGGCTGCCTGCCAACCAAGATTGGCTAGCGCGATCGCATATGGAAGTGTCGCATTGGTGAGTGCATATGTAGATGCCACTGGAACCGCACCAGGCATATTCGCTACACAATAAAAAATCGACTGATGAACCTTGAAGGTTGGCTCGGCGTGAGTGGTGGGTTTGGAATCTTCAAAGCACCCACCTTGATCGATAGCGATATCAACCAGAACCGACCCAGGTTTCATCTGCGCGACCTGAGTATTGCTGACTAACTTTGGAGCCTTCGCTCCATGGACAAGAACAGCTCCTATGACTAAATCTGCATTTTTTAGTTCACGATCAACTGCATGGAATGATGATGCCAGAGTCTTGATCCGTCCCCCATAAATTGTGTCGATATATGCAAGACGAGGAAGTGAGCGATCAACAATCGTTACATCTGCTCCCATTCCCATCGCAATAACAGCTGCGTTGAGACCGGCAACTCCCCCACCAATAACTAAAACTTTTGCAGGCGATACGCCAGGAACTCCACCCATAAGGACGCCGCGGCCACCATTGGGCTTTTGCAATGCACTAGCGCCCACTTGCGCGGCTAAACGCCCAGCAACTTCTGACATCGGGGCTAACAACGGAAGAGTTCCATTGAGCTCCACAGTTTCATAAGCAATTGCTGTGGTCCTGCTGGAAATAAGTGCATCAGTGCAGACCTTTGAAGCGGCTAGATGAAGATAGGTAAAGAGAATTTGATCCTTACGAAGTCTGGAATATTCTACTTCGATTGGCTCCTTTACTTTGAGAATCATGTCAGCCGATGCCCAGATTTTTTCTACATCTTCTTCGATCGTCGCACCTGCTGCGATGTAATCAGCATCGGTGAGTGCCGAGCCTAACCCGGCACTTTTTTCAAGAACTACTGTGTGGCCTGCACGAACTAGTTCTGCAGCGCCTTCTGGTGTGAGGGCCACACGAGATTCATGAACCTTAATCTCTTTGGGAACACCTACAAGCATGTGCTAATCCTTTGCTTTAATAGCTGCAGCAATAAGACCAATGAAGAGTGGGTGTGGACGTGTTGGTCTTGATCGCAACTCTGGATGTGCCTGTGTTCCCACGTAATAAGGATGTACCTCTCGTGGTAATTCCACAAACTCCACCAAATCAAGCTCGCGATTTACTCCAGAAAATATAAGCCCAGCATCGCTGAGCTTGCTTCGATAATCATTGTTGACTTCATAGCGATGGCGGTGACGCTCATCAATGGTTGCAGAACCATAGACATCAGCCACGATCGATCCCTTACTGAATTCTGCGCGATAGAGACCGAGTCGCATCGTGCCACCCATATCAGCCTGCCCTGCAACAACTTGCTCTTGGCCGGCCATGGTCGCAATCACGTGTGTTCCCTTGTCGGGATCAAATTCAGCTGAGTTTGCATCCTTGATTCCAGCAAGATTTCTAGCCGCTTCAATGACCATGCATTGCAAACCTAAGCAAAGTCCGAGTGTTGGAATTTTATGTTCGCGCGCATAGGTCAGTGCTCCGAGCTTGCCTTCGATACCTCGAACGCCGAATCCACCTGGTACACAGACTGCATCGACATCGCTTAAAGACTTTGCTGCACCTTGCGGAGTATCACACTCGTCACTTGGAACCCAGACCAATTCAACTTTCGCATTGTTTGCAAAGCCTCCGGCGCGAAGTGCTTCTGAAACAGAAAGATACGCATCAGGCAGATCGATATATTTACCTACTAGTGCAACTTTGATGTGATGCTCTGGATGATGAACCTTCTTGAGGAGATCATCCCATTCACCCCACACCACATCGTGTCCGCCAAGGCTGAGGCGACGAACAACGTACGAGTCCAAACCTTCGCTAAAGAGAACCTTTGGAATGTCATAGATGCTTGGCGCATCCACTGCAGCAACAACTGCCTCTAAATCAACGTCACACATAAGAGAAATTTTCTTCTTAATCGAATCAGGAATGGTGCGATCTGAACGGAGAACGATCGCATCTGGTGCGATACCAATACTGCGCAGAGCAACTACGCTGTGTTGAGTTGGCTTCGTTTTGAGTTCACCAGAAGGCCCAATATAAGGAACGAGAGAGATATGCAGATAAAAAACATTATCGCGACCGACATCCTGTCGTAACTGGCGTGCGGCTTCCAAAAATGGTTGTGATTCAATATCGCCGACAGTTCCACCGATTTCAGTGATGACCACATCAATATCTGGAGCTGCCATAGCCAAAATACGTTCTTTAATTTCGTTGGTGATATGCGGAATGACTTGAACCGTCTCACCCAAATATTCTCCACGACGTTCTTTTGCAATCACACGTGAGTACACCTGACCAGTTGTCACATTTGCTGAACCCTCAAGATTGCGATCAAGGAAGCGCTCATAGTGGCCGATATCTAAATCTGTCTCTGCGCCATCATCGGTGACGAAAACCTCACCGTGCTGAAAGGGATTCATTGTTCCGGGATCAACATTGAGATAGGGATCGAGCTTCTGCATTGTCACTCGTATCCCGCGCGATACCAGGAGTCTTCCGAGACTAGATGCTGTGAGTCCTTTGCCTAAACTTGAGGCGACTCCCCCGGTTACAAAAATATGCTTCGTCACATGCGCTTGGCCCATGGGAGTCAAACCTATCAGGCTCTGAGACCACTTCCGCGCATAGCCAGAAGTTCGGCTGCGTGTTCCTGAGCACTCACGGATTCGTCCAACCCTGCAAGCATGCGAGCTATCTCGGAGACCCTAGCCTTCTCATCTAATTGGCTCACACCTGATTGCACAATCTGCCCATCGCTATCTTTGGCTACAACGAAATGGCGATCGGCCCAAGCAGCCACCTGCGGCAGGTGGGTAACAACAATCACTTGAGCATGTTGTGAGAGTGCGTGAAGGCGGCGACCGACCTCAATGGCTGCCTTTCCTCCTACACCTGCATCCACCTCATCGAAAATATATGTTCCAACAGGTGCTGACGCCGCGATGACGACTTCAAGTGCCAACATAATGCGAGACATTTCACCACCTGATGCACCTTTGCCGAGTGCGACTTTCGGTCCATCCTTATGAGCTTGAATCGACATGAGAATCTCATCGCACCCCGTGATCGTGAAATCACTCTCTTTAAGTGCGCCTTCATAGTCGGGTGAAATCACATCAGAGTAAAAACGAGTGTGTGGCATAGATAAACCAGCAATCTCGGTAGAGACTCCATCACTGAGTTTTACCGCTGCACTCACGCGAGCAGCACTTACTTTCTTTGCAGCCGCTAACAGTTTTGCTTTCACTGTCTTGATTTCAGACTCCAGTTCAGCAATTCGATCCTGACCACCATGTAAATCAGCAATCATCTCTTTCGCACTCTTTACCCGAAGAGCAATCTCAGCCATTTCATCATCAACATTTCCAGCCCCTCCCCATTTTTTCACGAAGGTGTGTAACGCTGCTTTTCTCTCGTGCAGAAAATCTAACCGAGATGGATCAGCCTCAAGTGAGGCCAAATATGAAACCAGGGCTGTATGGGCATCATCAACAAGAAAGAAACTTTCTGCCACACTGGTTGCTAGCTCGTCGAGAGCTTGATCTTTTCCCTTAGCTGCCTCTAGAAATTTACGGGCCTGACCTAAAACAGTAAGTACACCAGCTTCTTCTTCACCGATCGCTGAGCTCGCACCGGCTGCGGCTATGCGAAGATCTTCCACGCTAGCCAGCTTTCTGATCTCATCATCGACAGCGGCGAACTCGTTACGAGTGGGCTTAAGAGTGCTCCATTGCTTTGTCAGTAACTCAAGGTCTGCAATTTGTGAATCTCGTGCTGATGCGTTGGTGACTAAAGCTTTGAGCTTTGCCTTCATCTCGTTATAGGTATTAAAAGTTTCAACATATCCGCTGAGAACTGCTTGCAGTTCGTTGCCAGCAAAGAGATCGAGAAGTTCTCGTTGTCTCACACTCTTCACGATCTGGGTATTTGCAGACTGCCCGTGGATAGAAATGAGCGGCTCGGTGATCTCACCGAGAGTGGACGCGTTAACAGTTGCTCCCGAAGCCGTCGCTTTGCTCTTGCCATCACTTGAGACAGAGCGAGTAAGAATCAAGGATCCGTCTTCTACCAAGCCACCAAGATCTTCAATCTGAGCCGACAATGATGCTGGAATCGAAAAGGTTGCAGAAGTAACAAGACGTTCTGAACCATGTCGAACGAGGGAACTATCTGACTTAGCTCCGAGCAGAAGTGAGAGCGCGGTAAGAATCATTGTCTTTCCGGCGCCGGTTTCTCCGGTGAGGACGTTAAGTCCTTTACTTAATTCAAGGGAACTCGTATCAATGATTCCGAGATTACGTATTGAAATCTCTTCTAGATAAGAGCGATCACTCACCGCGCCAGCCCTCTACGGGTAATTTGAATTTTGCTACAAGGCGATCTGTAAACAGTGTCGGCTGAACGTGTGCAAGTAAGACAACTGAGCCATCCCCAGTAATCGTGACGCGATCACCTTCGATAAGTGAAAACTCGCGTAGTGCATCTGCTGAAAGCATGGCAGCAGAAGATTCAATCTCAACAACAATCTCTGATTGATGAGAAATAACCATCGGACGTGCAAAGAGTGCATGTGCGCTGATCGGAAGTAAAACCACTGCATCGAGATTCGGCCACAACACTGGCCCACCGGCAGAAAATGCATAGGCAGTTGAACCCGTTGGTGTAGCAGCGATAAGACCATCACAACCCCAGCGAGAGAGAGGTCTGCGATCAACCTGCACTAAAAGCTCAACCATCGTGCTCTCGGTACGTTCGATTGTCACTTCATTGAGTGACCAACCTGAGGAGACCTGTTCTCCATTTCGTTCTACTGAATATGCAAGAACCATCCGAGGATCAGTTGCGTAGCTCTTTGAAATTACACTGTCTGCAACTGTCTCTAATGAAAGTTTCTCAACCTCTGCCATGAAACCAACATGACCAAGATTTACACCGAGCAGCGGAATCTTACGAAGGCGAGAAATTTCGGCACCACGCAAGATCGTTCCATCGCCACCTAGAACAATGACGATCTCTGCTTCAGGAAGTTGCTCGACCAAAACTGTCGCAACGCCCGAAATCTGAACTGCAGAGGATGTAAAAAGTTCAAATGAGCCCTTGGCTAACAAGGTCGCGAGGGTAGTTGCAGCCTTCACTGCTTCGGGACGAGTCGCATTGATGACAAGAATTGCCTTACGTGTATTCATCATGCGGGTCCCATCTCGATGGCACGATCAAGTGCGCTCTCATCAATGGCTGGCGCACCTCTGCGAAGCCATAAGAAGTATTCAACATTTCCAGCAGGACCAGGTAGAGGGCTTGCTGCAATTCCCATAGTTCCTAGCCCAACATCGTAGGCAGATTGTGCAACGTCGAGCACTGCCGAACGACGGAGTGCTGGATCGCGAACAACTCCACCGGCTCCTAAGCGCTCACGCCCAACTTCAAATTGTGGCTTCACCATCAATAGAAAATCAGCAGATGGCTTTGACACAGCAGCTAGCGCAGGAAGAACAAGTGAGAGTGAGATAAATGAAAGGTCGGCAACCACAATCTCGACATCTTCGCCAACCATGTCCCCCGTTAAATGACGGATATTGGTGCGATCAAGAATAACAACGCGCTCGTCTTGCCTGAGTTCCCATGCAAGTTGCCCATAACCAACATCGACGGCGATAACTTTCTTCGCACCTTGGCGAAGGAGAACATCCGTAAATCCACCAGTGGAGGCGCCAGCATCGAGACAAACCTTACCCGCCACTACAACATCGCTAAAAGCCTCAAGTGCACCGGCTAACTTATGACCGCCTCGTGAAACGAAATCATCACGTTTTCCGGCAAGGACAATTGAAGTCTCGGCATCTACCTGCGTGGCAGGTTTTGTCGCAGGAATTCCATTAACGAGAACAGATCGAGATTCGATTAAATCGGCAGCCTGTTCGCGCGAACGTGCCAATTCACGTCGCACTAACTCTGCATCTAATCGCGTCTTCATCTCTTCAATCGCACTCGCACTATCAGGTCTTAGAGACCATCGATAGTTGAGAGCGCCTCCTGTAACTTTCCATGGAGCACTTCAAAACGAGCTGAGTGTTCGCTCAAATCGCTTGCATCGATCTCGCTGAGTTCTGCCTTCACATCATCAACAAGGGTCACTTCGACAGAAGATGTGCGCTCTTCGTGAACTCCGTTATTTTCAAAACTCATTTCTTAGCTCCACTCTTCTTCTTTGCTGGCGCAGCTTTCTTCTTTGCTGGAGAAGCTTTCTTCGCAGCACTCTTCTTCGCTGGTGCGGATTTCTTTTTCTTGACCGGCGCTATCTCATCAACGCGAGCGAGTAGGCGATCGAACTCCTCACGCTTGACGAAACCCATCTTAAGTACTGTCGCCTCAACCTCATCATGAATCTTCGCCTTCAGAGAGTCTGCGCTCTCGCGTGCCCACGCGTTGAGGGCTGCAGCAACTTCTTGCGGAGTCTTCTCTCCATCGGAGAGTTTGGTCAGATATGTTTTTAGTGATGAGAAGAGATCGTTGGACATTGTGTGTGCCTTTCATTCAAAGCACCCTAAAGCTAAGGGTTGCTACTGTCCTAGAGTATCTATATCCGCGCGATCTCGGCTGCCTCAACCTGCCAGCGACTTGCAACACCTGTTGGTCCAGACCAGAAGCGTCGATGAATGGAGCCCGAAATCTCGATCCATTCGCCCTCTTTAAGTGTCAGAGCACTTCTCCGCATCTTTGAACTCCACGCTGCAATATCGAGAGTATCTACACCACCGCGTTCAAGACGGGAGACGATAAGTCGGAACTCCACAACTTTGTCACCACTTGGCAACTCTTTCTCAATAGCTTGGGCTGAGACTCTCCCCCGAAGCAGGAGATCGTTCAGTGAGTAATCTAATTCTTCATCTATCTTCTTCTCGGAAACTTTACTTGCCATGAGAGCAACCACCTTCTTGCGATTGTAGAAACTTTCTACATCCTCGCATAAGGGTGAGATCATCTAGCCCGGCACTGACAATCGCGCCTCCAACTTAGTTCGATGTGGATAAATTAATTACTGACGTGCACGCTCGTATGCATCAGTGCTCTCATCCTCATCAAGATCGGCACATGCTGAAAACCATTGGCGGGCTTCATCAGCACGGTCCGCGCTAGCGAGAGCATCGGCATATGCGTAGTGAAGACGAATCGACCATGGCTCGTTCTTCACTTTGAGTTCTTTGCAGGTCAAGGTAATAACCGCGGCATCAAATTCACCGAGATCGCGTCGAGCACCCGAAGCCACGATACGCATCTCAATCTCTTCAGCTTTTGCAAGGCGAGAAACTTCTGGAGAACCAGCAAGAGCTAGCGCCTTCAGCGGTTTACCAAGCCCTCTTTCGCAATCCGCAAGTACAGGCCACATCGATACATCACCAGAGATTCGATGTGATGCTCGAAGTTCCTTCAACGCAATTTCATAATGTCCTGCGCGATAGGCGGCATAACCGGCGCTCTCGCGAACAACTGCAAGACGCCCTGCATGGTGAGCAGCGGCAACTCCATGTTTATGTGCAAGCTCTGGATCAACATCCATATAGAGATTGATACATGCTAAATGTCGAGCAACTACCTTTGCATTTTCAGCAGAGAGACTCAACAACTCTGCGCGAACGCTCTTCTCAAGTTCTTCACCTGTGATGTCATCAGGAATATCTGGTTCAAAAATTCGTGGACGCACGCGCGATTGATCGCGATCTATGGGAGGTGGCCGAAACCCGCGTGGATCACTGGCTTCACGGCCTGCGCGAACATCGCGAGTTGCACCTGGGCGATCAGTACGACCGCCACGGCCAGGACGTGAATCTGAAGATGGACGACCTGATGAAGATGGACGACCTGATGAAGATGGACGACCTGATGAAGATGGACGACCTGATGAAGATGGACGACCTGATGAAGGTTTATCTGATCTTCCTGAATTTCTATCTTCGCTCATCGTTCCTCCTTCATTTTTACTTGTTAGATATCTTTACAAGTGAGATATAAATATAACGGTGTGAAAATAAAAAAGGGGCGCTTGAAAACAAGCGCCCCTTTTTATAAAAGAAGTCCGGCAACGTTCTACTCTCCCACAAGGTCACCCTTGCAGTACCATCGACGCTGAGAGGCTTAACTTCCGGGTTCGGAATGGGACCGGGTGTTTCCCTCTCGCTATGGTCGCCGAAACGCTATTGAGTTATGTCAATAAACCATGTACGAAAGATGAAGATATGACT
>Ga0209297_1001384_pt1 | contig 14120 bp, 13 predicted proteins | sample S_130805_MF_Meta_FD_187322 | JGI IMG/M metagenome (GOLD analysis project Ga0209297, IMG submission 187322) | Freshwater microbial communities from Lake Simoncouche, Canada to study carbon cycling - S_130805_MF_MetaG (SPAdes) (version 2) | ecosystem: Environmental > Aquatic > Freshwater > Lake ... | reverse complement strand
AATGACTGCATTGAACCCAGTTATGAAACTGGGTAAGCAGTTACTGGAAGTAATCGCATCTCATGATGGTATTAATGTTGATTCCGATGATCGCGTAAGGGCTTTGCTCTCCGAAGTTGGAATTCCAGATGTAAACCGCGCAATGGAAAGCTATGCGCATGAATTTTCAGGTGGTATGCGCCAACGAATTATGATTGCCATGGCGCTTTTACTTTCACCTAAACTCCTTATTGCAGATGAACCAACAACAGCTTTAGATGTCACCATTCAGCAACAGATTCTGGCGCTTGTCTCAGATGCACGCAAGAAGCGAGACATGTCGATGCTTTGGATAACACATGATTTAGGAGTTGTTGCAAATCTTGTTAACCGGCTCAATGTTATGTATGCAGGACGGATTGTTGAATCGGGCACGGTTGAAGAGATTTTCAGACGGCCTAAACATCCGTATACGGCCGGACTTTTGTCATCGCTTCCAACATCAACCGGCACCAATAGAGAGCGGCTAACGTCGATCTCAGGGGTTCCTGAAAAGCCTTGGTTAGTAGGCAATTCCTGTGGCTTTGCCGCCCGTTGTTCGCGCGCACAGAGCCGCTGCCATAATGAAATTCCGCTCTCAGTGGTAAAGGACGACAGCACTGTTGCCTGCTTCTTCCCATTAGGGAGCAAATAATGAGTCTTGAGATAAAGAGCGTTGAGAAGCTCTACAAAATTGTCTCAACACAGACTGTAATTCACGCACTTAATGGCGTGGATATATCACTTCCTGCCGGCAAGACTCTTGGAATTGTTGGTGAAAGCGGTTGTGGAAAATCAACACTGGCCCGGCTCGTTACGGGACTTGAGGCACCTAATACCGGCAGCATTACATGGAATGGTTCGCCGATCCATAATGTTAATAAGGGGAGTTTTTCTACAAAGAAATCGGTAGTTCAGCTAGTTTTTCAGGATCCTTATTCTTCACTAAATCCAAGGCAGAGAATTGGTGATGCAATCAGTGAGATTATTACCGTCCACAAGTTAGTTGAGAAAGAGCAGATTGATTCTCGTGTATCTGAACTTCTCGCCCTTGTTGGTTTAGCAGATGATTTAAAGAAACGATATCCGCATCAACTTTCAGGTGGACAGAGACAACGAGTTAGCATTGCCCGCGCACTAGCGGCTGAACCCAATCTCTTAGTACTTGATGAGCCTGTCTCTGCCTTGGATGTTTCAGTACGAGCAGAGGTCATGAATCTACTTATTGATCTGCGGGAAAAGTTAGGCCTTACCTACATCTTTATTAGCCATGATCTTGCAATGATTCGCTACATCAGCGACTTTGTAGCTGTGATGTATTTAGGAAAGATCGTAGAGTTTGGTAACTGGGAACAGGTAATTAATGATCCTAAACATCCATACACACAGGCGCTCATTAACGCGATGCCTGATCACACCGTTATCGGTAATCCTGAGTCGCTAGCAAAGACTTTACAGGGCGAGGTTCCCGATCCAGTTAATTTACCTACTGGTTGTGCTTTCCACTTAAGATGCGTAAAAGCTACGCCCGCATGCGCTTCTGTTTCACAAACTCTGATAGAAATATCCCCGAACCATCAAGTGGCATGTATGGAGGCAAAGGCATGAAGATCATTGGCATGATTTCAGGTACTTCGTATGACGGTATGGATATCTCCTGTTGTGAGTTCGAACAGGTGGGGGACACGATCGAAATCAAACAGATTGGCTTCGAAAGCGTCGAATATTCGAGTGAGCTACACGATCTCATCGCAGATTCAATGCCGCCCCGCGAAATAACGATGGAGCGTGTCTGTATTCTCGATACACGTATCGCGCAAGAGTTTTCAAAAGCGGCTCAAGGCGCTATGAAACGCTTTAATTTTCAACCTGATCTGATTGTTTCGCACGGTCAAACACTTTTTCACTGGATTGATGCCGAACACAAAGCTAAAGGAACGTTACAACTGGGTGAACCAAGCTGGATTGCAGAGCAGACCGGCGTATCCGTCCTTTCAAATATTCGCTCAAGAGATGTTGCCGCCGGAGGCCATGGCGCCCCATTAGTAAGCACCCTTGACCACTTACTGTTTAACGCTAGTGAAAATCCGGAAGGCGCGCTTAACTTAGGTGGAATTTCAAATATCACAATTGCAGGAAAAGGGTTGACATCGATTGCCTATGACATTGGAGCTGCAAATGGCTTAATGGATGCTGCGATTTTTGCTTTCACTAAGGGTGCAAAATCATTTGATGATGGTGGAGCAGTTGCTGCAAGTGGAGTTGTAGATCAAGGGCTGCTCGAGAGATTTCTTTCAGAGCCTTACTACGCACTTCCTGCACCAAAATCAACCGGTAAAGAGCTCTTCCATCTTCCTTACATTATTGAATACGCCGGCGAAGTAGATACATGGAACCTTCCAAATCTAATGGCAACGCTTCTTGAACTTACTGTTGAAAGTGTTGCCAGGGAAGTTGAAAAGTTTAAACTTGCTAAGCTCTATGTTGCAGGCGGAGGATCGGCCAACCCAGTATTAATGGCTAGATTGAGTGCGCGATTAACTAGCTGTGAAGTACTTTCCATGGGCATCTTAGGCGTAGATCCACGGGCTAAAGAGGGCGTAACTTTTGCGCTCATTGGTTTTCTCACAATGCATGGTCACGCAGGACAAGTACCTAGCTGTACCGGCGCTAGCGGCGAACGAATCTTAGGCTCACTCACACCTGGGGCCAATGGTTTTCACGTGCCTGCTGCAAACCCAGTAAAACCGGTTCGAGTCAGAATAATTTAGATGGGGCAAGCATTTCGATCTCTGGAATCTTCCAGCGTTCATCGATGCGCTCTTGCCCAGTCTCAAGAAATCCAAGTGAGCTATATAGATTTCGCGTCGGGGCATTGTTCTTGAAAACCCACAGTGTGATCTCTTTAAATCCAATTTCACGAAGTGATGCAAGTGCATGCCTTAACAAAAGCTTTCCTAATCCACGTCCTGCGTTATCTGGGTGGACATATAAAGAGAATAAGTGTCCGCGGGCTGAATTCGAAATGTCGGTTCCAACCCGTGCAACACCAACGACCATGCCATCTTGCTCAATCACAAAGGTAGTTCGCTCAGGATGTGGAGTAACTGAAAGTGCCCACATTTCTCGAGCTTTTTCAACGCTCATCTCATCTCTTACCGACTGCGGCAAGATATCTTTGTATGAGGTTAACCAGCAGGCTCTAAAAATCTCTACAAGAGAGTCCAAATCGGCTGTCGTTGCCGTACGGACCAAGGATTCCATGGGTCACATACTATGACGAAAATAGTTGAAACATCACTCAGAATTCGAAAAGAGGCTTTGCGATCTAGCTTTTCTACTTCACTACGGTCGGTGAGCGAACTTGAAGTGGTGGAGTTCCATATCAAAACCGACGATGGCTATAGCGTCTTTGGTGAAACTGTAGCAACGCCTGCAATCACGGGTGACACATTAACCGCTATTCAAAGTGATTTAACCGGTGCCCTTACAACCGCGATTCTCAACAAGAATTTTGAACTCCCTGAAGATTTTTACCATAGCCATGTACGGGATGTGGTTGCAACAAGAAGCGCCAAATCCGCTGTTGATCTAGCGCTGTATGAACTTTCGTCGGAAATGGCGGCAAAAACATTGCGAGATTATTTGGGATGTACTGTCACTGAAGTCGAAAGCGATGTGACCGTTCCGCTATCGGAAATTGATGATATTCCGAAACTTCTTGCCGCCCGGTCAGAGTTCACATCCTTCAAAGTTAAATTAGGCTGTGAGGGTATGGATATTCGAGTTGAAAAGATTCAACTGATCCGCGACATTGCAGGAGCTAACTCAAGAATACGTATCGACCCTAACCAGGCGTGGAGCGTTGAAGAGAGTATTGAGTTTCTAAAGGATGTAGAAAAACGTGGGCTTAATATTGAGTATTTAGAACAGCCAATTTCAGCCGAGAACAGAGCTGGTTTAGCGCAGATACGTGCTCAGAGCCAGACAAAGATTATGGCCGATGAATCTATTTTCACGGTCTTTGATTTGGAAGAGTTGGTTCGCCTGGATGCGATTGATTTGATCAATATCAAGATAATTAAATCGGGAGGGATTACGCCTGCTCTAGAGATTATTAAACGGGCGCGCGAGCTGGGAGTTGAATTCTCGATTGGAACGATGATGGAGGGCGATAAAGGTGTCTTAGCTGCCGTGTTGTTGGCGGGAGCACATAGAGCTGATTACTGTCATGATTTAGATGCAGCATGGTGGGCGGCGACTTCAGCACTTAAATACAGCAAGAGTAAGGTTTATATATGAGCGCTCCAGGGATGGTTATTGGAACATCAATTTCAGGCGGCCGCAGCATTTCTGCAAGTGGTTATCGAAGCTCTCTTGATAGCCAAACACCGCTAAAAATGCTTTCCGATACGAGCTTTGATTTAGCCTCACTTACAAAGATTGTTGCAACCACATCTTCACTCATGGAGCTAGTAGCCCTTAATGAGCTTTCGGTTGATGATCCAGTCTCTCAATTCTTACCGGCCTGGAATACAAGTGAAAAAAAAGCGATCACCATCCGTCACTTGCTTCAACATCGATCAGGATTGTGGGAGTGGCGACCACTTTATATTTCGGCAGCCGACTCAGAGGCAGCACACGCACTTATTGCAAAGGCTCCACTTCGATACACAGTTAATACAGAGAAGCATTATTCAGATTTAGGCTTTATAACACTCGGCGCAGTCATTACTGCTATTACAGGAAAAGCCTTGATCGATAGTGTCAATGAACTCTCTTTAGATAAACTTCAACTAACTTCCACGGGGTTTGCGACTCCGCGCGATATGAATAACGTCGCTGCAACATCTAGGGGAGATCGATATGAAAAAGCGATGATTGATACGAAAATACCTTATCCAGTTACAGAGAGTTCACAAGATTTCAATGGTTGGCGTACAAGGATTCTCAATGGTGAAGTAAACGATGGCAATGCATTTCACCTCTTTAAGGGAGTTTCATCGCATGCTGGACTATTTTCAGGTGCAGATGACTTGTTAAGCTTTGGTGAATCGCTTCTGAACTCCCCTGAACTTCAATTCTTTACAGAGGAAGGGGCGGATCCAGATACGCACCTAGGTTTCAGAAGTTGGGTCGATACTCATGGCTCGTGCAGTGCGCGTTTTTATGGTCACACAGGATTTACAGGGGTGATATTTACTCTCTCACCCCTACATGACGCAGTCTTTGTTGGCTTAAGTAACAGACTTCATACAGATGGAGAGCTCGCAGCGACAGAAAATATCTTCGCTCCGCACATGAAGGATTTCCATCGCCAACTTCATTAAGTTTTGAGAGGGGTTCGTTACCTGTATGTCCTTGACCTGGAAGGGGAAAGAGGATATTTTTCATCAAAACTAGTTATCTTTGAAGCTTTTTTTCACCAGATAACACTCACCCTCGAGGAGGAAATAAGTGAAAATAGCATCACGTCATTTGCGCAGTTTGCTTGCTGCAGCGATTGCGGTTTCGGCTATCGCCGTTCCTGTAGTCACCGCTCAAACAGCTAGTGCAGCAACTGAGTTAACATTTTGGAGCTGGCGTCCTGAAGATAAGGTTTTCTATGAGAGCCAAGCCGCCATCTTTAAAGAGCAGACTGGTATCTCAGTTAAGTTCACACCATATGTAGCCACTGAGTACAACGCACTTCTTGCAACAGCATTAACTGCAGGTAGTGGTCCAGATGTTATGCAGATTCGTGCATACGGTGGAATGTCGGCACTTTCAGATGCCGGAAACTTTCTTGCATTGACTTCAAAAGATGTCCCTGCACTTAAGAGCATGGCGCCTGGAACGCTTCAAGGCACACAGGGCTATGCAAATAAATCAGTATTTGGTCTTCCATATGCAACTTCAGTATTGGGCGTCATGTACAACCCTGATCTCTTGAAGAAGGCTGGCGTTAAGGCACTTCCTCAGACATGGGCCTCATTCGTCTCTGCACTGAAGATGGTAAAGGCTGCAGGTTACCTACCACTTGGTAACGGCACAGGATATGCACCTGGTCTAGAGCAACTATGGGGAGCGGTAGGTCCAACATTCTATGGTGGAACTTCATTCTTCAATGATGTTGTTTCTGGAAAACGCACATTTACTGACAAGAACTTTGTAGCATCATTGCAAGCAGTAAAAGATCTAATGGCATACATGCCAGAGGGTGCCGCTGCACTTGACTACAACACTGCACGTGGCTTGTTCGCAAACGAGAAGGCTGCTTTCTATATAGGTGGAAACTATGAAATTTCATACTTCCGTTCATTGAACCCTTCACTTAACGTCGGTTGGATGCCAGCACCTGCTGCAGCAACGGGTGCCAAGAAGTATGTAACTAACTGGACTGATGGTGGATTTGCGATCAACGCAAAGACAACTCATAAAGCTGAAGCTCTTAAGTTCCTAAACTTCCTTGCAAGCAAGGATTTCTCTCAGGCAGCAGCTGATCAGCTTGGGTGGATTTCAACTGCGAAATACATCAAGGCAACGGATCCAGCGGTAATCTCAATGATTCGCGCTATCCCATCTTCAGGCACACCATTCTTGACTCTTGTTGGGTTCCGTTACGGAACACCAACAAGCTCAGCAACTATGCAACCTGGATTCCAGAAAGTCGCATCAGGTGCATCAACTCCTGAAAATCTTGCAAAGGATATTCAGGCAGCGGTTGCATCGTGGTACACCCCGCAAAAGGGTAAGGCTTAACTCACACGGTAATTGGGTGCGGGAATTCATTCCCGCACCCAATTTCCACTTATTCATAAAATATTTGTAGAGAGGGAGCGCAGTGTTACAGAGTGGCTTGAAAAGACAGCAACAAAAATTCACTTGGCTACTTTTAACTCCTGGGATCTTGATTATCGTAATTTTCACAAGTCTTCCTGCCTTCACTACTTTAAGTTACTCATTCTTCCATTGGACCGGTTTTGTAAGAGGCGACTGGGCCGGAATCGAAAACTTCCAACGGCTCTTCACATTTCCCTTTAGGGCACAGTTTCTAAGTGCGCTGCGCCACAACACTTTGGTCTTTATCGGAATCTTCATAATCCAAACATCTGGCGGAATTCTCCTGGCCTACTCGCTTTATCAACTGCGAAGGGGACAGAGATTCTTTAGAACAGTCGCATTCTTTCCAGTGATTTTTTCACTCGTAATCGTCGGGTATATGTGGCAATCACTTTTGAATCCATTTAATGGACCGATCAACGTGTTAATTTCAAAGTTGGGAATTGATAGCGGCGGTTTACTGTGGCTAGGTGAGACTAAAACCGCTCTGCCAACGATGGTCTTTATTAATCTGTGGCGCTGGGTTGGATTTCCAACAATCATTTTCCTTGCAGGTTTAAATGCTATTAATGCTGAATATCTTGAGGCAGCCCGTATTGACGGTGCCAGCGATTTTCAGATCTTTCGAAAGATTATGTTTCCATTACTTGCACCCTCTATGACCATCGTCTCTGTCCTGACTTTTATAGGGGCCTTCGAATGGTTTGATTTACCCTTCATTTTGGGGGGTTCTAATGGAAATCCAGAAGGCGCTGCGGACACGTTAGCTCTGATGTTTTACAGGCTTTCATTTGGTTCGGCCGATTCAATTGCAAATGAAGTCGGTGTTGGATCAGCTCTCGGAGTTGTAATCTTTGTAATTGTCGGTGTCGGCGCCACCCTTGGTGCGAAAATGCTACGAAGCCGAGAGGTTGAGAGCTAAATGAAATTCTTTATGACCAAGAGTATTTTTAGGTCGATTCTAATAATCAATGTTCTGACCGTTCTTCTGCCAATATTTTTCTTATTTAACTCGGCTCTGCGTGAGACGAATGACTTTGCTCGTAACCCATTAGTACTAGCGCGACATCCGTACTGGCAGAACTTCTCAGATGTCTGGGCAGATGGCAGCTTCGCGATCTATTTAAAGAACTCTATTATTGTGACCGGCGGATCACTCTTATTAATACTTATATTTTCTATCGGTGCGGGCTTTGTTCTGGGCCGATACACATTCAAAGGTCAAAACCTCATTATCGGCTTTATCCTGACTGGGATGCTCATCCCTGCAAAACTTGCGATCTTGCCGTTATTTATACAACTTAAGTGGATGCATCTTCTTAACTCTCACATCGGCCTCATTCTTGTCTATACGGCAGGTGCCCTACCAGCTGCCATCTTTATTATGAGTGGATTCTTCCGGGCCCTGCCATTAGATCTAGATAATGCAGCTCGCATAGATGGCGCATCCGAGGGCCAACTGCTTAGAAAAGTTCTCGTGCCTCTTGTTAAACCCGGTCTTGCAATCATCGCAATCTATTCAGCGATTCCTATTTGGAATGATTTCTTTCTCCCTCTGGTTTTTCTTCAAGATCCATCTAAGAAGACAATCATGCAGGGACTCACGGCTTTCTTTGGTGAGTATCAATCACAGTGGGGCGCTCTCTTTGCGGGCTTAACAATGGCTGCACTTCCACTTATCGTTCTCTACCTACTACTCTCGGAGCAGTTTATTAAGGGCCTAACCGCAGGCGCTGTGAAGGGTTAGGACATGTATTTTCTAGGTATAGATGCCGGCGCTTCAACTACGAAGTGGTCTCTGATCGATGAGAGCGGGATTGTCGCCTCCGGCACCCAGGAGGCTATGGACGGTCATCTCTATCGTGATGCTTCAAAGCTTCGCATGGATAGCGTGCTCAATGAAATCGCCAAAGGAATCAGCGGGAAAAAAGTCGATCGAATCTATATGGGCATAACTGGCGTGGTAAACGATGGCTCGATAGAAAAATATCTTCAGAAATATTTTTCCGCCCCATCCATTGTTGTTTCAGATATTGAGCTTGCATACAGAGCGAATTTTGTTGAGGGCAATGGAATTTTACTGTACGCGGGCACAGGGTCGGTGGCGTATGCCATCGACGAAAAAGGTGAGATCCATCAAATTGGCGGGTGGGGATATTTGCTCGGCGACGAGGGCGCAGGATATTGGATAGGACGTGAGGCAATTCGCCACGCTCTATTTCTCATTGAATCCAAAGCCGTTGCATCACCAGGATCACTTGGCGAGCTCGTCTTAAAAGAGATTAATGCCAATGATTGGAACTCAGTAAAAAGTTATGTCTACTCTCAAGATCGCTCAGCAGTTGCAGCATTGAGCAGGATTGTTGACCAAGCAGCGTTAAAAGGCGACAAGAGCGCAATTGAAATTCTGAATAAAGCTGCGGGCTATCTTGCGGATTTAATCGACCGCACCGATAAGAACCTCTTGAGAAAATCCTTACCAATCAAATTTACCGGAGGGATAAGTAGCTCCGTAAGTCTTTATCGCGAACTTGAAAAGTTCTTGAGAATGAGAGTCTCAATTTCCACCGTAAATATTGCCCACCGCGCCGCCGAGCTTGCCCGCTAAGGCAGTTTCTTACCAGGATTGAGAATGCCGTGCGGGTCTAGGAGTTTTTTAATTCCCCGCTGAATCTCAATTACTGTTGCCGACACTTCGTTAGCTACGAGCTCTCGCTTGATTGAACCAATGCCATGCTCTCCGCTGGCAGTTCCTCCTAGCGTTTGGGCTATTTGAACTATCTCAGAAAAGGCTAATTTCGCTCGTTTTTCACCCTCAACGTCCCCATGATCATGGACGATTGTTGGGTGCATATTTCCATCCCCTGCATGTCCAAAGATTCCGATTGTCAGCGAATGTCGAAGCGCCAGAGCCTCAACTTGTGAGACAAATTCGGCAATCTTTGTAACAGGAATAGCAACATCATCTAAAAGAGTGGCACCAAGGCGCTCCAGCGCAGGATATGCCAACTTGCGAACGCGGATTAGATCAGTGGCCTCCGAAATATCGGTGGTGAACATTCCATCGATCATTGAGTGTTGGTTGCAAGTAGCAAGTGCTTGCTCGCCCAACTCAATGTTCTCATCAAGCTGCATTATTAATATCGAACCAGCTACTTCAAAACCAAGGGGGTGCCATTCCTCAACAGCCCTTAAAGTTGTTTGATCGATAATCTCTAGCATCGAAGGGCGGTATTTTAATAATTGAGTTGAAGCCGCAGCGGCTTGCGTAATACTTGGAAACGTTGCAATTAGCGTCGCAGGGTTATTGGGGCGAGGTACCAAGTTCAATGTAATCTCGGTAATTATGCCAAGGGTTCCCTCGGAGCCGATGAAGAGATGCATGAGATCCAATGTCGTTACAAACTTCTTCGTAGACTTACCAACTTCAATGACTTCACCCGTTGATAGAACAACAGTTAATGAACGCACATGATGAGAGGTCACACCGTATTTGACGCAACACATGCCTCCGGCATTAGTTGCGACGTTACCGCCCAAGGTCGACCAATCGCGGCTTGCAGGATCTGGCAGATAAGCCATCCCGTACTCTTTTACTGCAGTGTCTAAATCAAGGTTGATTACACCTGCTTGAACTCGGGCGAACTGATTGTCAGGATCGATTTCGAGGATTTCATTCATTTTCTCGAGTGAAATAACTAATGATTGTGAGTCTGCATTTGCCCCACCGGACAGGCCGCTACCAGCACCACGCGTGACAACTGGAATATTGTGTTCTGAACAAAACGCTAGGGCCTTTGAAATCTCCTCAGTACTTCGAGCTAATAAAACCGCCGCTGCTGGTGCCGATTTAGCAAAGGGAGCCTGGTCCTTTGAGTACGTGGCAGTTATGTCGGGATCGGTAATAACGGCTACTCCGAGTAGTTTTTCTAGCTCTGCGGCAAAGCTCATTGAGGCAGTCTATAGCGGCTGCGGGTGATTGATTGGATTAATTGATCTTCAATCAAAGTCACTAAAGCTTTTTCAACTTGGGATTCATCGGGCCAGAGTTTTTTAATTGCAATTTCAGTTAGTGAGGCATTCTCACGCAGGGCTTGGACGATTGTGCCGCGGCATTTTCGATCGGTGCCATGCCAATCCTGTGATTTCCGGATTAGATCTGTCTTTGGATAACCATTCTTTCGCCAATTGCATGAGGCAATAACTGGACAGAGTTCGCACTTTGGATTACTGGATGTACATACAATCGCGCCGAGCTCCATTGTTGCCGCAGCCCATATGTGTGCATTCTTTTGTGGCAACAGGGTTAGCCGCGCGGCCCTTTCCCGCGTTGTAGGTGCAGGCCTTGGATGTTCGTTACCGTCGATCACTCGCGTTAATAAGCGACGAATATTTACATCCATCACTAGTGTGCTTTGCTCAAAAGCAAAGGCTGCAATCGCTGCCGCCGTGTACTGGCCAATTCCTGGCAGCAACTGCAGAGTAATTTCATCATCTGGAACTTCATTGTTGAAATCATCACGAATGATTTGCGCAGCTGCGTGTAAACGCAATGCTCGACGCGGATAACCAAGACGTCCCCAAGCGGTAATAACTTCTGCCGGGGTTGCTTGCGCTAAGTCGGCAGGTGTTGGCCAACGCTCCATCCATTCAATCCATTTTGGCAAGACGCGATTGACTGGAGTTTGTTGCAACATGTATTCGCTAACCATCACACCCCATGGCGTGGTAGTGCGCCACGGTAAATCTCGTTTGTTTTTCTTAAACCACACAACTATCGGTTTTTCCAGCGGGTTCATTCGCCAGTGATTTTTACCCGTGAGAGAGCTTGATCAAGGCGTGATACTTCAACAATCTCCATACCATCGATTTTTGTCTCTGATCCAGTTGGAACAAGTGCGCGTTTAAAACCTAAGCGATAAGCCTCTTGCAATCGGCGGTTAACGCCACTGACTTTGCGAATCTCACCGGCCAGACCAACTTCTCCAATTGCTACTAAATCAGATGGCAGCGCTAGGCCCTTTGCGGCAGAGGCCACAGCTAGAGCAAGGGCTAAATCGGCGGCGGGCTCGGACATTTTCATTCCACCAACGGTGGCTGCATATACATCGCGGCCACCAACACGCACTCCCGCACGAAGCTCGAGGACTGCTAGCGTCATTGAGGTACGGGCTGAATCAAGTCCAGAGACAACTCGGCGGGCATTACCAAAGTCATTTTCGCGCCCCTGGCTGACGAGGGCTTGAATTTCTGCAAGTAATGGGCGCCGTCCCTCAAGTGTCACGGTCACGCAGGTGCCAGGAACGGGTTCGGCGTGACGGGATGTAAATAAACCAGTGGGATCTAATACCGATTCAATGCCAACATCACTTAAATCAAAACATCCAACCTCATCCGATGCCCCGAAGCGATTCTTAATTGCGCGGATTAAACGAAGACGTGAGTGACGCTCACCTTCGAACTGCAAAACTACATCGACGATGTGTTCGAGCAGACGTGGACCGGCAATCGATCCATCTTTTGTCACGTGGCCAACTAATAATAGAGTGATGTCTCGGTCTTTACAGATTCGAATTAGCGCACCGGCAACTTCGCGCACTTGCGTAACACCGCCTGGAGAACCATCGGCAGTTGAGCTACCAATTGTTTGAATTGAGTCGATAATAACCAGTTGTGGTTTGACTGCATCAATGTGTGCAATGACGGCGCCTAAGTCAGTCTCAGATGCGAGAAATAGAAGTGGATCGATAGCTTTAATACGCTCTGCGCGTAGACGAACCTGTGATGCCGATTCTTCGCCGCTTATGTAAAGGGCTAAGAGGCCTTTAGTGGCAGTTTGCGCTGCAACAGATAGCAGCAGCGTTGATTTTCCAACACCAGGTTCGCCCGCTAATAAAATCGCAGCACCTGGAACTAAGCCACCACCTAAAACTCGATCAAGCTCGCTAACTCCAGTAGGGCGCGCATGGGCTGCAGATAAATCAACATCACCGATTGGTGTGGCTTTATTGGTTACACGGCCTGGGACAAGTGAGAGTTTTTTAGGAGCGGCAACCTCTTCGACGCAACCCCATGCCTGGCACTCTCCGCAGCGACCAACCCATTTTTGAGATGTCCAACCGCACTCAGTGCAGCGGAAGGGATCCTTTTCAACTTTTGCCATGGGTAGAGCCTAGAACTAAGGACTGACTATTTCTTGGCTGCAGCCAGGGTCGCTGGATGTTGTATGACAAAGAGTGGGAGTGAGCGTGACTGAGCATCGCGGATTCCCGCCATGCGCATGTCGCACAGGCGCGCTAATTCGGCATATGGAATCTCGCCCATCAGCTTTTGTAGTTCATATTTATTTGAAATATAAACCGGCTCTGTGCCAACATGGGCATCCGTGTTGCTCGTGCAGTACCAATCGAAATCATCTCCGCCATCGCCCCATGCAAGGCGTTCGTACTCACCAATTACAGTGATCGAATATTCGCGCTCGCCAACTTCGCGAGTTTCAAAACTACGTCGCAAAGGCAACTGCCAACAAACATCGGGCTTAGTATCTACAAAGTGTTTCTTTTCTTTAATAGCTAAGTGGTGCAATACGCAACCAAAAGATCCAGTGAAACCTTCTGCCTCATAGCCCTTGCGATTTAAAAATATACAACCATCTTCTACGCGACGTGTTTTACGATCGCCATCCTCATCTTTTTCAGAGATACGAAGCTTTGCGCCAGGCTTTTTTGGACGGGCCTCTGAATAGAACTGCCACATCTCTGGTGTTAAATAAGCCGCAGCCTTATCGGTACGCGCTTCATCATCTTCATCTGTATACATTGCACCCTCAGTGCAGCAGCCAGAATTTGGTTGGTTCTTAAAGACGCCTTGACAGCCATCGCCATAAATACAAGTCCAGTAAGAGGTCAACCAGGTAAGGTCGCACTTAAAGATTTCATCTGGATCGCTAGGGTCGGAGAACTCAACCCAATCGCGTGCAAAACCTGGCTTTACTTCGGACATAGTCGCAGAGCCTACACGCTTAACAGGTACGCTTGCACAATGAGTAAGTCGATACCAGTTGGTGTAATCGGCGCCGGAGTAATGGGCGAAGCTCTTATTGCTGCACTTATTTCATTTGGCCTATCACCAGAGTTGATAACTATCTCTGAAAAACGTAGTGATCGCGCCGCTGAACTCGTAGCGCGTTATGGCATCTCGGTCAGAGATATCCACGAGAACGTTGCTAGTGCAGATGTGCTCTTACTTGTCGTGAAGCCACAGGATATGGCCGGTGTTCT
>Ga0209297_1001383_pt1 | contig 14131 bp, 11 predicted proteins | sample S_130805_MF_Meta_FD_187322 | JGI IMG/M metagenome (GOLD analysis project Ga0209297, IMG submission 187322) | Freshwater microbial communities from Lake Simoncouche, Canada to study carbon cycling - S_130805_MF_MetaG (SPAdes) (version 2) | ecosystem: Environmental > Aquatic > Freshwater > Lake ... | reverse complement strand
GCAGGTTGCCGATGCGGTTGCAGTGGTGCTTGAGTCAAATACCGATTGGGGGCTTTCCGGTGTTCGTCACACGCAGTATTCGGTAGATGTTGCAGCCGACAATGCTGCCTTGGCTATTTTGCACGCAGCCGGTTGTGCGGTGTTGTCAGAAGAAAGCGAACGCACGGGCGAATTTGGTGCAGACACCATCATGGTCATAATGGACCCTCTCGATGGTTCAACAAATGCAAGCAGGGGAGTGCAGTGGTATGCCACAGCACTGTGCGCAATTGATCAAGATGGTCCGCGTGCAGCACTTGTCGTGAACCAGGCTTCAGGAAAAGACCGCTACTGGGCAACTCGAGGAGACGGCGCGTTTCACAATGGCAAGCGCATGTCGCATTCTGGATGTACCGAATTGAAACAAGCCGTTGTCGGCGTTTCTGGACTGGCATCGTTTCGTCCGAAGTGGGCGCAGTTTCGTGCGCTCGGAGCAGCAGCACTTGATATTTGTTTGGTTGCGCAGGGAGTTCTGGACGGCTGGATCGATTTTCATAGTCACGGCGTGTGGGACTACATGGCGAGCATCATGATTTGCGAAGAAGCAGGTGTGTCGTTTGCAGACAATGAAGATCGCGATCTTGCAGTAACTGAATATGCATCCAAGCGCACACCAATAGTTGCTGCAACTCCAGAGTTACTGAACTCACTCAGAGAAATTCGCACCAATCATGGCTGAGCCAGTTTCACGCGCAGCGTGGTCACGCCTTGTTGCGTTGTTGAATGCGTATGTTTCTGAAGGCGGTAATGCGTTTTCACATTCTGGTCCGTCATGGAAAGCAGAGAATTGGTCGACTGAAAACAGCGGTCTTGACATTTCGGAAGACTGGTCATTTCCAGATCGCATTTCGCGAGGCATGGTGAAGTCCATGTTCCAATGGTCAACGCAAGCCGATGACATGTATCGCGCAACATGCGCCGCCATGGTGTGGGCGGGCGAGCGTGTAGCGAATGCGCCATTCCTTGTGAAGCAGGTTGCAGTACGTGGGGTGGCAATTGGCGAAGAAGTGTTGAAATTGAAATCAGCCCTCGATCGTGGGCCAGAACATGGGTATTCCGTGTTTGCTTCATCGCCTCTACAAGGGCTTGGTCCCGTGCTTGGAACAGCGCTGATGAATATGGTTTCCGACGATCAACACCGTGCCCCAACAATTGATCAGTACGTCATTGATTGGATGTGGCAGTACGGCCAGGTTTCCCCCGATTGGTCTCTCGACTTACACGCGTTCACACAAGAGCAATACGACCGATACGTGGCCTGGTGTCGGTTAGCCCTGGACCGGTTCCGCGAGAGCGGCCATTTGCCAGACGACTGCGATGACCACGCCTTTATTGGTTACCTCATGTCAACCGACCGTTTACATTCACTACTTGGCATCCGCTTTTCTGGCTGGGTACAAACTGCGGATAGTTTCACGTCAGGTGCAGCAAAGAAATAGGGTGCGATAGTGCTGATTGATCAAGCTCGTTACCGCAATGGCGAACGTTTAGAAATCGGCAATGCCGATCAGAGTGGAGATTTTGTTTGGGTTGGTCTCTCTGAGGCTCGTCCAGCAGAATTAGAACGTCTGCAAGAGGATTATTCGCTCAATCCACTTGCAGTCGAAGACACGCTTTCAGGTAAACAGCGTCCCAAGCTAGATGAATATCCGGAACATACTTTTTTGTTGTTAAAGACTGTTGCGTACGATCCCAAACCTGAGCGTGTCATTCTTGGAGACGTATCGCTGTATGTTTCTGCGAACTACGTCATCGCTGTTCGCCATGGGGAAGCGCTACCACTGAAGTCGGTTCGTGCCCAGCTTGAAGCAAATCCAAAGAAACTTTCGGATGGTCCAACCTCGGTTGTCCATGAAATCGTTGACAGGCTCGTCGACCAATACATGGACGTTTCCTCTCATTTGTTGGAAGATGTTGAGCAGCTTGAGGATTCCGTATTTGACGATGAAGTTCCATCCCCAGCGTCTCGTCTGTATTTCGTAAAACGTGAAGTGATTGAATTCCGACGGGCCGTGTTGCCATTGGTTGCGCCGTTATCAAAATTGGCCGAGGGGAAAGTAAACAATATTGATGCAAAGTACTCGGCGCTTTTTGCAGATGTGCGCGATCACCTACTGAAAGTGATGGATGAAATTGAGTTCATGAATGACCTCATCGATGCCGCTCTTCACGCCAATGCCGCGCTTATCCAGGTGAATCAGAACGAAGACATGCGAAAGATTTCTGCCTGGGTTGGACTGGGGGCAGTGCCGACGATGGTCGCGGGAATCTACGGCATGAACTTCGAACGCATGCCAGAGCTTGGCTGGAAGTTCGGCTACCCCTTGGTTATGGTTGGTCTGGCAATAGTGTGCGGGCTGTTATTTAGGACATTTCGGCGAAATCGCTGGTTATGAATAGCCTGAAATGCTTGTATCATCAGTAGTCCGTAATCCGGGCGTTTAGCTCAGTTGGCTAGAGCGCTTCCCTTACAAGGAAGATGTCGGGGGTTCAAGTCCCTCAACGCCCACCATTGCAAGCCGGGCCCGTGTATTTGTAAGAAGTCACGCCCCCAGAGGACTGAGGCTCACCGAAAGTCTGATTCGCGACAAGTGTGTTCAGCAGTTTTTGTGCAGCGGTTCCGAGTGAACCGTCTTCAACGACTATCCACATGATCGAGCATGTTTTCACGTATTTATCGTTCGAATTCAGAAAGTTTGTTTTGATCCAAGGATTCGGAAAGGTGTAAACAACCTCGCGATGGGTTGCATGTGGCACGAATGAATAATGCGCTGACACTATGTCGCTTGGCCCGATTCGATTTAGAGCTGAATGCCATCCGCTTACATCCCTTTCGGTAAATATGCTGCTCGGTATTGGGCTGTCCGAGAAGGGCAACATTCCCCAGGAACGAGCACTTACGCCAGTAGAAAAAATCAGAACACAAAGCCAAATTCGTGCAAAAGTATTCGCACGCTTCCGTACAAGTGCGTAGCCCTCAATTGCGGCTGCGATGGCGGCGACAGAAGGTATTGCTTGATAGTGGTACATCATTGACCAAGTGAAGTCATTTATGGTCAGAATGTTGATGAAGTACTGCGGCAAGCCGATTAGCAAAGTGATCGGCGCAAGAAGCGGAAGGAAACTCAATGGAGATGTTATTTGCCCCAAATAGCCCATTGCGTTGTTTCGGAAAGTCGATTGAAGAATAACGATGGTTGAGCAAGCGAATTGAGTACTACCGAAGACGGGGTGGTGCCCAATTCGCCATAGAGCATGCCGTACGCAGTTTCATTGCCAGCAAGATGGGGAACCAGCCACATTGCAACAATCAGAAAATATGCAGTTGAAAACGAAAAAACAATTAAACCGAAGACTCTCTTTCGTGAGCACAGCATCAATACGCCAATTCCCATGGTTGCAAGCGCAAGGTCCTCCTTCCATAACATTGCGGCGATCAGCCAAAGAATTGCGACGATGTTATGGCGATCAAATTGGAAATTGCTACTAGCGGAACGATCTGTGCAGTAGTGATAAGCCATGAGCAGGAACGGTATGGCCATAGTTTCGGGGTGAAATGTCTCAAAGGCGAGATAGGTGGTTGAGGGAAGAAGAAGCCAAACGAATCCGAAAATATTTGCAACGAAAGCATTGGTCAATCGATTGCGGGCGATCATAAATATTGGGATGCTGGATAAACCAAGGGCGCAGACCTGTAGAACATTCCAGGTGTGTGGCCCAGCTCCAAGCCAAACAAATGGAACTAAAAAGTAATACATGAACATTGCATGATGTCCAAAAACATGGAGACCACAGACTGTGTTGAACCACTTGCCGTGGGAAAGCAACCATAGCGATTGGTCATGGATGCCGAGATCAAAGTCAAATGTGTTGTATGAGTTATGCCTGAGCACCACCAGCCGTGCGACAACAAGAATCCAAATGGAAATGGCTGAGATCAGCCATTCACTAGGAATCCAAGCTCGCTTTTCACTCATTTTTGTGAAATCGTTGCAGTATTCGTCGTCAATGCTCTTCCATCGGTAGGTGTGAGCTCGTATACAAATTGATAAGCGAAGATCTGCGGACGTAGTTGAATGAACAGTTTTTCAATTAGGGAATAGATACGAATGAGAATTAATGCTGAAAGTGAGCGCGATGTAAGTATTTGCTCAACTGGAACACCGGTAGATTTTGCTGGAGAGAGCGTGTAGCCACACGATTTGGCCATTCGCTGGAAACTTCGTTTTGTGTAAAACCTGAGGTGCGTTCGGTCAAGTATTCCTTTTAGGTCGTAGTCAAACATTCCAAAAAGAACTCGAAAACGTGGATACCAATGACCAAAGTTGGGGATGCTGACCAGAACCGTTCCTCCTGGAGCGAGTTGATTGCGGCATTTTCTGAGAATATTCTCCGGGTTTTGCAAATGCTCAATAACATCAGCACAGAGAATGATGTCAAATGGGGATTTCAGCAATACTGCTTCAGGGATGCCCTCGTTCAGGTCGGCTGTAATTTGATTTGCTCGATTTTCGTGATTTCCAGTCGGTGAGAAAATGTCCACGCCGAGAACAGAGTGTCCCAAGGCTTCAATCTGTGTACCTAGCAATCCATCTGCAGAACCTAAATCCAAAACATTAAGCATTGGTTTGCCAGTGAGTTTTTCCAGGATGATTCTGTGGGAGGACGACGCTTCCGATTTGAGCGTGTAGTTGTTTGTCTTTTGCATATACCTGCTTGAGCCGAATCCAGCATGTTTGAATCGGTATCTCACCGTCTCCAGCATTACTTGGATTCCGTACTTTATGCCATTTACGTGGCTAATTTCGTCGCCATAGTAGGTGGGTATGGGAACTTCGGTTATTCGAGCCCCAGATGCCAAGAGCTGCAAAATAATTTGTGTATCAAAATCGAAACCATCTGAATTGTTTTCGAATGGTATGGCGTTCAGGGCAGCCATTGAATATGCCCGATATCCGCTATGCCATTCCGAAAAACGAACACCAGCAAAGTAGTTTTGCCAGGTTGTCAAAATCCGATTTCCAACAAACTTATAAACAGGCATTCCACCCTTACGGGCTTCGCCTTTAAGCATCATTCGCGAACCAAATACAGCATCTGCTTTTCCAGAAGTTACAGGTGCAACCAAATCTGGTAGCAGCTCAGGTGCGTACTGCGCATCTGCGTGTAACAGAACTACAACATCTAGTTCTGAATGCTTCGCTAATGCATACCCGGACTTCTGGTTCCCTCCATATCCTTTGTTGACGCTGTGACGTTGAACATGAATAGGTAAGTGAGGGTATTTTTCCATGCAGTATTTTGCTTGATCGTAAGTTGCATCTTCGCTTGCGTCATCACAAATAAATATTGCATGTAACTGTGAGACAAATGCTTGTGGAATACGATTGAGTACGATTTCAAGTGTTGACTCAGCGTTATACGCGACAACAACAATGCCAATTTTCATTGCGATTGGCTGCTCTGCAAATCTTGGGAAGTGTAGTGAGCCATCAGCGCAAATTCGCTTGAGCCACGAATTTCAGAATTACTGTTTACGGTTTTTTTATCGTTGTGGTTGTCAATGGAACGAGAGACGTCGTGGATCTCGGCAATGTTGGAAGTGACGTAGTAACGTTCTTCACCACCGTTGTAGTAGTTGCAATCGCAAGAGTGGTTGCCGGCAGTGGTGTTGTGACAGTCTTTGGTAAAGATGTTGCGGGCAAAGTGGTGAAACTGAGGGCCGCATTTTTTTGACGCGGAACTGTGGTTCCGGTTTGGCTATCGTCTTCACTTTTCGAGTTGCCGCAATTCGCCAAGGCTAAAAAACTAGAAATTACTAAGACCGAGTGGGCAAGCGGCTTTACGGTTCGTCTCATAGTTAGACACTGTATAACAAAGCCGATATTGTGTCAAGGGATGACCCTTGCCCCCAAAAACCGGCGCCAACGAATAACCACCTTGGCCTATCTGGCACTCTTGCTTGTACCGACCCTCTCGGCATGCTCTGGTCAGCAGGCGAGTGCGGCGGCAGTTGCAACAGCGCTTCAGCCAAGTGAAGATGGTTTCTCATTCGCAAACTTTCCTTCGTCATCGTTTCCAGATGTCAATTTTGACGAACGTGACCTCATTGAAATGTTCGGATCGGATGGCGGAGTATGTGTCGACGGCATTTCAAACCCATGTGTATTGACCGCAGAAGCAGCAGCGTGGGCTCAGATGATCAACCAGGCACGAGCATCAGGGCACTGCGTTGGTTTGGCGGCCATTGCAGCACTCCGCTTTAATGAGCAATCAAACCCCAAGACGGTCCAGCTAGCACAAGACGAAGGAACCATTCGCGCAGTTTCACGTGCATTTGCAACCCAATTCCTTCCAGAGGTTCAACAGGAGACTTCCAATTGGTTAGCGAAAAATTTATACGAAAAAGTTCAAGCTTTGGAAGAATCCTTTAAGAAGGGGACCATTGACTACACGCTTGGCCTTTACAGCCCAAATGGCGGCCATGCAGTTACTCCCTTCGCAGTTGAGTATCCATCAAAGAATGTCGCTCGAGTCATGGTGTATGACTCAAATTGGCCGGGGCGAAATCGGTATGTAGATATCGATATGAAAAAGGGAACATGGACGTTCTCCTTCAGTGGCGAAGATCCCGAAAATGATCCGGAAGCATGGTCTGGTGCAGCGGCTGATTTAGACCTTTCGTCTGTAAATTTTCAAACAAGTACATGCCCATTTTGTGGAGCTGGTGTTGGAACAAAAAACACCATGCTTGTCATTCGCAGCGAAAGCACGGACTGGACAATCGGCACTGGAGACGGAGAGATTACCGCTAATGGTGTTACGGGAAATTCTGGGTCTCAAGTGTTGAAGATCAAAGGTACTGCAGGTTCGCAGACGCATGACTTTGTAGTAAACATTCGCCCAAATTCGCAGAATGCATCTGTTGTTCCAGTAATAAGGATGAACTTCAAAACCGTCGCAAGCGTTTACGCGGTGCTTCCGAAAGGTATTGCTTCCTTTCAGACATCTCCAGTATCGAGATTGCCAGTCGTACTTACGGGGGATTCAATTAGTTCAACAGATCCGAATGTAAAGCTCACGCTTGCCTCGGAAAACCTCATTGCAAGTTCGTCTGGTGCTTCAAGTACGTTGTCCGTTGATGGTGCATCATTAAATGTTGCAATTGCGCTCCCGACAGGTGAGATTGTGCAACAGAAAGTGGATGAAAGCACTCCAGTGCTAAAGGCTTCAGTTGATCTAACGGCCGGAAGTGTTTCATTGCTTCAAGCTTCAGCAAGCGGGGTTGTAGAAAAAACTGAGATTTCTAACGATGGAACACGCACGAAGAGTATTTCCACAGAGTCTCTTAACCTGAGTGATGTCGTTGCGACATTGCCGAAAGAACTTCAAAGTCGCGCTAATCCCTTGTTGCCGCCTCCAACAGAACGTAGTTTGAATAATCCGAATTATCGTGTCGATACTGCGTACGAGAAACCCAAAGAAGCGGCTAAGTCGGAAACCACATCTCAAGCAGTAGAAGCGGCAGCCGAAACCACAAGTTCGGTGAAATCACTGACGTTCACAACGACCACTTCCACAACTTCAACGACATCAACTTCCACTACGTTGCCACGTGTTGCAACAACAGTGGCTCCTCGTTCTTCGGTTGCAGTAACCGTTCCAACTACAACTACTACTACTACTACTACGTCAACCACTACAACGGTCCCACCAACTACTACTACGACTGTTGCACCTGCGCAATATGTCGTGACCTTTAATTACAACGGTGCTACGGGAGGAAATAGTGTTGCAAGCTCCACCTATATCTCTGGCGGCTCGGTCGTATCGCTGCCCTCACCAAATCGAACGGGATATGCATTAAGCGGCTGGTACTCCAACGTTGCCTTAACCACGCTTCTGGGAGAAGCGGGTGCAGGAGTAAGACCGAGTTCTTCCATAACTGCATATGCAAAATGGGTGGCAAATACCTTGTTCGTCACGACAGAAGAGCAGGGCGGGAGCGCAGTCGGTTCAATATCAACCACTACGGCGGGTCAAATTCTTTCATCGCCAGGAACTCCATCACGTTCTGGTTTTGTTTTCACAGGTTGGTTTACCTCGGCTACAGGAGGTTCGGCAATCTCATTCCCGTTTGTTCATGGTCAAATTGCAAACTTCACTTTGTACGCACAGTGGGAAGTCGTGCAGACCAGTTTCGCTGTTTCTGGCCTATCGACCTCAGACGACCGACCAAATGAAATGGTTTCTCTCTCTGACGGTTCACTGGTAGTGAGTGGCGTATTCTCGGGAACTGCCACGTTTGGATCCACGAATTTGGTCGCAGATGCAGATTACAACGGATATGTCGCGCGCTTGTCGAGTACGGGAACATGGCTATGGGCAAAAAAAATTGATCGGAATGTATTGTTGTATCCCAATGCCGGTGGCGAGATCGGGGCGATTCAAATTGATGCAGCTCAAGATGACTCTATTGTGATTGCCGGTAAATTCTCCGGATCGGTCAACTTCGGATCAACAGCTTTAACTTCGTGTTCCAATTACAACGGTGCACAAAATGCATTCATAGCCAAACTTGATGCAAATGGAAATTGGCTTTGGGCCTCGCAAACCGGGGGCTGTTCGTATATCAACGCCAACACGGTAGGTGTAGCAGCTCTAAGCGATGGCTCAGCAATCATTTCGATGAGTTTCGAATATGCACCGATGATCCTTGGGGCAATAAATGTGTCAAATACCAATGCGCAAGGTTACAGGAGTAACCGTGGAGTTGTTGCAAAAATTTCGTCGGTCGGCACGTGGTCATGGGCAACGCCGTATGCAGCATCATGTGATACTAAATTGGAAACCGATGAACAAAGCAACATCTATTTATTCGGATCGTGCGTTGATTTAGAAAGCGATATTCGAACCCCCGGATGGTCGAATCGGAGAGATGGAATTGTTGCCAAGTTGAGTTCACAAGGTGATTGGTTGTGGCAATCGGTTCAGCGGGGTGGCGAATATACGTATGGTCGGGTGCAAACGCTGAAGGCACAAGCAGATGGAACCATCGTGGTCGCCGGTTATGCCGGAGCTGGAACGACATTGGGTTCAGTGTCCTTCTCGCAACCACACCAATACATCGCAAAACTTACGGCACAAGGTGCGTGGGACTGGGTGAAATTGCCAACGAACGGTGCATATGGTTCGGGTGGGTTTTCGGGCATTACCACCAAAGCCGATGGGTCAATAGTGGTTGCTGGCTATTACTACGGTGGGAGCACGCCCTCGTTTGGCTCGTTTACTTTGGCGCAGACAAACCATGATCGCGATATTGCAATTGTTGAGCTAAGTCAAAATGGTAATTGGAATTCAGCAATTCGTATCGGCACTCTCAGCGGCGGTTGGGATGGTACGGAGGATGCGTTTGACATTGCAACTCAGCCAGACGGCACCGTGGTGCTATTAGGTGCCTTTACCTCCTCAAACCTCACGATTGGCAATCGTTCATTGTCTACTCGCGGATCTAATGATACTTTCCTTGTAACACTCTGAATTGAGAGAAAGCATTGGAGCAGACTTGGTAACTATTTCCGGGCCTAAACGTGGAACGGAGTATGTTTCTGCTGAAGAAAGTCGTTCAAAAATCATTGATGCAGCGATAGAACTTCTTAATTCAGAAAGTCAAATTCATAAAATCTCGGCCAGAAAAATAACAGAACACGCTGAAGTTGACAAAATGTATGTCAACCATTTTTTTGGAAACACTGACAATCTGTGGGTTGCTGTTCTTGAGCACCTGCTCGTTTCACGAATGGCTGCACTGACCGCTCCGGAGATTTTTTCGTTTTCAAAGTTAAATGAAAACGTAGTTTTGGCATTTCGTATTTACATTCATGTGCGCGACAATCCAAGTCTTGCTGAGGATTTACAACGGATAACAACCCAGATTTTGGCACTGATTAGTACACAGATGCAGTCTGAATTCGGATTCACCGCCAAACAAGCTGAAGCTGAAGCGATTTTGGGTTTGCTCTGGCTCATTGGATATTTATCGATTTATCACGTTATGCCGTATTCGGTGAAAGAAGTATCAGGCTGGATGGAGAAAAGGCGTAAACACTTAATCAAGAATAAGAAGTCAGGAAAATAAATCTGTCTAATTTCCTATACGGACTTTTCAACTTTCACTACGTCGCCCAATGATCCAGATTCGACAACAGAAATCTTGAACCCCCTGGCTGAAAATAATTGATTGAGTTTGAGTACTTGCTCAACTTTCACTGGAGATTTTCGATAGGGGACTTTCGTATCAAGGGTGTAGACAACAACGCCAAGGAGGTCATTTCGGTCGCTGAGTGCGGTGTCAAAGCCAATGGAGCGTCGTAATTCCACCACAATTGCTTCGGTATTGGAGATTGGAATAACAAGCCCTTTTACACCCCGTGTGTTTGCCGCTACCGGTTCAAGCAAATGGGTAGATGATTCTGGGTTGGTAATGCAGTGAATTTGCTGATCCTCAAGAAATCCAAGAAGGAATCGGTGCCACACCAACAATTCCGGGTATCGCGGATTGTTCATCGTGTCGTAGAACATGCCATCAGATTTCTGGTTTCCTACGTCTTGCGTATCTCTGATGTCAGTCAAACCGAGTGCATGACCAAATTCATGAATGTAAGTATCGGCGTTGGCGTAATCGCCGCCAGCAACGATCAAATTGAAAATTGTGCCTTCACCTGTTGAGTATGAGCCCTGTGTGTGGACCAAAAAGGTGCCGATTTCGTCGTTGGTGATACCTGGCGGGAAGGTGATAAAGAGAAAATTGGTTCCAGAGAAATCTGTAAACGGATCAGCGAGGGTAATGATATTTCGAACAAAACCGAAATACTGAGTCGGGTTGAATTTTCCTTCAAAGAATGAGCCGCCGAGACCGTAGCTCTTTATTGATCCTGGTAAATGCAGCCAATCTGAATTCCAACTCCAGTCAAAACTTACGGGAACTGTTGATTGGGCTTTCCAAAATTTCTCAACTGCTGAAGTCTTAGATTCGGATGTAGCTTTTGGGGAAGATGTTCCGCCAAGTTTGTCTGCAAAATCGACACCGAGGACTGTGATTCTCGCTCCTTTTGCGAGATCGATTCTTCCAAATGGAATTGGAAAACCAGCAGTCATGTTTGACAAAGATGGGTCACCATCAGCAATTCTGCATGGTTCAAGATTGCTGAACAATGACGTGTTACTCAGAGTTGATTTTGGAAAAATTACAGGGGTCGGCTTTGCGAAAACGATGCGCTTCCAAATGAGTCGCTTACCTTGTCGGGTGCAAACCAAGGTTTTTTGTGTTGATACCGATTTTTTGCCTGCAACCAAACATTTTGAGCCTTCATTTGTCGCGGCTGTCGCGATTGACTGGGGCAAACATACCGTTATCAGCGCAGCAAGAAATAAAGCAGTTCTTTTCATTCGTCTCTGGTTGCCGGAAACGATCAAAACTAATGGCCTAGATCGTCACAGGGGTTGACGTGTCTTTGTTCCGCACTTCGAGTGCGGAGAACAGCGACAGTCCACCAACTGTGAGGCTCGCGCCAATGATGCGATTGGTGGTCATCACTTCGCCCAAGAAAATGACGCCCATGATGATGTGCCACACCGGCTCAAGTGTGGTGATTACTGAGTACATACCGGTGGGGATGCGTTGCAGGGCAGCGAGCGAGCAGAGGAACGGCAGTGTCGTGCCAACTATTGCTGCGCCAGTAATAAGCAGCCAAACTTTTCCAGTCGTTGGGAATACGGGAGCGAAAGCGCTTGTCGAAAACAGTCCAACCACGATGTAGCCAGTGGCAGTGCCCATGTTCAGAATCGATGCTCCGGTAAGTAGCCCCATCTTCTGGGTCACTTTGGAGAGAACAGTGATGTAGACCGCAAAGATCATTGACGAACTGACAACCAACACAATCGCGGTGGTATTGCCACCTTTAACTTGGCCCGCCGAAATAGCAATGCCGGTGAGCGTCAAAATGAGAGGAATCACGATGGTTGCTGATGGTCGTTTCTTTTCAAAAACCCATGCAATGAGCAACACAAGAACGGGGTACGCGTACCACAACACAATTGCGAGGCTGGAATCAATTTGCCCAATTGCAATGAAATATAGAAGTGATACTGCAGTTACTCCGACAGCGCCAATGAAAAACATGGCGACCATCAATTTGATGTTAGGCCAGCCTTCTTTTTTGCCGAATAGCAATCGAATGGCGGTAATCAGTAGTGCGGCAATGGCGAATCGTGGAGTCATGACGCCAAGAGCGTTGGCACCTTCGTCGTATGCAGTCCGAGTAATCGTTGGTACAACAGCAAATCCCATGCTTGAAGCCATTACGAACAGCGTTCCCGACAATCGCTGGTTAGTTGGCACAGCAACGAGGCTAATCAATACGTTGTGAGACCCTATGGATACAGTGAGGCCATGAGAACACATGTACTAAAACGCCTCATTGTTGCAGTACTTTTACTTGCTGGATTTGCGACAGTTTCACCGTTACCAGCAGTAGCGGCCGGGGTTACCGGTATTGATATTTATGTCATTAACTCCAATGGGGTTCGATGTGGTCAAGACTGCGTGAGTCAGTCGCAGGCACAGGTAGCTATGTGTGTTCGGTCTAGCCAGAATGTCGTGAATTACACGACTATGTCATACGGTTACACGCTTCGGCGCGGCGCAACTGTTGTCAGTTCAAGTTCGTATTCACCACTTGACGCATCGTCAACGTGTGTAAGCGGGTACATGCACACTTGGGACTTCCGCGACCTGACAGCTGGTGAATCATATGAAGTCGAAGGCTGGATGATTGATGACAATGTTTCCTACTCTGCCGTACTTTCTTTCACTACAGCCGGCGCCTATAACGCAAGCACGTCGACAACTATCAATCCCCTCAGTACATCTACGACGATTGCTGTTGACACTTTGGTTCCTGGGGCTCCGCAAGTTGACATGTACGAAGGACCGAGTGTCGGCGCGTGGAATCTCGTTGATAATGCCACCGGAGCAGTGCTTTCAACAATTGTTGGTAACCCTTTGTGCTGTGGTCGAAACGGCACGTATCGCTCGACTGCATTGGCGCAAACTGCTACATATATTTGGAATCCAATAGGCGCTGGTTCAGGTGGGGTGTACTACACCAATGGTTTGTATGTAACACAGTGGGGCCAGCACATTCTTCCTGGTACATCATCATTGATCGCCGCTGTTGGACCACCACCTACAACGATTTTTGGAGAGCCGACGGATCCAATTGGATCATCTACCACTTCAACAGTCGCCGGAGTGGAAGGGGCGCGGTCAGGTAACGGAGTTGCTTCGGTAGTTGGTCTAACCGATGTTGGGCTAGTTGTAGAGAAGCTAGGAAAGAAATACTCAATCGTGGTTACATCTCCGCTACGCAATGCTCCGGTAATCATCAGGGCGACTGCAAAAGGGAAGCCAACTATTACTTGGTCGGCAAAAACAAATGTCAATGCTCAGAAACTCATTTTGAGCACGCGTTCATTGAAGGGCTACACACTGTCTCTGTGGGTAAATGGTCGACGGCTCTCTTCGGTCAATGCTGGCTAAACAGCTGAGGTACGATCGCAAGTATGGCTGCGATTGAAGTAGAGACATTCTCATTGGTGAGTGGAATCTCGGTGGAAACGTTTCACTCCCTAGATGAACAGATGCAGGAGTGGTGCTATCTCAATCGACCGGGTTTAGCGCGCCGCACGGTTGCTGTTGATGCGAATGGAAAATTCATTGTCATCACGTTGTTCGGTGAAGCAGGTCAGGCAGATGCTGGATATCGGAGCTACGCAGGAATTAGTAAAGAATGGATGGCTTGTATCGCCGATGGCTCAACCACCCACGAAGTGTTTTCGCTGTTCTAGAAACTATTGCTGAACAAGAGTTAGGGCGTTGCCTTCAGGGTCGGTGATTCCTGCAATGAGTGCGCCGCCAGGAATTTGATACGGATCCATCGTTTTGGCACCACCAAGTTCAATTGCTTGTAACAACGAGTTCTCAACATTCTTCACTTGGATGTACAGCGCTATTCCGCCGCGCTTGCCTTTG
>Ga0209297_1001382_pt1 | contig 14134 bp, 32 predicted proteins | sample S_130805_MF_Meta_FD_187322 | JGI IMG/M metagenome (GOLD analysis project Ga0209297, IMG submission 187322) | Freshwater microbial communities from Lake Simoncouche, Canada to study carbon cycling - S_130805_MF_MetaG (SPAdes) (version 2) | ecosystem: Environmental > Aquatic > Freshwater > Lake ... | reverse complement strand
AACTGTGGACACATTGTCATATACTATGGACCAAATGGAGGCGGGGAGAATAAGAATGGTTGTATCTCTCAACGAGGAAGTGGAACTCGGAACATTATATTTTGAGAAGGCAAAATTAAAATTTACGAACAAACCCCTAAGCATGGGGTCATGGGCATGTGTGGATGCAAAGATAGAGGGATTATATGTTCATGGTGGTGAACACATAACCCCCAAGGATATGGTAAGGAAATGTCAGGACCTGATAAGAGAGAACGGTTACTAAAGTAACCATCCCCTGACGTGGCGGGGTATTAGTCGTTCTTCTTAAACAACCACATAACAAGGTACCCCAACAATAGGGCTTGTATAAACTTTTTCATTATAGACTATCTTTAATAAGTTTCTTAAAGTCTTCAACTGAATTAATCTCTTGGTCCCCCAAGGATGATTTTAATTTACTGATTATCCACAACGCAACATAACCAATAACGATTGCCTTAATTAATTTTTTCATATCTTATTTTTTATTTTATTCCAAACTGACAAGTAATAATCTTCCATAATATAATTTGCCTCCAATTCATGGGGGTGATTATCATAACCATATGTCTCCAACAAAGAATCATAATCACTAAGGTTCTGTAGGTAATGAGTATATTCATGGAGGATTGATTTAATAATCCATTCAATATTCCCACACCTGTTCTGATAGATATAGATTGTATTTGAGTTCACATCATATCCACCATAACAAGACTTGGTCCACATGGATTGGTCGGTAATACAAATGGTCAACCTACCAAGTTCATTATTAACCCCAAGATTCTTTTTGCACCATCTATCCGTCAACTTAACAATCTTTGTGATTGTCCGTGAACTAAGAAAAAACGTGGGGGTCTTCACCCCAAGTATGTGGGTAATCAAATTCATCGTACAAAGTTATGTATAATAATTCACTTCACCAAATGGGCGGGGAAATATTTTCATAATCCCTATAAAAAAATATAGGGCAAGCTACTTCTGATTCAGCTCCAAGGGTTTCCCCCAGCCCGTCTTAACTATTCCCATAAGTGACAATACAAAGGTATGGATATTTATTTAGATAACCAAACAAATGACAAGAGAACAGTTAGAAAATAATTACGAATATAAGGTTACAAAGAAAGCTCTAATGAGAGAGTTCCCCTTCGTTAAGGATGTATATGTTAAAGATGACAATGATATAGACAAGTGGAACCGTACTGTATATCTTGACCTTATCGTTGACCCCTTCGCCTTTGCCCACCAATATGGTTTCCGTGTTTGGGGACCAATCATTAATGCCCTTAAACGTGGGGAAGAATATATGTCCCCATACTTATCTCTATTCATTGGGGATGATGACAGGGTTGAACTTGCCTCTCCTGTTAACAAAGCCATGGAGGAACTGATGGATGGTATTCATCAGTCCCCCGCCATTCCTCATGAACTTAAGTTAGGTAAGACATTGAAGTTGGGGTCATACACAGCAACCCCATCATCTCTACCATCTAACATGACAGACTGACAATACCAAATAAACTTATCCACACCATAGTGTTGATAACTATGGGAGGGGTGGGGCAACTAAAGTTATCCACATACCCCTGTCATCCCCCCCTTTGGCATGGGGGCATACCCCCCCTCCCCCCCGTATCCCCCCTTACATACTGACAGGATGTCATATATGGGGTATAATCCCTTGAGTAACGGGAAATAAAATTTTGGGAAAAAATTGTTCCTTTTTTGACTATTTATTTTAAACTAAAAACTATGGGGAAAACTGTAAAATTAACTGAGTCTGACTTAGTGAAAATCGTGAGTAGAATTATAAATGAAAGTGATGATGACTTTAAGAGTCGTTTAAGACAGATGGTGGATTCGTCAATGAAATCACCTAGGTTTATAAACATGGCAAAAGAATACATAGAACCTTATTTGGCTTCGGGGTGTGTAAGTTATAGACAAACAGAAAAATATTTTATAGTAAATGTGGACGCCCCATACTGTTTTGAGGATAATGGGTTTGATAAATTCCAAGGTAGAAAGATTAAGGACAAATTAAGGGGACTCCAATTTCAAAGTACAGGTGTCGGTCAATATGTCAAAGAGATATTCAAATAATTATAACCCCTCCCATAAAGAGGGGTTTTTTATTTCCTATAAACACGTATTACATTCCCTTCGGTCATTCCATATGACGACCCCCTATTTCAATTTAGTCCCATATACTAAAAAAAAATTTTTGGAAAAATTTGGGGAATTTACTATCTTTGTAAGATGACAAAATATAAAATACAAATTAGGGAGAGTGGTGAAGTTATGGAAGGTGGGTTAACATTAATTGAGGCCACAGAAATAGTTAATAGTTATGTGAGAGAAGATAAGAATGATGAAGTGTATATTCCTGACTTCTATCAAATAATACCTGAAAAAAAGTTTACGGGGAATCTTGATTTGGTTTTGGGGAATTGACCAATGTTACCGAACGGTAATATCCTGATAAATAAGGGGGTATATTATACCAAAGATTACCGAACGGGAATATCATAAAATAATTTTTGTGGAATGTTATAATATATTTGGGGAATTGATTACCTTTGTAATATGAGTAAAGAAAGACGTTTATTGGATGGGGATATTAAATCTGTGGATTTGGTTAGATACAAATCCGAGGGGATAACTCCGTATTATTTCAATAGGGAGGACGGAAAGGATTTCGGATTAAAGGAATTGGTTAAACCATTATCTCATAATGACAGATATGTTAAACCACGTGAGATATTTTTATTGACCCCCAACGAATTTGAGAAGGTTAATAAGATTGTGGAGAACATTGCTGAGATGGTTCAACTACAGGAGAAAAAGATTTCTTTGTTAAAGGATATGGTTCCATCAATTATGAATGAACTTATAAAGAAGTAGTATTCTATGGAAAAGATATTTTTAAAGATGGTTGATTCAATGTGTGAGGATTGTATGTTTTATACAAACAAGGGGAACATATGGTTAATCAACCCTAATACAAAAGAATGGATTATATCTTATTATCCTCCAACGAATTATGCTTGGTGGAACTATGATTTCTTTGAAACGGTATATAAGTATCTTTCCATGGATATTAAGGATAGGGAGCCGATTAGAAATTGGATTCAAACCAGAATGAATGTTGGGGTTGATTTATGTGAACCTGATATGTTGCCAGGGGACTATGATTGGTCGGGTGACTTTAAGGTTGAAAAGGTTGTTAGTGATGGAAAGGTTTTTAAATTTTAATTTATGTGGGCAGCTGACGCAATATTAAAGTAATATCTAAGTAGGGGGAATAAATTCTTCTTTTTAACCAGTATGCGCCGACGGAAACCGACTTCGTCGGATATTTTCCCCCGTTTTTGACCCGCCGTCCCCGACCTTCGGTCGGTTTTATTCCCTTGTTGAATTGTCCCCTCGTTTGGTGTCATCTTAAACAATGGTCGGGATATTTATAACATATGAAGTATATCATTACAGAATCACAAAGTTTATTTCTTAAACGCAGATTAAATCAAATAGATGAATTGGTATCTACTGCCATGAAACAAGTAAGTCCAGAAGATTACAATTACCACGACTATGTTGAGGAGATTGCTTGGCAAGTTGCCGATTCATATAGGTCAGAATTTGGTGAAGGAAACCTTGAAGAAATATTGGATTTTGTTAGAGAAAAATATTGGAAAATAATTGAAGATTATTATTTATCTAAAAGTTAATATGAAATATATCATAACGGAAAGTAGATTAAATGAATTCATGAATGATTATATGAATTCTTGGGTATCAACCAAAAATGTTTGGAATTATGATAACTTTATACTTATTGATTCTAAATTAGATGATGGTGAAGATGAAACCGTTTTGGAGTATGACCACGAAGATGGTAGATTATGGGTTATGGGATACATAAAAAAATATATAATAAATTTGTTCAATAAAACTCGTAATGAAGTTGATGAATTTCTTAAACATTGGTTTGAAAATGAATTCAATGTTAATGTATCGTATGTAGCCTAATAATATGAAATATATAATTACCGAATCTCAGTATAAGAAATTGGAAACCAGACAATGGTTGCTAAGGAGATATAATTTGCTTATGAGTGAGTATAAGGAAGCCATTGAAGAGTTGGACCCTTGCAAGTTTGATACCTTTGAAAAATATGAAAAACGTGTAATAGTTTATATCATGGATGGTCTTCATCATGAATATTATTTAAATGATAATTTTGATTATGATGGAATGGAAGACGCCATTTCCAATATGTTCTATTCTGAGATAACTGAGATATACTACAACAAAAAAGAAAGATGTTAATATATTTATCATTATGAAATATATCATTACCGAATCTCAGTATAATAAAATTTTTAATTTAAAAAGAAGGTTAATAGATATTATGGGTGAAGCATCACGAATAATTGATGCTGCGGATGACTTTTATGGAGATATTGATTTTTGTAGTTATTACCCCACATTAGAAGAATATATAGACAGCTTGGTTATGGGTATTATCCAGCAATATGAACCCGATAATTATGATATTGATGATAAAGAAAATTTTATCAATAATAATCATATTGGTTATGAGACCTTTGTTAATTGGTTAATGGATATGTATGGTGAGAAAATTGAAAACTTCTATAATAAGAAAACTCAGGATTGTTAATGTCAAACAAAAAATATTAAGATAAAGATAGATTCAAAATGAAATATATTATAACAGAATCACAATATAAAAATTTATTGGAGCAACAAGGTGACCCAACAAAATGTGCCAAGAACTACATTAATTTTTTGTTTAAAGAATCGTTTGGTGAAAATGGACGAGTAGATAGAGGAGGTGATTTGGCTCATTGGAACTATAATATTCCTCCCACAATAGATGATAAGGAAGCTTATGATAGATTTATTGAATATCTAAAATATGTTATGGACTCTAATATATTTGATTATGGTCCATGTGAAAATATTACTTTTGAAGATATATCTCCAATCATTCAAACACTTTACCTTAATAAAATAATTGAAATTCAAGATTTAATAAAGAACAAAATTAATACGAATAAAAAATTTGAAGATGTTATGAGAAGGAAACGAAGACAATTGTATCAAAGTGGCGGATATCAAATGTAATCATTATATTTATATTAAAACAAATAAAATCAATATGAAAAAAACTATAAGATTAACTGAAGCGGATTTAACTCGCATTGTTAAAAAAGTAATTAAAGAACAAGAAGAAGTACAACCAAATCGTAATAATGACGACTTAATACTGATTGAAAATAAAAGCTCCGATGAAGTAAGTGAAATGCTTAATGAATTACCTGAGGGTATTAAATTTTTAGCAATACCTGATTGTGAATATGCCGATTTTTCAAACATTGACTTATGTTCATTTCCTAACTTAATAATGGTTAACCTAAAAGGAACACCAAACAATTTTGAAGAAACTCAAGGAGATTGTTATCATGATTTGAGTCACGGAATGTATGACTTTACTAAATAAAAACCAATTATGAAAAAAATAGTTAAATTAACCGAATCTGATTTAAATCGTATCGTTAAACGAGTGATTAAAGAAAATGAGTTTGAGTACGGACATGAGAATATTAAAAAATTGTACGATAAGTTAGGAGACGATGAGTATGTATCCCTTGATGATTCTTCGGGAAATTTATCAGGTTCTATTGTTAGTAAAGTTGAATATGTTAAAAAAATGTTGAGAAACGCAATCCGTGAAGAAAATTGGAGTAAAGTTCAAAACGTTATTTCATTCATGGACTCTAAAATGTAAAATACAAATATGAAATATATAATTACCGAATCCCAATATAGATTATTAACTGAATCAATTAATTTTGATGATGTTTATAGACAAACATATCCTAATATGTTTAGAGGTGTTTGTATGAAATATGCAAACGGTGATTATGACCTAGCCTCTGATTATTGTCAGTTAGGTTATTTAAGGGTTAACGATAAGTTGGACACTTTTAAAGGTGAAGGTAGTTTGGAAGGATGGGTTCGTCGTGTTATTTCAACAACAATTCTTAATGAGTTAAGAGGAAAGAAAAAAGCGGTGGTTACAACAAAAGATTTTGATTTTGAACGTAATGATGTTTCAGATGAACCTGAAGAAAAATATGAAGATATTGAGTTCATGGGAAAATATACCGTGAGTGATATTAGAAAGGCTATAGAGTCTCTTCCTGAAGGTTATAAAATTGTTTTTTATCAGTATTTCTACAAAGACAAATCTCATAGAGATATTGCAAATATGTTGGGGATTGACGAAGGAACGTCAAGGTCACAATTGGCCAAAGCCAAAAAGAAAATTAAAGATTATTTGGAAAACTTGAAACGATAATTAATTAACCCTCACTAATAGTGGGGGTTTTTTGTTCTCCCAAGTTTTTTAATCTGATTGCTTCTTTAACCAATTCTTCTGTTCCACCATATGTACACGAACAAGATGATAGTCCCATGTTTGCTAAAAAATATTTTGCTTCTTCTACTGACATAATTATAAATATTTTTATTATATTTGTTTCATGAAAATATTATTAAGTTTATTAATTATGGTGATGACAAGTTGTTATGCACCAAAATATTATTTGGTTCCACTTAAAGGACACCCAAATGTTAAGGTAATGAAAACCAAACAAGAAATTAAGAAAGATATCCATCTTATGAAAAAACAACTTAGAGATAAACGAAAATCATCTCCTCATTTATAGTTGTTTGGGTATTTATTGTTAATGGATAAAACAATAAAACTTCTTGAGGAATTTCTTAAAGACTATACCATGGAAGGTGCGTGTGGTTTTTGGGTGCAACCTGATGAAGATGGTGGAATACCTTCGGTCTATATTATATTTGATTTAGATTGGTTACAATCATTTCCAACAAAACCTGATTTTGTTGCAAAGAGAATGAGACAAGGACTTAAAGAAGATATTAAAAATTGGACAGGTGTTGATGTGCCTTATGTAGGTTCAACCGCTAAAAAATGTGATAGTCTAAATGAAACTATTTCACCGTATCTTCGTAGAAGATTGTCTTTTGAAAGTATGAAAGACAATATAGATAGTATTGTTGATTATGAATTAAATCCATGTCAATTTTCTGATATTGGTGATTTTATTGCTGAAGCCTGTGATATGTTATCTTATAACTGTCTTGAAGATATACAAGTATCCGCTAAAGATAAAGATGGGTTTTATGTCGCTATGGTTGATTTATTTGGGGAATATCTTGTGAGTATATATAAAAAAAGATGTGTTAAAGGGTTAAAAGAGTCCAAAAAAAGAATTATTGTTACCGAATCTCAATATAAGAGACTATTTGAACAGAAAAAATCAAAGGTTGAGATGTTCCAAGACTTAATTAATGACAAGTTGGAGTATATTCGTGGTTTTTGTAATAAAGATTTAGATGCTGAAAATTATTCAGGAGACGTTGGGTTTGAAGCTTGTTCTGAAGTTGAAATGATTGACTCAATTAAAGTTGATGAGGTAAACATGATGACAGGTGCCAGAACAGATATGTATGGTAACACGTATGATTCAACACCATCAATATACGTTAAACTCATAATTAATTATTCTAATATTAGAGATAGATATGATTTTGATGAGATTACGTATGATTTGAGACATATCTTAAAAAAATCAACAGGTGGATTACCAATTATTTTTGATTATAGAACAAATAACATAAGTAAAATCAAAGAGTAATAATTAATTTGGAGTTTTAATTTTAATTTCTTAATTTTACTAAAATACCAAATTACATGGAAGACCAATTAACATTAACAGTAACAATTAAACCAAATGACGGTAAGGTTGCCGTTATTATCACATATCCTGAAGAACAACAAAAATTATCTTTGTTGGAAATGTCTCAGATTCTCACAGGAGGAATCTCATTAATAGTTAAGTTAGCAAACAACGATAAAGAAGACGTTAAAGATTATGAGATTATGGAACGAGTAATCAAACAACTTAACGAAGATTTTATTTCAACACAATCATTTGAAGATGCAGCAAGAATAGATGTGTAGTTATATTTATAATTAATGAATAAAATTACACTAAATAAGTCAGAAATGATTAAATTTGTATCTATGATAGTGGAACAAGTTAATTTAGACGGATATACTGAGGAAGACTTTGTTGAAGTGTTTGTAAATCTTTTCAGACCTTGGGTTAAATCAAAACATGGTGATGAGGTTGGTAAATATCCTATGTCATATTTGATTAAAAAATATTTAGAAGAATTTGCATCAGATAATAAAATTGAGTTACAACGTTTTTACGCAGGAGACTTAAAAAAAATTATACACATTGGTAGAGAAATCGTACGTAAAGGAACATACCAACTACCTTCATTAAATACAAATACAAAATTTACTGAGAGATTTAAAAAACCTTTATTGTTTTTAGTTGATAATTTAAAATTACCTGACTTTATTAATCTTAAATTTGATGAAGAAATGCCAAATAAAGTTAGAGGTGAAGTTGTTGTTGATTTTCCAAAAATGATAAAAAGTAGTAATAGTCCAAAATCACCATATAGAATCTCACAAAAATTACAAAAATCTTTTGAAGATTATCTTGGTGTTGAGTTTGGTAGTCCTGTTCATGGTAAATTAGATTTTTATCTTAACACAACACCAACATACGTTGGACTTGATGAATGGATTAAAAAAGAATTTAATAAAAACATTAAAAAACAAATTAAAGAATTACCTTTAGCTGAAAGAAACATTAGTTCATTAAAGTTTATTTTAAGTACCAATCACCTTAAGGGTGAGATTAAGATAGGGTGGAAAAGAGATTCTCGTTACGGCGAACACCATAAAATTAAAGAGGAAGTTAGAAATATTTTGAAGTCTATGGGTTATAATACTGAAATTCTTGAAGTAACTTCAACATAAACTAACTATTTAGTATAAAAGATAACATGAAAACATTTATTATAAACGAAGAAGAAAAAACAAGAATCTTGGAAATGCATGAAACTGCAACCAAATCTCTTTACCTATCTGAACAACAAGCACCGAATAAATCTTATGTGGTTAAAGTTTATGATGATATTGTAAATGCGGTTGCTGGTCCTGGTACAAACGAAGATGATGTTTTAAATGCTTTACAACAAATCCAAAATAAAGAAGATTTAAAAATTCTTTTAAAATTATTTCAAAACAGAAGAACAGGTTATCCTTCTTTTGTTGATATGGTTAATACTGAGTATGAAACAGAAAATTACCAAGACGTTGAAAAAATTAAAGGTATTTTAAATAAATTAGGGGTTAAAGTAACTGTAAATTTTGGTAAAAATTTTTTTGGAGAACCCATCTTCAAAAAAGATTTCAACGTATCAATCTAAATCATTTTAAAAGTATTTATATTCCATAATCTTAAATTACATTAAGAGACATGGAAAAAACAATAAATAGAGCGATTCGTTTCTTGGATAGAAAAATCGTAATGAAGCCAATTGAGGGTAAAGGTTTAGTAGAAACATGGACAACATCACCACCAGTTGACGGACCAATAACACAATTTATAAAATACCAAGGAGTTTTCTACTATCTTGTTTTGAGTGTAGACAAATCACAACCAACCCCCTCTGTTTAAGATGGGGTTTTTTGTTTTATGAAGTATTTATTACTAAATTAAAATTATGAAAAAACTATTATTAACATTATTTACAATTGTTGCTTTTATCTCTTGTAAAAACCAAAAAACGGAAGAGGTTAAACATGAACGAGCATTACAAATGTATCATGGTAAGTTTGCTTTTTGTGGAGCATCTCCCGCAAAACTAACAGGTAGAAAAATTACAATTCAAGGTAAAACTTTTCTTGAGGGATGCGCAACATGTCCTGTAATGGAAGGACCAGCTCTTGTGAATACTTTGTTGGTTGGTAACCCTTACATTACACCTGATAGTACAGACAAAACAGTTTGGTCGTATTTTTGGTATTATGACAGTGTTCCACAAGCACCAACTTGGGCGACATTACCTACAGTTAGTAGAACATTTACAATCACACAAGAACCAAGTGGTGAGATGAGTAACATGTGGTGTATGCCATGTAAGATATTACCAAATAAAGTTAACGGTGTGACATTGGCAGAATGTTATGGTCCAATTAATGAGGCTGCATTACCATTACGTACATCGGTTAGAGTAGTACCAGGTGAAACATCTGTTACACAAGCGCCTGTAGGGTCAACTTATTCTGTAGGAACAATTATCCCTGACGCTGATTCAACTAAACATTATAAAAAATAAAAATTAAAACTATGGCAACATTAAATTTTACAATTGCGTACTCAACAACATTAGAAGGTGTTTTAGGTATGACTCCATCAACTACAGTTTACGCTGAAGACTTGGAATTATGTCAATCTTGCATTGATATCGTATCAAGCTGTTGGGCTTGTTTATCAACAGAGCAACAAGTGTTTAGTGACCCATCATTAACCTCACCAGTTGTTGATGGATATTATATGGTAATATATCCTCAGAATGAATCTAAAGCTGTTTGGAAAATTGTTGGTGGTTATCCACAAGGTTCTGAATTCTACAACTAAAAAATTATTTAAGAATAAAATTAAACCCTCGTCATTGAGGGTTTTTTTTATTATATTTGTTTGATGAAGAAAGAGATTATAAAATTTATTGAAAACAAATTTAGTTTTCCTTATTTGTATTATGATAAAGTAGAACAGACATGGTACAATGAATTCTTCCTGTATGATATTAAAACAGAAACCATTTTTGTGTCAGACATAGTTAAGTCTGAATTATGGAAAAGATTCGGTAAAGAATTCATTCAAAAAATATTTTTTGAGGTTGTTTCAGAGTGGTTTAAAATTTCACACGATTATCCTGTTAAAGAGGTTGTTTAATATATTTATATTAAAATACAAGTAATGAAAAATTTATTTAATTTAACTGAAGAAGAAAAATTGTCCATATTGGAACAACATAATGGTACTAAATTTATGATGTCTGAACAAGGGACGCCAACAACATCAGGTACAACACAACAACCTACGGCACAACCTTTAATGAATGAAAATGCTGTTAAATCTTGTTTAGACGCAACTTATGGTAAAGGTAGAGGTATTGGTAAAACCGCAAAAGGTGGTTTAATATATAATTTGGCTGGATTAGTTACTGTTTTCTATTTGAATGGAAGATATTTGGCAGAATATACAAAAACAAAAGGTAATTTTAATTGTTCAAGTGGTAGAGCGGTATTAACACCTGACGCACCTGGTGCAAAACCAACCGCACCACAAGCTGCAAAACCAACCGCACCACAAGCTGCAAAACCAACCGCACCACAAGCTTCAAAACCAACCGCACCACAAGCTGCAAAACCAACAACACAACAATTAGGATAAAATATCAAAGATTATTTTTATAAAAACCCTTCTATTGAAGGGTTTTTTTTCTTATACTTTATAAAAAGTATTGTTATGGAAAATATAGTTACATGGGACTTCATGGGTTGGAAAGAAAATAACGAACCTGAAGTTGGTTTACAATTAAAATGGAATAAAACATTATTAGAAAAATTCACTCAGGTTTCAGCGCAAATTAACCGAAATTCTTTAAGAGGTGGTGCTGATACCATTACAATGTATCCGTCACTTGAAGGATTACTTCATCCTGATTATTATGATAATCATAGAAAAATTTTGATGGGTGGTTATAATGTTGTCCTTGATGAAACAATGGACAAATATGCGATTGAACTTAAGAACCTTAGACTTCTTGAGGATTTAAAAGTTATTCCTGATACATCAACGCCAGGTGAAGTTAATATGAAACGAATTGAAGACTGTAGTGAAGAACAAGTAGTTAACTATATTGAAGGGTTAATGGGCTTTGTATTAATTGAAAACCTAATTGTAAATTAAAATGATAAAAACAATCAATATTGAAGGAAAAGAGTATGAAATAACAGATGAACAAACAATTGAGTCAACTGAAGAATTAATTTTTGAATTAAGAAGTTATAGTGATAAAGAGACCAGATTTGTTGTTGGGTGTTTTGATGACCTATTAGGGTCTCCAATCAAAAAGGTATGGAAGATTATAGGATAAGCTTATATTTATAGTTAAAATAAAACTTAATTATGAATAGAAGTCAAACTAAAATCAGAAAGATTCAGGAAGCCAATAGGACTTTAGAAAATAGATTCTTAATGACAGAGCAATCTTCAACAAAAGAATCTTTTGGTATAATGTCTTTAGTAAAATATAAAGATAATGTTATAAACATTGTCAATACTTTAAATTCTGTTTTACAAGGAGGAGGACCTCAAGCTAAACAAGAATTTTGTGGTGAAAATTCAGGTCAATTAAAAGAAAAATTACAACCTGTATTTGGTTTGGTTGATGATTTAATAGTTCAGTTAAAATCTGATGCAGACTCTAAAACGGGTAAACAACATACAGAAGGTGAAGTAATTAAAATGTTGTACAATACATTCAATAGTGGTATTGCAAAAGTAATGACCAATATTGGTAGTCATTTCCCTGAAAAACCACATTTAATTCAAGAAGCGGTACTTGAATTACAAAATTACCTAAGAACTAAATACGGTCAAGATGGTTCGTTATTCAGTAGCGTACTTTCAGGTATTTTAGGCAAACTTGGGACAACATATCAAAAACTTTGTTAATATGAAAAAAATAGTTAAACTTACAGAATTAGATTTAAATAGAATTGTTAAAAGAGTTCTAAGTGAACAAAATGGACCAGTTGTGTTTTCACAAACTCCAACTAATTCAGTTGCATCAAAAAACCCAACAGCATCTAAGATTGCCCAACCTGACCCAACTAAAAAACCTGTAAGTAATAAATTACCAACAGATTATAATAAAGCCGTGACTTTTTTATTTCCTGATAACACTATTGCCGTGGTAAAACCTCAAAAACAAGATGTTTCTAAAGCAATTATAGAATTACTTGGAATAGGTACCGCTCCGACAAACAATGTGGTTAACTTAAGTAAATCAGGAGGTGCACAAAAAACATGTGGTAACAACGCATTTAATAAAAAAGTTTATATATTCACAAAACCAAATAAAGATATTCAAGAATGGTGTTCTATAAGTAATCCTAATCCTGAATATATGAAAAATAGTGGGATTTTTGAGATTCCATATAAACCTGAATTTATTTCTATTGGTACATGGCAAAGTGCCGCACCAAAAGCTCCAACTCAAGGATAATGTCAAAAACATTAAGATTAACTGAGTCCGAAATGGTTTCTTTAATTGAAAAAGTAATTAAAGAACAACATGATTCCAAAAAACTTTATAGTAGGGAATACATTGTTAATAGAATAAAAAACGGACCTATGGAATTAAAAAAATATATTAAGGAGTTACCTCATATTGATTGTACAGACGGACAAGGTAATGCTCATGTTTGTACTACAATACCTGAAGTGATTCATGTCTTTTTACAAGGTAGATATTAATATGGGAGAAGAAAAATTAATTAACTCATTTTCAAAATTAATTAACTCGGATGTGCTAAAAAGTATATATCCGATGTTAGACCATATTGATATTGTTAAAGTTAAAGACAATCCTAACTTTATTGGGTATGATATGTCCCTTAATATTTTTATAAACGACCCTACTATTGATAAGAACAATATGTATGAAATGAATTTTGACCCTCATTATTTAGTTGAAAAACATTTAAAACACCTATCAAAATATCTTGGACTTGAATTTCACAGAATCACATTTAAACTCTATTCTCCTGATGGAGAATTATTATTAAATTGGGATTAATTTTTTTACAATTCAAAGACACACTTTCCAACTTTTCTTGTCTATACTTGTATTCGTAAATGAAAAAAATTATAGTGCTGTTAATGCTTTTGGTCTCCTTAGCATCAGTAAATGCAAAATGTGATTGGTCTAAAGTAAGCTTGGGCAAATCTAACACATGTAATGCTTACAAGTTTGAGGTAACAGGAACGGTAGATACCTGTAATAAACATTCTATTTTAATTGTTAAAAAAGGTTCTACAACTCCTTTATATACAG
>Ga0209297_1001380_pt1 | contig 14160 bp, 15 predicted proteins | sample S_130805_MF_Meta_FD_187322 | JGI IMG/M metagenome (GOLD analysis project Ga0209297, IMG submission 187322) | Freshwater microbial communities from Lake Simoncouche, Canada to study carbon cycling - S_130805_MF_MetaG (SPAdes) (version 2) | ecosystem: Environmental > Aquatic > Freshwater > Lake ... | reverse complement strand
GCATCTTTCCTCATGGGTCAGGTGGGTATACATAGAATTTCCTTTTTTGAAACTTAAGGTATTCTATGCTGCCTGACTCCTTTCCTCAATTCCTTTATCCATGTTGCACTTCACTGTTGAATCGGCGATATGCTACTAATTTAAAGGAGTAATTTTTATGAAGAAGGACATTAAGCGTGCTGCACCCAACCTGTTAGAACCAAATTTTAATTTGCCAAAACCAAAGCTGAGACGTGAAGGAACTTTGGAATTAATTAGCAAACTGGGATGTGAAGATATTTTTGATAACTTACAAAATGAAAATAAATTTGTATCAAGAGAATTCGCAAACTTTCCTGATTCTATTATTGGGATCGTTAATGAAGTTGCAGAAAATTCACGCCAGGGATTAAATGGCCTAGTAGAAATTGGGAAAAGTAATATTACAAAATTACAAACTCTTATCCAAAAACACGAAGATGGTCAAAAAGGCAAAGAACTAGCGAAGACATATTTAAGAATGTTACCTGAAGTTAAACCTAAAAATAAAAGTAATGTAAGATGTTGATGGGTTAGTTTAAACCTGCAAAATTCAAATTGAATAAACTGGATATATAATCAACCTTTGATGCATACAAGTTAATCAGACATCCCCGCCTTGCCCGGAAGCCTCATAAGCAGCCAATCGGTGCAGCATGGCGGGAATACACTCAAAAGCCATACCACAAAATAAAGCCCGAAAGGAAATGCAATCCTTGATGGATTATTAGAAAGTTTTCGTACAATAAGCTGTGCTGCTTTTTTTGCATCCATTAAAAAAGGCATTTTGAATGTATTTACATCTGTCATAGGCGTTTTTATATATCCTGGTGTTACAACAGTAACCCCAATTCCATATTTTGCCAGACTGCCCCGCAAGCCCTCACCATAAATTTTTACTGCCGCCTTACTGGCAGAATATGCAGGTGAACTTGGCAACCCGCGATATCCAGCAAGCGAGCTTATAATAACCACCTGCCCTTCTTTTTCCTGCGCCATGTATTGTATAACCGGATGGATGGTGTTAATCACCCCATCAATATTTGTCGCGAATATTTTTTTTACCTGCTGGAGGCTCTCTACCCCGCCAGCAGTTCCGGCAGAAATGCCAGCATTAGCAATTACTAAATCAATTTTTCCGCCTGCAGCATAAATTGCATCAACCCAAGCAGCAAATTTTTTTGCATCCACAACATCAATAACTTTTTCATCCACAGTGGCTCCTTTCTGGGCACATATTTTTTTTACATCAAGCAACCTTTTGTGGCTCCTCCCGGTGATGTATAAATGCACCCCTTTTTTGGCGTACTGTATGGCTAAGGCCATTCCAAGCCCGCTGCTTGCACCTGTGATTAGTATGTTTCTTGGTTTTTTCATAATTCAGTTTCTGGTTGATAATTTATAGTTGCTAGATACTAGTTTGTTTATATATATTGGTTTTAGGATTATATAAAATAGACCATTAACCTATAACTGGCAACTAGCAACAATATGCAGCAAGACACAATGAAAAGACGCGGCATTATGTTCATACTTTCCTCGCCCTCAGGCGCAGGAAAAACCACACTTTCAAGGCTGCTCAGGCAAAATGATCCGAACATCACTATGTCTATTTCATATACCACACGCAAAAAGCGTCCTAATGAAGAAGATGGTGTGGATTATTTTTTCGTTAGCGAAAAAGATTTTGAGAAAAAAGCCGATGAAAAATTTTTCTATGAATTCGCAGAAGTGTTCGGAAATTTTTATGGAACACCCCGCAAGCGTGTTGAGGAAGAGTTAGCCGCAGGCCGTGATGTTTTATTCGATATTGATTGGCAAGGCACGCGCCGCTTAACTGCCAAAGCACGAGATGATATTGTTAGTGTGTTCATCTTACCACCTTCAATGGCAGAGCTTGCCCGCCGCCTTAAATCACGCGGGCAGGATACCGCAGAAGTGATTGTGCAGCGTATGGGTCGTGCTGCAGATGAAATAAGCCACTGGGATGAATATGATTACGTAGTGATTAATGATTCCATCGATTATTCGCTGCAAAATATTTTATACATACTCAAAGCAGAACGCCTTAAACGCCGCCGCCAAAATTCACTGATGGGTTTTGTCGGAGATTTACTAAAACAGGGAATTTAATTTATATTAAGAGGAATTAATGCTAATCATTGAAACCTATACTGCCCCAGATGCTTTTGGTGGGGTTGGCCTCTTCTCTAAAAATTTTATTAAAAAAGGCACTATTATTTGGAAATATAACCCAATATTTGACCGGTTCTACACTATTGAAGACTATAAAAATCTTGATTCAAGTTTTAATGAACACAAATATACTTATCCATCTAGAATGAATGGTGTAGACTGCGTGGGATTAAGTATGGATAATGATAGATACACCAACCACAGTGAAACTCCCAATGTTGGTCATATTTATTTGCAACAATCTCCAGATATTGCATCCATTGAAGATGTTCGGTGTTATCCTGACATTGCGCTAACCGATATACTACCTGATACAGAGCTTACTGCTGACTATAGAAACTTCTTTTTACCTGGCATGGCTATTGAAAATTACAGAGATATAAAAACTGGATTATTTTTCTTCTTTGAGAATGTCGGGTAAGGAAATATTCTAGAGTAGCTTAACTTAAGGTTTACTTAATATTTGCCTCTCCCTTCTGGGAAAAGGATTAAGATGGTGGGTGTTTGCTAAACAAACAACTATATTCTCACCACTATTCCCAAACTGGTAATACTTAAGAAATGACGATAAAAAATAAATTTTTATTCCTTCAACTTGGAAAAAGGCATCTCCTGCCCGCGGAGCAGCCTGATTATGTTTTCTTTATGTTTGTATATAACTATTACAGAAATTGTAAGCACGGCCAGAAAAACTTTCCCACTATCGAAGAACAAAGAAACCACTGGCGTTGCCACCATCATTGTAATTGAAGAAAGTGAAGAAATACGAGAAATATAGAATACCAAAATCCAAACTAATCCAGCAAAAATAAACAAACCCGGAGCAAGAGCGGCAATAACCGCAAGTGTCGTTGCAACCCCTTTGCCACCCTTAAATTCTAGCCATACAGGAAAAATATGCCCCATAACCGCAGAAAGCGCGGCAAGCGCAGCACCACCTTCGGTGCCAAACTTGCTTGCAATCAAAACTGGAATAAATCCTTTTAGTGCATCCAGCAAGAGCGTGATTATCCCGAGTTTTTTACCACCGATCCTTAATACATTTGTTGCACCTATATTACCGGAACCCTGAGTCCTTACATCACCAATTCCTGCATATTTGGCTACCAGTAGCCCACATGGGATAGAACCCATAAGATATGAAACTACTATAAAAAATAAATTTAGGAAAAACTGTAGCATATTTTTAGTTTAATATTTTATATTTAAAATTTGAGTTTTTTAATTTGGGCTCAAAATATATTACAACTCATATAAAAATCAATTTTATTAGCGCGTTTATATGAAATAGATTTATTTTTTCTTACGTGCCTCTTGCTCCAACTTACGAAGTTTACTCACATTCTCATTATGCTGCTTAATATTTGATGCAAAAACATGCCCCCCGTTACCACTTGCTACAAAATATAATTCATCTGTATTCATAGGATTAAGCGCAGCCTCTATAGATGCACGACCCGGGTTGGAAATAGGCGTTGGAGGCATTCCCTGATTTTTATAAGTATTATATACTGATTCCATTTCAAGATCATCGTACGATAGTGGCCTATTTAAAACATACTTACCACCTGTAACTGCATATATAACTGTTGGATCAGTTTGAAGGCGCATATTCTTTCTAAGACGGTTTATAAAAACTGCCGCAACCCTCTGTCGCTCGTCCGGCAAACGAGTTTCTTTTTCGATAATTGAAGCGAGCACTAGCGCTTCGTTCTTCGTAACAAGAGGCAAACCTGCCTGGCGTTTTTCCCATAATTCATCTAATAATTTTCTACGAGCTTCTTGCATACGCTTCACCATATTTGTACGCAAGTCGCCATAATGATATTCGTATGTTTCCGGAAGCAAATCACCTTCTACAATATTCTCAGGAATATTTCCGCTTTGCGCTTTATCATTATTTATCAATTCTAGAATCTGTGATGTATAAAGCCCCTCGGGAATTGTAATTTTTCTTACAACAACCTCACCGGATTCCATTTTTTTAAAAACATCAATTGGCAAAACATGTGGGGGAAAAGAATATTCACCAGCCTTCAGGCTTTTACCATATTTTAGAACTTTTATTATAACCGCGAACACTTCCGGAAATTTTATAATTTCATTTTCTGCGAGCTGCTGCGATATTGATACTGTTGATGCGCCACTTGCAATTACAATAGTTTTTTCGCTTTGTAAGGGACCTGGAGTTTTAAGATAACTCATTGAAAAAAATGCAGCGCTGATACCAACCACTGTACCTGTTATAACAATATAATATAGTAAGGAAAAAACGACAGTCGCAACACTTGCGATAACACGAAAAAACGATTTGATAATCTTTTTCGGCTCCATAAAGCAAACCAGTGAATTTGGGAAGAGACATCGGTAGCAATAAGCCTGACCGAGATTCGCTTAGAAGCTAGGCCAACTTCTTGAATACTACAGACGCATTAGTCCCACCAAACCCGAAAGAATTTGAAAGTGCAACATTTACTTTCTTTTCTTTAGCTTTGAGAGGTACCAAGTCAATATCGCACCCTTCATCAGGATTTTCAAGGTTTAATGTTGGAGGCAAAATATCATTTTGAATTGCAAGTATTGCAAATATAGCTTCAACACCACCGGCAGCACCAAGAAGATGGCCAATAGATGACTTGGTTGAAGACATCGAAATTTTGTTAATATTATTAGCAAAAAGTTTCTTAACAGCCGCAAGCTCTATCAAATCACCAACTGGTGTTGATGTGCCGTGGGCGTTTATATAATCTACTTCTTCTGGATTTAATTTTGCATGACCAAGTGCCATTTTCATAGCTCTATAACCACCATTACCGTCCTCTGGTGGAGCAGTTATATGATGCGCATCTCCGGATAGTCCATAACCAACTATTTCGGCATAAATTTTAGCGCCGCGTTTTTTTGCATGCTCATATTCTTCAAGCACCACAACTCCTGCACCTTCACCCATAACAAAACCATCACGCCCTTTATCCCATGGACGAGACGCAAGTTCAGGAGCTTCATTATATGAAGTTGAAAGAGCTCTGGCTGCAGCAAAACCTGCTATACCAATTCTGCATAATGCACATTCAGCACCGCCGGCAACCATAACATCTGCATCACCATACTGGATGAAACGTGATGCATCACCAATAGAGTGTGCCCCTGTGGAACAAGCAGTTACTACAGCGTGATTAGGCCCCTTAAATCCATATTTAATAGAAACTTGCCCAGAAATAAGGTTTATCAGGCTACCAGGTATAAAGAATGGACTAAGCTTCCTAGACCCCTCTTCATGAACAAGAATTGAATCCCTCTCTATTGAAGGAAGCCCACCAATTCCAGAACCTATTGTGATACCTGTGCGGTATCTCTGCTCTTCAGTTTCCGGCTTCCATCCTGAATCTTCTATTGCTTGCCTAGCAGCTTCCATACCGTAAAGAATGAACGTATCCACCCTTCTTTGGTCTTTCTTTGCCATACTAAGGTCAGGGTTGAATTCACCCTCCCCCTCACCCCAAACAACTTGACCGGCTATTTTAGCCGGAAGGTCAGAAACGTCAAATTTCTCTATTTTCCGCACTCCGGACTTGCCTTGCAACAAACGGCTCCACGTAAGTGGAACACCACTTGCAAGCGGCGTAACTAGCCCTAAACCTGTAACAACAACACGTCTCATGCGGAAATTTTACCTAAAACAGAGGAGTATTTATCAAGAAGCTAAGCAGCTTTAGCTGCAGATTTGATAAATTTTACAGCATCTTGTACTGTAACGATTTTTTCAGCTTCTTCATCAGGAATTTCACAACCAAATTCTTCCTCAAAGGCCATAACCAGCTCCACCTGGTCCAAGCTATCGGCACCAAGGTCATCTATGAAACTGGAATTAGAGGCAATCTTACCTTCATCAACATCCAAATGCTCAGCTACGATTTTTTTTACCTTGTTTTCGATATCGCTCATAGTAACAATCCACTTTTGGTTTAAACAAATTTAAATGCATAATATTTGTATTTTTTCGGTAGTCAACTTATTTTAATAACACACTAGTTTACGACTTATAAATACAACCCATAAAACACTATATAACATATGGTTAGCTGTAGAACAAAATTACCTAAATGCTTAATTTATGCCATATTTCAAAGCTAAATCATCACCATTCCACCATTAATGTGTAACGTTTGTCCGGTAATATACCCTGCCTCGTCACTTGCCAAGTAAGCTGTAGCCGCTGCAATATCCTCTGGAAGACCAAATTTTCCACTTGGGATTGTACTGGTAATTTTTTCCTGCTGAGCTTCATTGAGCGCATCTGTCATAGCGGTTTTTATAAATCCAGGTGCGATACAATTAATTGTAATACCACGCGAAGCGCATTCTGAGGCAATAGATTTGCTCATGCCAATCAGGCCAGCTTTAGATGCCGCATAGTTTGCCTGACCTGGATTCCCGGTGACACCAACCACAGAAGTTATATTGATAATTCTGCCCCAGCGCTTTTTCATCATTTTTTTAAATGCGGCTTTATTTAATATAAAAGAAGCACTTAGGTTAGTGTTGATTACGTCATTCCACTCTTCGTCCTTCATACGGAGGGTCAGGTTATCCTTAGTGATTCCGGCATTGCAAACCAGAATATCAACTCCGCCAGCAAGCTCTTCGGCTTTATCAAGCAATGATTCCAGCTGCGCTTTATCAGATAAGTCAGCAACCAGTGAAAATGCACGAGCGCCAAGCTCGGCTGCCAAAGTATCAAGCGCTTCTTTTTTTCTGCCTGTAATAACTACAGAAGCGCCCTGGCTGTGTAAAGCCCTTGCTATTGCCCCACCAATTCCCCCTGTTGCGCCAGTTACAAGTGCTGTTTTTCCTGTTAGGTTGAACATGTTTTCCTCCTATAAATTTGTTGTTAATTGCTCATAGTGCATGGTTGGCAAGTTTCAGCACTTAACTAAACACCACGAACCATGGACTATGCGGACTATAAACTATTAATAAATGCTTCAACATCCTGTGGCGTTTGTATTGAAACCGTTTCTACCTCCGGCTCAATCCGCTTTACAAGCCCGGCTAGAACCTTACCTGCACCGATTTCAACAATTCTGCCCACGCCTTTATTTTTAAGTGCATTAACGCTTTCACGCCAGCGCACCATACCTGTAACCTGCTTTACCAATAACTCACGAATTTCATCAGGGTTAGTAACTTCCTCGGCTGTTACATTGGCAATTAGCGGCACAGAAGGACTCATAACTTTTACCGCGGCCAAAGCTTCAGCCATTTTTCTGGCCGCAGGTTCCATTAATGATGAATGGAAGGGCGCACTCACTGGCAATTTCACAGCGCGTTTTACGCCAAGGCTTGAAGCTCCTGCAACGGCCTTATCAATTGCCGCCATTAGCCCGCTAATTACAACCTGACCGCCGCCATTATCATTCGCCGCCTGACAAGCGCCTTCACTCGAAGCAAATTTAGCTACTTCCTGAGCTTTTTCAAAATCCACACCAATTAAAGCTGCCATCCCGCCCTGACCTGCTGGCACGGCATCTAGCATTGCATTGCCACGGATTCTCAGCAAACGTGCTGTATCTGCAATCCCAATACTTCCCGCTGCACATAATGCGCTATATTCACCAAGCGAATGTCCGGCAACGAATGAGCATAAATCGGAGATTTTTTTACCGCTCTCTTTTTCTATAACTTTTTGAATTGCAATTGAAACTGCCATGAGCGCTGGCTGGGTGTTCTGGGTGAGGGTTAAATCCTCCATCGGCCCTTCAAAAATAAGTTTGGATAGTGTCTCACTTAGGGCATCATCAACCTCTAAAAATACATCCCTTGCAACCTGGAATGCATCATAAATTTCCTTGCTCATGCCGACAAATTGAGATCCCTGACCAGGATAAACCAAAGCTTTTTTCATTGTAACCGCTCCATATGAGGCCCCGCAAAATTTAGTTTTTATAAGGGACTTACATGAGCTTAGCTCCAAAAAGCGCAACTTACTTAAATGTATATTTGCGTTTTTTAGGTTCAGGCTACGCAGAAATCACTAACAAAAATCAAATTCCGGCAGAGGTCTATTGAAAATTGTGCCGATAAGCTATAATGTATTTCAATAAAAATTAAAACCCTAAAGTTAAATTCATAATTTAATGCATTGCATAAAACGAATTATCACAACAATTTTACTGGTTATCATACTGATAATTCCAGCGTTTTTTGCAAACGCCTATGAGTATAAAATATCTCCAAAAGATAAGGCTATATTCAAAAGCAGCTTTGCTAAAACCCGCCGTGGACAATATGATTCGGCTATATCTGAAGCATCCCATGCCGATAACCCAGTTATGGTAAAACTTATCAAATGGCTTGGTTATCAGGATGGATATGCTGCAAACGGATCTATGGAAATCGCTAATTTCATTGATAAGAACCCAACCTGGCCAAGCATGAAGCTTCTAAAAAACAAATTGGAATTCAGCATTACTGGCAGAGAACCTTCCGCTGATATTATAAGATATTTTGTGGCATACCCACCCGTCACCGGACACGGAATGCGAATACTAGCAGAAGCGAAAATAGAAACTGGCAGCGGCGTTAAAGAAGCTATAGAACTTCTAAAACAAAGCTGGCAACAGGGAGATTTTAGCCGCGAAGAAGAGGAAAGTTTTCTAAAAGCTCATGGAAAGCTCCTTACACAGGAAGACCATTATAAGAGGGTTGACCGCCTGCTTTGGGATGAAAATATTTCTGAGGCAAAACGCCTTTATCCACTGCTTAGCGAAGACCATAAAAGAATTGCACAGGTACGCTTACAAATGATGGATGGGCATCCATCTGCAATTGCAAGAGTTCCAGAAGCACTAAGGCGCGATCCAGGAATATTGTATGAAGATATTAAATTACTATCTGAGCGAGAAAATTTTGGGCGTGTCTACCAGATGCTATATCCCGTTATCACAACAATGCCAAACCAGCCAAAATGGTGGAAAATAAAAAACCGCCTAATACGTGAATTGCTTGATCAGAACGAGCTTACGAAAGCATATTATATTGCAAAAAATCATGGCAATGAAGTTGGTAGCACCGACTATCCTGATGCCGAATGGCTGGCTGGATGGATTGCACTTCGTTATCTTGGAAAACCAGAAGCATCCTATAAACATTTTTATAATATGTATAATAATGTTAAATTTCCTGTGAGCCTCTCAAGAGCAGCTTACTGGGCAGGAAGGGCGGCAGAAAGTAACCACAATCCTGAGATATCTGAAAATTGGTTCGAAGTTTCTGCAGAATACCCAACCACATTTTATGGCCAGCTTTCTTACTTTAAACTTAATGGCAAAGATTCAAAGCTTGATCTGCCAAAAGACCCTTCAATGGGAATATTGGAAGAAAATACAATAAAAGTTAGAGAACTACTTAACGCGGCATATATTTTAGAATACTCAGGACAAAGTGTGCTTGCGGAGAAATTTATTAAAGCAGCAATCGGCAGCGTTGATACACCTGCTGAAATGGCATATATCGGAGAATTTGGCATAAGAATAGGTAGAACAAATTTTGCGGTTGTTGCAGGAAAGGAGGCGCTCACAAAAGGAGTTGCCTTGGTGAATCAAGGCTGGCCATCAACAAAATATATGCCGCAGGAAATTAGCGTTGAGAAGCCTTTTGCACTTAGTATTATAAGGCAGGAAAGTGTTTTTAACCCAAATGCCATGAGTTCAGCAAAGGCCATGGGGCTTATGCAGCTTATTCCTGCAACTGCCAAAAGAATGGCCAAAAGCATGGGTGTTTCTTATAATCCGATGCGACTGCTTTCAAACCCTGGATATAATATAAGCCTAGGCAGCTACTACCTAAACAACCTTCTAAATCAATGGGATGGCTCTTATATACTATCAATTGCCTCTTATAATGCAGGACCGGGAAATGTTAGTAAATGGATAAAAAAATACCGTGACCCACGGGATATGAAAAATATTGACGATATAATCGACTGGATTGAATCCATACCGTTTAACGAAACCAGGAATTATGTGCAAAGGGTTCTGGAAAACATCCAGGTTTATCGCAGTAAAATACCGGAAAATAAATTAACCCTTGAAGATGACCTGATGAGGGGAACAAGAAAGGGTTTGTAATTCGTGGTTTACGGTTCGTAATAATTAGTTTTGGGTATTCAAATGCAACGCTCTTTAAAAAATACATCTTGTACAAAAAAATGAACCATAAGCCAAAAGCAATCATCCTCCTTAGCGGCGGGCTTGATTCCACTACAGTGCTGGCAATCGCAAAAAAAGATGGCTTTGAGCCTTATGCGCTGTCTTTCAAATATGGCCAGCGCCATGTGGTAGAAATTGAGGCCGCAAAGAAAGTGGCTGAGAAAATGGGTGTGAACGGGCATAAAATTGCTGAAATTGATTTACGGATATTCGGCGGCTCTGCCTTGACTGATGAAATTGATGTACCCAAAGACAATCTCTCAGAAAATAAAGCAATACCAATAACTTACGTTCCAGCTCGCAATACAATCTTCCTTTCATTTGCCTTGGCTTATGCGGAAACATTACAGGCATTTGATATTTTTATTGGTGCAAACGCTATAGATTACAGCGGCTACCCCGATTGCCGCCCTGAATATATAAAAGCCTTTGAAAACATGGCCAACCTTGCCACCGCAGCATCTACAGAGGGCAAAGGACAATTTAAAATCCATGCACCACTTATTCATATGAGTAAAGCAGACATTATTAAAACAGGCATAGCGCTGGGTGTTGATTACAGCATCACCACCAGCTGTTATGACCCATCCCCATCCCCGAAGCCTTGTGGCCATTGCGACTCGTGCCTGCTGCGCCAAAAGGGTTTTGGTGAAAACGGCTTGCTTGATCCACTAACACAAATTACAATTAAATAATTAATAAGCCCCCCCCCCAGATGCTAAATCTTCGAAAGTCCCTGATTAAGGGCGACAAGAATCAATTTAATTTGAAAATATTTCGATAAATTATCACTTGTTTCCCTAGTGGTTCGCATGAACTTTAACTAATCAATATATATAATCTCGAAGTTAACCTATTAAATAAACGAAGTATAAACAATGGTTAGAAGTTGTGTTGTTAATAATTACATTGGTGCACGCATAAAAGAAGCGCGCAAGCTTATGGGTATCACCCAGGTGGAATTAGCTGCAATTATGAGTGTTGACTACGACATACAAATGGAAAGGGTGCATATTTCAAAGATTGAGTGCGGCATCCGCTCTGTTAAGGATAAAGAAATTGCCGCACTGGCAAAAATTCTTAATGCCTCCCCAAGCTGGCTTTTCAGTTGGGAGCAAACCAGCACAACAAACAACCCTCTTTTAAAACCCCACACACACTTATCCCTCCAAGAAAATATTAAATAGTTTACACTTTTCCAGATTTTAGTTGCTTTATAGCATCTATTGCTGCATAAAACGCTCCAAAATTGATTTTATTAAGTATTTTGGCTACCGGTTTGTATTAGTAGCTTTAGTTGAGCTTATTGAAAAAATAGGGCTGTGGAATATGTTTGGAAAGATTGTTTATGGGACTGCTAAAAATGCTGTGAGAGTAGCAACTCCCTCACTAACAAGAGCAATAAGGGACGTTAAAGACGAAACCACTTCAACTAATAATCAAACTGGCAGATTCAACCTAAGTTCGATAGGAAAGAAAAAAACTCTATCATCCTCAATAGAACAGAAATTTCATAATCCTGCTACTTCTAGCACACTGCTCAATACAAAACCAAATTAGGGGAAAAAAATGTTTAGCAAACTTAACCAACCAATTTATAATCGTATGACACCACCTGAAAGATTGAATTTTGCGAGTCAACGCGAAGCATCGAATGACTCAAATGCAGTGAAGCCTGGTGGTCAAAATTCTTCAAATTCCACCTCAAGAAGTGCGAGTCCAACACCAGATAGCCTCGCGGGTTCGGTGGCATCAGAACAAGGAAATCAATCATCCTCAAGCGTATTACGCAATATAGTTGCTGAAAGCTTTCAAAATATCCAAGCAACTTCTGCGTCCCAAAACCCCGACACATCTCACATTTCTCAAACGCCACAACCGCCTTTGGATGTTGATGCTGCAGGGGGGCTGTTTAGGTCTACAAGTAGCAGTTCTCTGGAATCACTACAAAGCAATGCCAGCTCACAGAATTCAGCACTTAATCTAAATGATTTGTTACCAGATTCACAATATCCAACGCCAACTCGTTCAGGCAACAATGCTCCAGTTAATGGAGAAGCGCCAATAACTGGCGACACTCATCTTTTCAATTCATCACAAGGTAGCACAACAACACCAGATTCTTCAGGTTCAGGTCGAAGAAGGAGTGGATCTAACGGATCTGATTTTTCGGTCGAATCGTTATCCCATTCAAAAACCCCTTCAGAATCGCCTCTATTAAAATTATCACAACAACCCCCTGCAAACACTCCAGATAAGGTTACCGGCCGCTCATTTTATTATGCCAAAGGTCCAATGACGCAACAGGAAATAGATTCAATGGGTGTTTCCAATCCGTCACTTATATATCCAAGTTCAGCAAGTACTTTTATACCAGAAGGTAAAATAGTACCAGAAGCTAGAATATTAAGAACGTCTACTTCAGCTTCAGAAACAGCTCATCAAGAAAATTCGGATGCTCTTAGCGAATTGAGTTATGTACAAAATAATTTCATAGGAGCCTCAACCTCAGCCGCAGCCCTCGCCGTCGCTGCACAAAATAGGCAAAGCCCGAGTCCTGTGACGAGACAAGGAGGAACAAACACTCGTAAAATCGGCAATAAAATTCCTTCACAAAGACCTAGCCAGCGCCCAGATTTCACACGAACCCAAGCGGCACCTGCTGTAGCTGGTAACACAAAAGCAGAAAATAGGCCTGGATCTTCAACAACAAAGCAACCATACACCCCTTCGTCGGAACAATTAGAAGATTTTAGGAGGCAACAAGAAGCTGCTGCTTCAGGTGGTTATCCGAATCTTAATGAATCACAAGCAGCCACTCTGAGCAGGCAAAGAAGCGCTCAACTATATTTTGATCAGATTTATGGTGATGCTCTACCTAGCAATTGGACGATGAATTCTCAAGAAGGAACTTATTTGCCTGACATTAATGCATTACGTTCCGGCCTTAGACAAGTTTTTTCATCACACCCGAAAGTTATTAGATTTAATCCTGTTAGTGAATCAATGAGCGTACAAAACGCTGTAAAAGTGAAACAAACTAAAACTTCAGAAAAGAGAAAAGATCTCGCCGCAGAAAATAGGCAACGCTCACAATCAGAGCCAGCGCCAACAAAAGGCTGGAATGGTAAATTTAGCGAGGAGAGTAAAGATGCAACACCAGAAGATATTAGAAAAAATATAGATTTCCATTCTAACAAGTATGGAAAAAAGAAGTTTCCTCAAAAATATCAAGAAAAAACCAAAGAGAGGTTCCCTGGTCAGGAGGAAAGCGACAACCCTAAAATTGGAAAACGTCAGTTTCCAATGGATAAAGATACGCACTCTAGGATATTTGGTGATAATGGCAGTGAAACTCTCAGGCCAGGTAAACGTACGAAAGAAACCATACAAAATGCTAATGATAAAAAAGGGGTTGCTTCTTCTAAGCCAGCACGTAGAGGATCTATTTCATCATCAGAACATATAGCGGCTAATCCAACTACGGTGACTAACAATAAAGAACCTTTATCCCCTTCTTTAACTACATCCTCTTCTAAACAAGCAAGGAGAGGACCTGTTCCGCTATCAACTATTGATACTCCAAGTGGTAGCAGACTTGCCCAGGCACCTAAGGCTGTTTCCACAGCATCTGCAACAGTTAATAGGTAAACGCCTAATTAAGCGCATCTTACAGATAGAATTGGAAGTGTTATAAGGTTCTCGTTAACAATATTAGCGAGGATTTTTATGGTTA
>Ga0209297_1001370_pt1 | contig 14205 bp, 14 predicted proteins | sample S_130805_MF_Meta_FD_187322 | JGI IMG/M metagenome (GOLD analysis project Ga0209297, IMG submission 187322) | Freshwater microbial communities from Lake Simoncouche, Canada to study carbon cycling - S_130805_MF_MetaG (SPAdes) (version 2) | ecosystem: Environmental > Aquatic > Freshwater > Lake ... | reverse complement strand
CCATGGCAATCGATCTTCGCTCTGACACGGTTACAAAGCCAAGTGATGCAATGCGCGCCGCTATGGCATCAGCCGAAGTTGGCGATGATGTCTATGGCGATGATCCCACCGTTAACTCACTGGAAGAGCGCGTTGCTGCAATGTTTGGCCAAGAAGCTGGCATCTTCTGCCCTACCGGATCCCTTGCCAATCAACTCGCTATTCGCACATTGGTCAAGCCTGGTGAAGAACTCCTTGTTGAAACACGTAGCCATATTGTGCGCGCAGAACTTGGTGCCGCTGCAACTTTTAGCGGAATCACAACTCGCACATGGCCTTCAACAGATGGGTTACTCAAGGCCGATGATGCTCTTGCCATTGCCCACGAAAATGCTGGGCCGTATTTAGTATCAACCAAAGCAATTGCAGTTGAGAACACCCACAACTTTGGTGGCGGAACTGTGCAACCGATTGATGAGATTGCAAAACTTTCATCTGCAGCACACGCTCGAGGCATTGCAATGCATCTTGATGGTGCTCGCATCTGGAATGCCCATGTTGCATCCGGGGTCTCATGTGCCGAATATGGCAAACACTTTGACACCATCAGCGTCTGTCTTTCTAAAGGTCTTGGTGCACCTATTGGCTCTGTCATGCTCTCAACGAAAGAACGTGTGGCCGAAGCTCGCATCTGGCGTAAGCGCTATGGCGCAGGCATGCGCCAAGTGGGAATCATCGCAGCAGCTGCTCACTATGCACTCGATAACAACATTGCTCGCTTAGCTGAAGATCATGCACGGGCTAAGAAGATTGCTATAGCCCTTGCTGCCATCGATTCATCCCTAGTAAATCCTTCCAAGGTGCACACAAATATTGTGGGACTTGAACTTTCAAAGATTGGAATAACAGCTGCTGAGTTAACTGCGCGCTGCAAGGATGCTGGATTATGGATTAGCGCACTCGGCCCACACTATGCGCGCCTTGTTACCCATCTTGATTTCGATGATGCGCAATGCGATCAAGCTATTGAAATACTAAAGCGCGCCCTCGTGGTGAAGTAGCCACTCTTTCTTATTTAAACCGTAGGCATAATTTCCTAGCGCTCCGCCAGTCTTCACAATGCGATGGCAAGGCACAACCAGAACAATTGCATTCTTGGCACACGCACTGCCTGCAGCTCTGACTGCTGCAGGACTACCAGCACGTTCTGCTAAATCACCATAGGAAATCACTGAACCAGCCTTCACCTTCTTCATCGCCTTCCACGCAGCCTGTGAGAAATGTGCACCTGGTTGGCGAACTTGAATCGCATTTATGGCAGAGATATCTCCATCAAAATAATCATTGATCAGATCTGTAATAACAGGAATCTTGGAGACGGACTTGATATCACGCAGCGAATCCTCTGCACTCAAGCTCTCTTTCAACGCTTTGAGAGTGGAGAGATTTGCTCCAAGGAGGATGTGTTCATCGGCAATGAGATTGAGAGTGCCAAGAGGTGTTGCTAGTGTGGTGAGAAGCAGCGTCACGCAAACTAAGTTAGCGGTCGCGCAACATTTCAGCAACCAAAAATGAGAGCTCAAGTGACTGTGAGTGATTCAAGCGTGGGTCACATGCTGTCTCATAGCGTGATTCAAGATCCTTCTCAGATACTTGGTTGCCACCACCGAGACACTCAGTGACATCATCACCAGTGAGCTCAATATGGATGCCACCTGGGTGGGTTCCTAGCTTCTTATGGACCTCAAAGAAGCCACGGACTTCATCGAGAACATCTTCAAAATTGCGTGTCTTATAACCATTCTTTGATTCAAAGGTATTGCCATGCATCGGATCGCATACCCAGAGAACCTGCGCACCGCTCTTCGTCACTCCATCAACGAGTGCAGGAAGTGCTTGGCGAATGGTGCCAGCGCCCATGCGAGTAATAAATGTAATGCGGCCTGGCTCATTATCTGGATTGAGCTTTGCAATCAGTGCGAGTGCATCTTCCACTGTGGACTTTGGTCCAAGCTTGATACCAATCGGATTACGAACTTTGGATGCAAAATCAACATGTGCGCCATCGAGTTGACGTGTGCGCTCACCGATCCAGATGAAGTGTCCTGAGACATCGTAGGGAAGCTGCGTGCGTGAATCGATGCGAGTCAGTGCCTTCTCGTATTCAATAATGAGAGCTTCATGGCTTGCATAGAAATCAACAGCCTTAAATTGTTCTGGGTCAACGCCTGCAGATTTCATAAAGGCAAGGGCTCGACCAACTTCATTTGCCATCTGCTCATACTTCTCACCGAAGGTGGAGTCGCGGATGAATCCCTTATTCCACTCGTGCACCTGGCGAAGATCTGCAAAACCTCCGCGAGTAAATGCACGAACAAGGTTGAGGGTCGCAGCAGATGTGTTGTAAACGCGAACAAGGCGGTTGGGATCTGGTGTGCGAGCACTTTCAGTAAATTCAATATCGTTAACAGCATCTCCGCGGTAGGCAGGAAGTGTGACATCCCCACGAGTCTCAAGATCATTCGAACGTGGCTTTGCAAACTGTCCAGCCATGCGGCCGACCTTGATCACGGGCAAGCTTGAGTAATACTGCAAAACAGCAGCCATCTGCAAGATTGTCTTGATGCGATTGCGGATCGAATCTGCTGTAGCTGAAGTAAAAGTTTCTGCGCAATCTCCACCTTGTAACCAGAATGCTCGGCCAGCTGCTGCTTCTGCAATCTTTGCCTTGAGATCATCGCACTCACCGGCAAAGACAAGTGGAGGAAGTGCGCGAAGATCAGCAACAGCCTTCTTCATCTGCTCACCATCGTGACCGCCAGGCCAATTAGGTTGCTGGGCAGCAACCAATGATGAGTCGAAGAGGTTATCGAGCTGCGAGGAAGTCGAGTTCATAGTCATAAGAGTAGAGAGTTCAGTAGCAATCTCGCAGGGAGATTATCCAAAGAACGAAGTGATCTCCTCATATCGCTCGAATGGAACTGTCTTAAGGACATCTGTCGCCGATGCCAATGGCACGCGAGCAATCTTTGTTCCGTGTAGGGCCATCATCTTGCCGAAATCACCTTCGTGAACAGCTGTGATTGCCTCAAGTCCAAAGCGAGAGCTCAGAACGCGATCAAATGCTGATGGTGTTCCACCGCGCTGGATGTGACCGAGGACTGTGCAACGTGTTTGGTAGCCAGTCTTTGTCTCGATCTCTGCAGCGAGCCAATCACCAATACCAGAAAGCTGAACGTGGCCAAAGGCATCAAGTGGCTGATCCTTAGTGATCATGTCACCATCTTGAGGAATTGCACCTTCTGCAATAACAATGATGGGAGCAGTTCCAGTTTCAAAGCGTGACTTCACATATTCGCAGACCTTATCGACTGAGAACTTCACTTCTGGAATCAAGATGCATGCAGCATCTCCTGCGATACCTGAGTGCAGCGCAATCCAGCCTGCGTGGCGACCCATAACCTCAACGATTAATGGACGGTGGTGAGACTCAGCTGTTGTGTGAAGGCGATCGATTGCCTCCATAGCAATGTTCACTGATGTATCAAATCCAAAGGTAAAGTCTGTGTTGTTAAGGTCGTTATCGATCGTCTTTGGAACACCGATGACTTTGACGCCTAGAGCATCAAGCTTTGTTGCAACGCCAAGTGTGTCTTCGCCACCAATTGCAATAAGAACATCGATTCCTTGGTCAGCAAGATTCTGCTTAATCCGCTCAACACCGTTCTCCATCTTAAATGGGTTGGTGCGAGATGAACCAAGGATGGTTCCGCCCTTTGCGAGGATTGGCTTCACTGTTGCAAGATCAAGTGGCATGGTCAGCGCCTCAAGAGGGCCTTTCCAACCATCGCGGAATCCGACGAATTCATATCCGTACTCTTTGATTCCCTTTGTGACTACGCCACGAATAACACCGTTAAGTCCTGGGCAGTCTCCGCCACCTGTAAGAATTCCAATACGCATTGCAACGCTCCAAAAATAAGTGAGATTTGGCTAACTAAATAAGCCGCACTGTGGTCAACACTGACTGGCACAGTCTAGCCTTTCGTCATGGCAAAGACCCAACTCACCGCAGGCGTGGATTCTTCAACCCAGTCGGTGAAGGTCGTCATCCGAAACGCAGAAACTGGCGAGTTAGTACGCCATGGTCGTGCATCTCACCCTGATGGAACAGAAGTAGATCCAGCCCATTGGGAGAGCGCTCTAGCTAAAGCAATGACTGATGCAGGTGGCCTCGATGATGTCTCCGCAATTTCTATTGGTGGCCAGCAACATGGAATGGTCACACTCGATAGCGATGGAGAAGTAATCCGCCCTGCACTTCTATGGAATGACACACGTTCTGCGCAATCTGCACGTGATCTCAACTCTGAAATGGGAGGCGATGCACAAGCTGCACAGAAAGTCGGCTCTGTACTCGTTGCATCATTTACTGCAACAAAACTTCGTTGGCTTGCCGATAACGAGAAGGCAAATGCAGAAAAAGTAGCAGCAGTTGCTCTCCCCCACGATTGGCTCTCATGGCGTTTGCAAGGCGGTAAAGATTTCGCAAAGCTATTCACAGACCGCTCTGATGCATCTGGCACAGGTTACTTCGATTCTGTGACATCGACCTATCGCGATGATCTCTTGAAATCCGCTCTTCGCACAGATCGCACCATCATTACTCCTCGCATCGTTGCACCATCTGCATTCGGCGGCGAAACACTTTCGGGAATTCCTATCGCAGCAGGTGCTGGCGATAATGCAGGAGCAGCACTTGGTGTGCAGGCGCAACCCGGAGATGTTGTTGTATCTCTTGGAACAAGTGGCACAGCTTTTGCAATCTCTGACACACCAACACATGATGCAAGTGGTGCAGTTGCTGGTTTTGCTGATGCCACAGGACGATTCTTGCCTCTTGTGTGCACACTCAATGCTGCTCGCATCTTGGATGCTGCAACGCACATCTTAGGTAAAACTCATGATGAGGTAGGAGCTCTAGCGCTGGCTGCAAAGCCAGGTGCCAACGGTCTATCTCTTCTTCCGTACTTTGAAGGTGAGCGCACACCTAATCGCCCTGATGCAACAGGAGTCTTTGCAGGAATGAATCTAACAAACTCCAACCCTGCAGATATTGCGCGTGCAATGATTGAAGGAATGTTGTGTGGCTTGGTCGATGCAGTCGATGCACTTGAAAAACTCGGTGTTTCAATCAACCGCGTCTTACTCATTGGCGGCGCTGCTAAAAATCCTGCAATCTCATCGATTGCATCATCCCTGTTCGGTCGTGAAGTATTAATTCCACAACCAGGTGAATATGTTGCAGATGGCGCAGCTCGACAAGCGGCGTGGGCGCTGAGCGGTAACACCAATCCACCACAATGGAATCTCGGTGAAGTCACATCAGCACGTGCTGCGCATACTCCTGATGTTGTTGCTCGTTATCGTGAACTTCGCGATAGAACTGAAGGCTGGTAAGAGATGTCACTTGCACCTGAAATCGATGCATTTCTCAAAAGATTAGAAGCGCTCAACTTGCCTCAAGTATGGCAAGCACCCATAGATGAGATCAGACGTAATACACAAGGTAGAACCATTACTTCTGGACCAGTTGAAAATATTCTTGAAATATCTAATCGATTTATCCCAGGGCCAACTGCAGATCTACCCGTTCGAATCTACCGCCCCACAGCAGATACAAACGCACCTGCCATCGTCTACTTCCATGGGGGTGGATGGGTTTTAAATTTTCTCGATATCTATGATGCATCCCTTGCCCGTCTTGCCAACCAAAGTGGCGCCACCATCATTGCTGTCAATTACCAGAAAGCACCTGAGCATCCATTCCCGATTCCCTTTGATGATTGCTATGCAACTCTGCTCTGGGTCATGGCAAACGCTACAAATCTAGGAATCGATGAAAATAGAATCGGCGTTGCAGGCGATAGCGCTGGCGGCAACTTGGCATCCGGTGTTGCGATTAAAGCGCGTGATAACAGCATTGCACTCTCCTTTCAAGTACTGATCTACCCATGTAATGATCGCAATTTTGACACTGCTTCTTATCAAGAGAATGCAACAGGGTATGGGTTATCAACACAGGCGATGCAATGGTTCTGGGATCAATACATGCAAGGTAGCCATCACGATGAAAACCCCTACGCAATCCCTATGCGTGCTTCTTCATTTAAGGCACTGGCTCCCGCAATCATCATCACCGCCCAGTATGACCCGCTACTGAGTGATGGTCAGCGATATGCCGAGCTACTAGAACGTGATGGAGTTCCCGTTGTCTATAAAGGCTACGAAGGGATGATTCATGGCTTCTTTACCAATATGGCTGTGACCCCGACTGCGCAGCAAGCAATTGATTTTGTGGCAGATGAAGTGAAGAAGATAACCCAGTAAGGTTGCCTCTTACCTAACAAGGAGCTTTGATTCACAATGTCACGTCGCGGTCTCTTTCTCTTTATCCTTGTTGGCTTTCTCTGGGGAATCCCATATCTCTTTATTAAAGTTGCAGTAGATCCCGATAACGGATTTAGCCCAGCGGCCGTAGTCTGCCTGCGCACAGCAATTGGTGGCGCAATATTGATTCCCATCGCAATCAAACAACGACAGCTCTTTGCAGCAGTTCGTGGCTGGCGTTATGTTGGTGCATACGCGCTCCTTGAAATGATTGGTCCGTGGATTCTTATTGGCACGGCAGAACAGAAGATCTCATCAGGCCTTGCTGGCCTTCTTGTGGCATCCGTTCCTATCTGGGCAACAATCTTTGCATCCCTTCGTGGCGATAAAACTGTCTGGCAACGCAAACGTCTCTTTGGAATAATTGTTGGATTTATCGGCCTCATTGCAGTTGTTGGCATTGAGAGCATCACAGGAAGTGCTGATCCGCTCTCCATTGCAATGGTTCTTGTTGCATCAATCGGATATTCCTATGCGGTCATGATGGTCCAAGGCGCTCTTCCTGATGTCTCAGGAATTGCAATCAATGCAGTTGCGATGGCAATGACTGCAATCTTCTACCTGCCATGGACTATCGCGCAGTGGCCGACACATGAAATTTCTCAAGGAGCAATCCGCGCGATCATTGGTCTTGGCGTATTGTCGACAGGCGCAGCATTTGCTGCTTTCTTCACGCTCGCAACGATTATCGGCGTAGCCCGAGGATCTCTTGTGACTTACCTGAATACTGCATTTGCTGTGGTTCTTGGAGTATTGATTCTCAATGAACCTCTGACAGTGGGCATCATCCTTGGATTACCACTGGTATTAATCGGTTCCTACTTCGCGAGCCGCAAGCCTGCTAACGCTTAACTATTGAGATACTTCCACAATGCTTGAAGCTCTCTTTCTCGGAATCGTGCAAGGACTCACGGAATTCTTACCGATTTCATCGAGTGCCCATATTCGTATCGTCGGTGCATTTATGCCCAATGCCAATGATCCTGGTGCTGCCTTTACTGCTATTACCCAAATTGGCACAGAGCTCGCCGTCTTGATCTACTTTCGTAAAGATATCCTGGCGATATTGCGTGCATGGTTTAAGCGTGATGGTTCACCAGAAGCGCGCCTTGGAACGCTGATTATTATCGGCACACTTCCCATTATTGCACTCGGCTATCTCGGCCAGGATTACATCACCAATAACTTCAGATCACTTTGGTTGATTGCATCCACTCTCATTATCTTTGGTGTGATTCTGGGATTTGCCGATCGAGTGGGCAGAAGTGTGAAAGATTTATCGGCTTTAAATGCGCGCGATGGAATTCTCTACGGTCTTGCGCAATCGATGGCGCTCATCCCTGGCGTCTCTCGCTCTGGAGCCACCATCGCACTCGGAAGATTCCTTGGATATAAGCGAGAGGCTGCGCTGCGCTACTCATTCCTACTAGCACTGCCTGCAGTCTTTGGTAGTGGGCTCTATGAACTCAAAAAAGCTATAGGTGATTCCACCGTCTCGGTCTACACGATGCCGCAAATTCTTGTCGCAACTGTGACTGCATTCATCATTGGCTATGCAGTAATCGCTTGGCTGATGAAATACATCTCCACAAAGAGCTTCACACCATTTGTGATCTACCGCGTTGCACTGGGATCAGCGCTGCTGATCGCTCTTGCATCAGGTCTTATTGGCGCTCAGTAAAACCTAGACGCTCAAGAAGTTTTGGATCGCGCTGCCACTCTTTCGATACCTTCACGTGAAGACCTAAGAAGATACGTGCTCCGAGTTCGCGCTCAATATCTTTACGAGCCCTCATCCCAATATCTTTAAGTCGCTCACCTTGATGGCCTAGCAAGATGCCAGTCTGTGAATCGCGCTCAACGTGGATGGTTGCATGGATATCAAAGAAGGGACGACTTCCCTTTTCTTCACGCTCGCCCATCTCATCGATGGTGACCATGATGGAGTGTGGAAGTTCTTCACGAGCATCGCGCAGCGCAGCCTCACGGATGAGCTCACAGATCAGGGTTTCAATCTTCTGATCACTTTTCACATCGGTGGGATAGAAGGCAGGACCAGCCGGCAAGTTATCGCCAATGAGCTTTTCCAATAGATCAATCTGCTCATGAATTGCTGCAGAGATGGGAACAATCTCATCCCATGTAAAGCCCTTGGCTAGTTGAGAGATTCCAAGTAGGCGTCCTGCGAGGTTCTTCTTAGAAACCAGATCTGTCTTTGTCACGAGTGCAAACTTCTTCGCACGTGAATATTTAGCAATTTCTGCAGCAATGAACTCATCCCCAGCACCTGAAGTCTCATCCGCAGGCAAACACATCATCACGATATCGACTGAATCAAGGCTCTCATTCACAACAGCGTTGAGTCTGTATCCAAGGAGAGTCTTTGGCTTATGAACTCCAGGAGTATCAACAAGCACTGCTTGATACTCAGGGTTATTCACAATGCCACGGATTGCATGGCGCGTGGTGTTGGGATGGGGAGATGTAATTGCAATCTTGCTTCCAACAAGTGCGTTAATGAGAGTTGATTTACCAGTGTTTGGGCGGCCGACAATAGCGACGAAGCCCGAACGGAAATCACTCATGGACATATTCTCTCATTACATGCCAGATGTACCTAAAGCGCTGAAATCAACTCCACTGCATCGGCAACTGAGGTCACAATTTCTGCAGCTCTCTCACCAATCAAACGATGACAGCCATCAGATGAAGGCGCATTGATAGGACCCGGTATCGCCATCACAGGTCGCATTAACTCGGCTGCATCTCGCGCAGTGCGAAGGGATCCACTACGAAATGCTGCTTCCACAACGAGAGTTGCATCTGATAACGCTGCAATCAATCGATTACGAGTCAGGAATCGATGAGGAAGGGCAGCAACACCCGGCATTACCTCAGAGATAATCGCTCCGTTCTCACATATCTCATCAAAGAGTCGTGCATTACCGGATGGATAGTGCAGATCAACTCCTGATGCAATCACTGCAATGGTTCGTCCTTCAGCAACGAGTGCGCCACGGTGAGCTGCAGAATCGATTCCATATGCTCCCCCGCTGACGATGTCCCATCCACGATCAACAAAACCTGTCGCAAATTCTGTGGCAACACCTATTCCATAGGGGGTTGGTTTGCGTGTGCCCACGATAGAAAATGAGTTGTGAGTGAGAATCTCAACGTTTCCCTTCACCACAAGAGCAATCGGCGCAGATGGTAATTGATTAACCTTTACTGGCCATCGTGGATCTTCCGGAGTTAAGAAGGTTGCGCCTGCTTCATCAATGGCAGCAAGTGCCTTGTCAGCGTTAAAGCTGCGCACCTTCTCAGTAGCTCGTGCATATTTCTCCTTGTTATAGACGCCTAAGAAGAGATGCTCATAAACTGTTGCAACCCCAAATTCGGAAATTTGAGAACTCCAGTAAGGGCTGCCACATTCAATGGCATCAAAGAGAGCTAGGCGTTGCAGAAGCGTTGTATTGGCTCGAATCATCATGAGCGGCAGAGTAAATCCCACCAATGAGAGAAAATTGAGAAATGTAGTGGGCTGTGGAAACTATGGAAGGAGCGCGGCGATATTTGAAAATGATGTGCGGTGCTCTATACACGGGCCATGCTCTGTCAGGGCTTTGGTGTGCACAGCTGTGATATAGCCCTTATGTTTTGCAAAGCCATACTGGGGATATTTGCTATCGAGTTCAATCATGATGCGATCACGGGTGACCTTGGCGATAATGGAGGCAGCGCTAATGGCGGTAACAACTTGATCGCCTTTCCAGACTGCAACGTTAGGAATCGCAAGTCCTTCAATGGCATACCCATCGGTGAGGACATATGCGGGTGTAATTCTGAGGCCTTTGACAGCCCTGCGCATTCCATCAAGATTTGCAGCATGAACTCCACGTTCATCAATTTCAGATGGCGGAATAATAATGATGCTAACGCTCTCAGCGATATTCATAATCACGTCAAAGAGAACTTCACGCTTACTCTCAGAGACTTCTTTCGAATCGCGCACCTCTGAGAGCTCTGGCGCTGTGGGATCTTTTAGAATAACTGCGGCAATAACAAGTGGGCCAGCACATGGTCCGCGACCTGCCTCATCAACTCCTGCAATAGGAGAAATACCAGCGTTACGAAGAAGTTCTTCGATCGCTTTCATTTTTTCTTACTTACTTGATGGGGTTGTGGCTTGGAACAAGGCCAACGTGTTTGAAAGGCCAGATGATCGCATAGACGCGACCTGTTACCTTCTCAAGTGGAACAAAACCATGGTTAACATCATCTTGGTGGTAACGAGAATCGGCAGAGGATCCGCGGTGGTCGCCCATGACCCAAATTTTTCCTTCAGGTACTGTCACATTGAAATCCATATCACTGGGCTTATTTCCAGCGAAGATATAAGGCTCGTTGGTCTCTGTGCCGTTGATGGTGAGCTTTCCATTACTGCAGCAGATGATGTGATCGCCTCCAACGCCAATGACGCGCTTCACAAGGTATTGCTTTGCTGGATTAGGAAGTACACCTACTGCAACAAAGGCTTCTTTAATCTTTGCTACTACCTTATTTTCAGCACCTTCAAAAGGTTCAGGAAGCCAATTGGCAGGATCTCTAAATACAACGACATCACCACGATTGATAGCTCTTGAGATAAAGGGAAGCTTATTGACTGCGACACGATCTTGGATTTGCAGCGTGTTCTCCATAGACCCTGATGGGATAAAGAAAAACTGCACAAGGAAAGTCTTGATAAGAAGTGAGACAGCGAGCGCAACGATTACAAGAATCGGGAACTCACGAAGGACTGAGCCCTTGCGTGGCATAAGAAGAGGTGAAGTTACTCTGCTGGAGTTGCATCAGCAGCTGGTGTTTCAGCTACTGCTTCTGCTGGAGTCTCAACTACTGCCTCTGCAACCGGAGCTTCAACAACTGCTTCAGCAACGGGTGCCTCAACTAATGCCTCTGCAACCGGAGCTTCAACAACTTCCTCAACAACAGGTGCTTCAGCAACAGGAGTTGAAAGGATTCCATCACCATAGCCAACAACGCCATCACGCTTTTCGCGAATCTTTGCAGCCTTACCGCGAAGATCGCGGAGGTAGTAAAGCTTTGCACGACGAACATCGCCCTTTGTGACGAGTTCAATCTTTTCAATAACTGGTGTGTGAACTGGGAATGTGCGCTCTACGCCAACACCGTATGAAACCTTACGGATTGTGAAAGTCTCGCGAACTCCATCACCCTGGCGACCGATAACGATGCCCTGGAATACCTGAAGACGTGACTTGCTACCTTCGATAACACGGACATGGATCTTGAGCTCATCGCCTGCGCGGAACTGTGGGATGTCCTTACGAAGTGAGACTGCATCTACTACGTCGAGAATATTCATGGTGATTCCTGTTCATTACTAATTAACTAAGTTAATTGAGCACGGATATCGCCGTGCAGACTGCGTATCTTGCCATAGAAGGGGCCTTGAGCGTAAATCGGCCAATCCCCACCGAAATCTACGCGTGAAGGTTGAGGAAGGACTCAAGTTCAGCGAAGAGGGTAGGACCTGCAGCCACCGTCGTCATATAGGGCGCCTGTCCATAGAGACCAAAGCGAGCCCCTGCCTCAGTGGCAACCAAACTCGCTGCTGCCCAATCCCACTCCTTTAATCCATCTTCAAAGTAGGCATCGAGTGCTCCCATAGCAACAGAGCAGATATCGACAGCGGCTGCGCCACTGCGACGAATATCGCGAATGAGAGGAAGCATCCGTCCCACATTTTCAATCTGGCGAATGCGGTGTGAAACATCGTATTGAAATCCAGTTCCGATAAATGCGCGGTTAAATTCAATGGGCTCATTGACCTTGATCTTGCTGCCGTTGAAATAAGCCCCGCCTCCGCGAGATGCCCACCACGTTGAATTGATAGTTGGCGCAGTCACTACTCCAACAACAGAGCCATCTCTATCTCTTGCTGCAATCGAGACATTCCAACCGGGTAGGCCATAGAAGTAATTGACTGTGCCATCGAGTGGATCGATGACCCAGGTAATTCCTGACTTACTCTCAATCTCGGCGCCTTCTTCCCCGATCATTCCATCATCAGGTCGCACCGCAAGAATTGATTGAACAATAAAGGTTTCAGCCTTCTTATCCATCTGCGTCACGATATCGATTGCCGTGGACTTCTCTTCGATTTCAAAGGCAGGAGGGCGGTCCATGAGCAGGGCTGCCGCCTCGGCTCCAACTGTGCGCGCTAAATCAAGTAACTCCTCATGCATAAGTGAAGTCTAGAGGGTCAATCTCTCCGGAATTTACCGTCCTATCGGATATTCTCACCCTCATGACTGAGCTTCGTTTAGATGGCAAGACTGAAGATGGGAACCATCTCTCACTTGTCGACGGCGATGGGAATAATTATTCAGTTCGCATTAGCGACACTCTTCGCGCCACAGTAAATCAACCACGTTTAACATCTGTTCCAGCAGTCGATGCAAGTGAATCTATTTCAGTCAAAGAGATTCAACGCAGACTGCGTGCAGGTGAAAGCTTTGAACAGATCGCTCGCGATGGACAAACAACTGTTGAAAAAGTTGAGCGCTTCTCAGGACCCATCATGCAAGAGCGCGAATACATTCTCTCTCAAGCTCGTCAGCTCATCATGCGCAAAGATGCACATCGCACCGACCTCACCTTCGGTGATGTAGTTCTTGCAAAGCTTGCACCACGCGGTGTTGATACCGATCAGATCTCATGGAACACATGGCGCCAACTCGATGGTGTGTGGCATATCGAACTTCACTATCCCAACCGCGATGGCAACGGTGTTGCCACATGGAACTTTGATCTGGCTCGTCGCGCACTCGATGCATCCGATGACAATGGCGCATGGCTCATTGATGAAGAAGCTCCAACGCGCCTACAAACTTCAGCGATGATCTATTCCGAGCCAACACACCCATCACGTTTAGAAGAACCCAAGGTAGAGCCAGAAATCGTCCGCATCGCAGAACTCTTTAACACAACGGAAGAGAAGCCTGAGACTCCACGCCTTGCAGTTATTCGCGAAACCCCAACGCCTGCTGATTCTCAAGATGGCATTACATCCCGAGCAAAGGTTCCTTCATGGGATGAAATTATGTTCGGCCGTAAATCCGAAGAACTACCTGAAGATAATTAATTAATACTGTGCACAAGTAACGGCACAGAACTTTCAATCACGCTATCGCCACCATGGTGGCCAATCATCGCGCCTTCTTTATCGGCGCGTTCAGGATCCAGCAGAACTACATCGCCTTGAGCGATAGCAATCACATCACCTGCACGCTCTGCAGCATCGAGTGAGACTTCAGGACCAAAGAGACCTGCAGTGATGGCACTTGCTCTTGTGTGCATGGTGACCTTGGAATCTAACGCGCTCTCCCACCGTGCAATGACTTCTTTCCCAGCTTTCTCGCTATCGCTTGAGAGATAGAGATGGCGCATACGAGGCTCACCGGCGATGAGTGCAACATCAGTCAATAAATCGTTATCGCGCCCCAACACAATCTTTTCACTTGCATTGATCATGCCGTGATCGGCTGTGAGCCACATACGTGTTCCCTTCGGCAACTTCTGCGCCAAATTCTTGACCAATTCATCGATGCTCACCAGCGCTGCAATCCACTTATCTGATCCCACGCCATCTGAGTGTCCTGCTGAATCCAAATCATTGACATAGAGATAGACAAACGATGGTGACTTCTCAAGGGCTGCAACAGTTTCAGAGATCAGATCTGCAGCAATATT
>Ga0209297_1001368_pt1 | contig 14232 bp, 11 predicted proteins | sample S_130805_MF_Meta_FD_187322 | JGI IMG/M metagenome (GOLD analysis project Ga0209297, IMG submission 187322) | Freshwater microbial communities from Lake Simoncouche, Canada to study carbon cycling - S_130805_MF_MetaG (SPAdes) (version 2) | ecosystem: Environmental > Aquatic > Freshwater > Lake ... | reverse complement strand
CCGGCGTCTTCACTCTCAACGACTCGGTTTTCGTGAACGGCCAGATCGTGCAGCGCCCGAGTTCGGTGACTTTGGGAATGCTGTTCATCGCGTTCGCCATTTTGCTGCTTGGCGGGATGCTGTCATCCGCTTTCAGCCATTGGCTGCGCTCGAGGCTCCGGCAGCGCTTCAGCCTGGATGCCACCACCGAAGCGATCGTTCAGAAATTCACGCATTTCATCCTCCTCGGAGTCGTGTGTCTCGTGGCCTTGTCTGTCGTAAAAATCCCGCTCACGATCTTTGCCCTCCTCGGCGGCGGCGCGGCCATCGCCGTGGGCTTCGGCGCCCAGCAACTCGTCAACAATCTCATCAGCGGAATCATCCTCCTCTTCGAGCGGCCGATCCGCATCGGCGACATCATCGATGTGGCCACCTATTCCGGCACGGTCACGGCCATCGGCGGCCGCTGCTGCCAACTCCGCCGTGGCGACGGGGTGGAAATCCTCATCCCAAATAGCGCCCTCCTCCAAAGCACGGTGGTGAATTGGACGCTCTCCGACAACCACGCGCGCCAGGATTTTTCCATCTCCCTCGCCCACGGCGCGCCGATCAAAAAAGCCATCGACCTTGTCCAAGCCATCGTGACCGCGCACCCGGGTGTCCTGAAAAGCCACGAGGCGAGTGTCTTTTTACAGGATATTCTCAAGGATTCGCTCGTGCTCCGCGCCTTTTATTGGGTGGATAAAAAAGTGCCGCATACCTCGAGTGGAGTCCCGAGCGATCTGCTCATTGCGGTTTATGAAGCCTTCAAGAGGGAGGGAATTCTTTTGGCCTCATCCCAGAACGATGTTCACTTCGATGCGTCAACACCCCTCGCCATTCAACTCATGCCTCCCGCCCAGTGAGGACACCTTTTTCCAGCATGAAGGAATGCTTTGCAGAAGGTGGATGCTTGGCCGTATAAAATCCTGCTAATGTCCAAAAAGATCGCGCCGGTTACCCAGTCCGATTTCATCAAAGCCTACCGCGTCATGCTCACCTCGCGTGTGCTGGAGGAGAAACTCGCCGGACTCTACCGCGCCGGCATGATCAAGGGCGGTGTGTTCCTCGGCCGTGGCCAAGAGGCCCTCAGCGTCTCCGTCGGCATCCAACTGCGCCGCGGCGACATCTTCGCACCTCTCATCCGTGATCAAGGCGGGCGCCTGGCTTTTGGCGACACGATTCTCGACACCCTCCGCACTTACCTCGGCTCGCAACTCGGCTCCATGCGCGGCCGGGATGGAAACATCCATCGCGGCCGTCCCCGCGACGGCTACTATGCCATGATCAGCCATCTTGGAGCCATGATCCCCAGCGTGGCCGGAGCGCTTCTCGCACGCCGCCTCAAAGGCGAGCAGGGCATCGTGGGCGCGACCTGCATCGGCGACGGGGGGACATCCACCGGCGCTTTCCACGAGGGACTCAATGCCGCCGCCGTGGACAAGCTTCCACTCGTCGTGGTGGTGGCAAATAACCAATACGCCTACTCCACACCAAATTCCCGCCAATACGCCTGCGCCGATCTCCTCGACAAGGCCGCAGGCTACGGAGTCGGCGCGCACAAGGCCGATGGCACAAGTCTGATGGACTGCCTCCAAACCCTGCGCAAAGCCATCCACGAAGCCCGCGAAGGCGGCGGTCCCCAGCTTGTCGTCGCCGACCTGCTGCGCCTCGTCGGCCACGGTGAGCATGATGATTTCGCCTACCTCGACCAAAAATTAAAAAAATCCGCCGTCGGCTCCGACTGTCTGCTACTCGCGGAAAAGCACATCGTTGACCAAGGTTGGCACACGGAAGAAGAGGTTGCCGCCTGGAGGCGGGAGACCGAGGCCGAGGTCAATGCCACCGCCGACCGCGTCCGCCGCGAACCCCCGCCAGACCCAAGCGAGGACGATTGGGCCGCCCTCTCCAGACCTGAATACCGGGAACAATACGCCGCCTCATGATCACCTACCTCGAAGCCATCCGCCTCGCGCAGCAAAAGGCCCTCGCGACCGATTCCCGTGTTTTTCTCTACGGGCAGGACATCGGCAGTTTCGGCGGTGCCTTCAAAGCCACCAAAAATCTCTCCGCTGAATTCCCCGGACGCGTGCTGGACGCCCCGCTGAGCGAGGACGCCATCGTGGGAATGGCGGTCGGCGCCGCCATTGAAGGCGCGCGGCCGATTGTCGAAATGCAGTTCGCTGACTTCTCGACCTGCGGCCTCAACCAGATCGTCAACCACGCCGCAACGCTCTTCTACCGCACGAGCGTGCCTTGCCCCATCGTGGTGCGCCTTCCCTCCGGCGGCACATCCGGCGGTGGACCATTCCACAGTCAAAATCTCGAAGCCATCTATGCCCACTGGCCCGGCTTGGTTGTGGTCACTCCTGCGACTGTCGAGGACGCCTACACCATGCTCCTTGAGGCCGTGAATATCGACGACCCGGTCATTTTTTGTGAGCACAAGTTTCTCTATTACCATTTAAAGGCAGAGTCTCTTCCTGAAAACGCCCTACCGATCGGCAAGGCGCGCATCGCCCGCGCCGGCCGCGACGCGACCATCGTCACCCACGGCGCTATGCTCCACGAGTCCCTCGCCGCCGCGCAGGAACTTCTCGAGGACGGATACGAAATCGAAGTCGTCGATCTCCGCAGCGTCAAGCCGCTCGACACCGACACTGTTCTGGCATCCGTGGCGCGCACCGGCCGCCTTCTGTGCGTGAGCGAGGAATGGCCTTGGGGCGGAGTCACCGCCGAAGTCCTCGCCCGCGTTGCGACTGAGGGATTCGGCCTCTTGGACGCCGCACCCATGCGCATCAATGCCAAAGACACGCCGGTTCCCTACCATCCCGACCTTTGGGCAGCCCACCGCCCCACCGCATCCACCATTGCCGCCGCCGCCCGGCGACTCCTTCACATCTGACTATGGCTCTCGTTCCCATTAAAATGCCCCAACTCGGTGAATCCATCGCCGAGGCGACCATCGTTCGCATCCTCTTCCAAGAAGGCGACAGCGTCCAAGCGGATGCCGATCTCATCGAAGTCGAAACCAACAAGGCCATGATGGCTGTCACCGCGCCCTGCTCTGGAGTCGTTACGGAAATCCTCGCCGAAAATGGAACCAGCTACCCCGTGGGGGCGATTCTCGGCCAAATCGAAGTCAGCGTCGAAGAAGCCAAGCGCCTCGGCCTCGACGAACCGGAAAAACCCTCGCGCAAACCCGCCAAAAAGCGCTCCGACACACCACCCGCTCCGCAAAAAGTTGAGCCAACCGTGCCTAGCGGACTTCCCGTTCCAGCTCACGCCGGCGGAGTCACCTACCTTTCGCCCCGCATGAAGGCCCGCATGTCGGAGCTTGGACTCCGCGCGGCCGATCTCGCGGGCATAGCCGGCAGTGGCGCCGGTGGACGCGTAACCATCGAAGACCTTGAGCGCTTCCTGGGGAGCATCGAAAATAACAAAATCACTCCCGCCTCACCGATGCGGAAAGCCGTGGCCGATGCCATGATCCGTAGCTGGTCTCGCCCGCTGGCCACAGTAGGAATTCCCATCCAGCTCGACAAACTCCTCGCCCACCGCAAATCCCATCCCTCCAAGCCCGGCCCCGCCCTCTACGCCCTCCGCGCTCTGGCCGTCGCCCTCGGCGAGAACAGTGCCCCCGCCGGCCGCCTCATCGGCGAAAGCATCGTGCACCCGCCTTCGGTGGATATCGGATTCGCTGTCGAAGCCGAAGATGGCGTGTTGGTGCCCGTCATTCGCAACGCCGACCAATTCGCGCTCGACGACCTCGTTTCCCGCTACAATCGTCTCGTGGAACTCGCCCGCCAACGCCGCCTCCCCGCCGCCGACACCGGGGGATCCATCGCCACAATCACCAACTACGGCACCTTCGGCCTCACCCTCGCCACGCCCATTCCCCTTCCCGAACAAACCGTCCTCCTCGGCATGGGAGCCGGCCAGACCGTTCCAAGCTGGAATCCCCAACTCGAAGAATTCGTCCCCGTCGTAGAAGCCATGTTCACCCTCAGCTTCGACCACCGCGTCCTCGATGGCGGCGCCGCCGGCCGCCTCCTCAAACGCATCGCCGAACTGCTGAACGCCCCGGAAACGCTTTAATCCACCCCCCGCTCGCCACTCGCGAGCCCGGAAAATACGAGCCCATCTAAACTAGGGGTCAGATGTGTTCATTTTTTTTCATTTTTTTGGCTAAACTTGAGCCTTTGTTTGTTAGAAATGGATGCTGGGATGGGCTTACTCCCCGAAGAAGTGGCTTGCCAACGCAAGCGCTCTCCTCCAGTTTCCGTGCCTCCAAACGAAAAGGCGGCCTGCTGATTGTGCAACGGCTGCTGTGTAACAACTTCACGATCATGTCTAAATCCCTTGTCATTGCCGAAAAACCCTCTGTAGCTCGCGATCTTGCAAAGTCTCTCGGCAAATTCACCAGCAAGGATGATTTTTTTGAAAATGATTCTCTTGTTATCACTTCGGCAGTCGGTCATCTCGTCGAGCTTTGCCTGCCGAACGAGATGGACAAGAAGCGGGGCAAGTGGAGTTTTGCGAATCTCCCGATTGTGCCCGACCATTTCGATCTCAAGCCGATCGAAAAAACAGCCTCCCGTCTCAGTCTCATCAAGCGCCTGCTCAAGCGTCCGGACATCACAGAAGTTATCAATGCCTGCGATGCCGGCCGCGAAGGAGAGTTGATTTTTCATTACATCATCCAGCTCGCGAATTCGAAAAAGCCGACCCGCCGCTTGTGGCTGCAGAGCATGACGACCGAAGCGATCCGCGAGGGATTTGCGCATTTGCGTGCTGGAAAAGAGATGGTTCCGCTTGCGGATGCTGCTGTTTGCCGCAGCGAAAGTGATTGGCTTGTAGGCATCAATGCCACTCGCGCCATGACCGCGTTCAACTCCAAGGGCGGTGGATTCCAACTCACGCCCGTCGGCCGCGTGCAGACGCCGACCCTTGCGATCTTGGCCGAGCGTGAGGAAAAAATCCGCGCCTTCAAACCGCGTCCTTATTTCGAAGTTTATGGTGATTTCGGTGTCACCGCCGGCTCGTATCGTGGCCGTTGGTTCAGCGAGGGCTTCAAAAAAGGCGACGACGAGGATGCGAAAGCCGAGCGCATTTGGGATCGCGCCGCAGCTGAGGCGATCGTCGCGAAATGCCAAGGCAAGCCGGGCGTCATCACTGAGGAAAAAAAGCCCACCACGCAAGTCGCCCCGCAGCTCTACGATCTTACTACTCTCCAGCGCGAGGCGAACTCCCGCTTCGGCCTGAGCGCCAAGCGCACGCTCCAGATCGCCCAGGCGCTCTACGAGAAACACAAAGTCCTCACCTACCCGCGAACCGACTCGCGCTACCTGCCGGACGACAACCTGCCGAATGTCAAAAAAATCCTCGCCGGGATTGAGCCTAAGGACCTCGCACAACACGCCCGCTACGCGCTTGACAAAGGATTGATCGGCCTGAACCGCCGCGTTTTTAACTCCGCCAAAGTCACCGACCACTTTGCCATCATCCCGACCGGCGTTTCGCCCAAGGCGCTCGATGATTTTGAGTTCAAGATTTACGACATGGTCGCCCGCCGCTTTGTGGCCGCATTCTATCCCGCCGCGAAATTCGAGGTCACCACTCGCATCACCCGCGTCGAGCAAGAGGCTTTCAAAACCGATGGAAAAATCCTCACAGATCCAGGTTGGCTCGCCGTTTATGGCAAAGAGGCCGCGGGTGAGGAAGACCAGACTGTTGTTGCAATTAAATCTGGCGAAACTGCCAAGACCGAGGCGCTCGAGGTGAAGGAAAACGAAACCCGCCCACCAGCCCGCTTCACCGAAGCGACACTCCTTTCCGCCATGGAAAGCGCCGGGAAACTCGTTGATGACGAGGAACTCCGCGAGGCCATGTCGCAGCGTGGACTCGGCACACCGGCGACCCGCGCCCAGACGATCGAAGGCCTCATTCTCGATGGATACCTGCTCCGCCAAGGCCGCGAAATCATCGTGACCTCAAAGGGCCTCGCCCTCATCACCCTCCTGCGCGGTCTCGGCATCCAATCTCTCACATCACCCGAAATGACCGGCGAGTGGGAATTCAAATTGAAGCAAATGGAAGGCGGTGGACTTGACCGCGGACGCTTCATGGAGGAAATCCGCGCCTACACCACCGACATCGTCGAGAAGGCGAAAAATTTCCAAGGCGACACGATCGAAGGAAATTTCGAGGATATCGATGTCACCTGCCCGCAATGCAACAAACGGGGTTTCAAGGAATCCTTCAAAGCCTACGAGTGCAAAACCGAGGGCTGCGGGGCCATTGTTTGGAAAAACATGTCCGGGCGAAACCTCGAGCGCGAAGAGGTCGAAAAACTACTCACCGAAGGCCGCGTCGGCCCGCTGGAAGGCTTCCGCAGCAAGATGGGACGGCCTTTCTCCGCCGTCGTCCAATTTGCCGAGGGCAAGCAATCCTTCGACTTCGGCGAAAATGCCGACTCGGCTGCCAAGATCAATTTTGCGGAACTCCCAAGCATCGGCACCTGCCCGGCCTGCAAAACCGGCGCGATCCACGACACCGGCACAGCTTGGCAGTGCTCGAATGTCGGCAAGTGCAAATTCCGCATGGGAAAATCCCTCTGCCAGCGCGAAATCCCGCGCGAGCAAGTCGAAAAAATCCTCACCGTCGGCAAGACAGATCTCATCCCACGCTTCATCTCCAAGAAAGGCCGACCCTTCTCCGCCTACCTCAAACTCGAAGATGGCAAGGTCACTTTCGAATTTGAGCCCCGCGAGAAAAAAGCTCCCGCCGCGAAAAAGCCCGCCACTCGGAAAAAAGCGGCAACCGCTTCGAAGTAGATTTCACTGGGCCGATCAAGCCCCGCGCCATTTATTGCAGGAGTTTTTGCCTTAAATCCGCCGGCATGACTGTCGAGGAAAGGACAAATGAGCGCGCAGCATTTGGATCGACTTTTTTCCAGTCGCTCACGATCCGGTTCAGCGAACTGCTGAGCCTGGCCGGATCCGAAATGCGCGAGGCCCATTGAGCTGCCGTGGCGGGATTCGCTTTGGCCAATTCCACGCTGAAAGCCGCAGTGGCGACATCCCTCGCCTGCGCATCTTTGATTGAACCAACCCACTGCGCGGCTTCAGTGGGGTTGGTTTGGCTCCATGATGTCGAGACGGCCGAGAGCGCTTTGTTGCGGAGCGCGCTGTCTGTGATGGATGAAGCCCAGCCAGCAGCCGAGCCAGGGTCGAAGGCAGCCCAGCGTGAGGAAACGCTCCCCACCAATGAGGACGCATGGGGCTTTGCGGCATCGCTCGAGAGCCAATTTGCGGCGGCTACCGGATCCATGCTGGAAAATCGTTGCATGGCGGACTGGACAAAACCATTGCGCAGGCCGACATCGGCGATCGTCTGTGCATAGTCAATGGCCGCGCCGGGATCGCGCGATACCCAGTTTCCCGCAAGCTGGCGCAGGGCTTCGCTGCGAACTTGCTGCGAGCCTTGCTGCATGATCCAAGCACCCGTGGCCTCGGGATCCGAGGTGGACCATAGATTGACGATCTCGCGTGTGGCAGCCAGTTGAACCGGCCCCGATAGTCCTTCAGCCCATTGCAGGGCGGCATTTAAGTTTCCCTTGGCAAAATTTCGCGCAACGGCGGAGGTCGCAACCGTCTGAGCCGATCCCATCGGGAGTCTGGCGATCGCGCTGGCGGCTTGGGCGGGATTGGTCGAGGACCAGGTGCCAAAAATCTGCCCAAGCGCGGTATCCCTCGCGAGGGGAGAGTCGAGGGTCGCTGCCCATTGCGCCGCACCAACGGGGTCGGTTTTTGCCCAAGCCGTGGCGGCTGTTTGCAAAAGACGCGGATTGCCACCCTGAGCGACCGCATCGGCGGCAAACTGACTTGCGCCAATCGGATCGAGTTTCGACCAGCGGGCCACCAGATTTTGCTCCAGTTCATCTGTCGAGGCGGTCGCCAGCATGCCATTCATCTCCTGCAGTCGGGCCTGAACTTCCGGAAGCGTGAGTTTTTCGATTCCCCGCACCGGACTTGAAGGCGAAGCGGGTTGGAGACCTGTCGTTTTCACGATCTTCGGTGCCGCTTGGGGCTCATGATCCCGTGAAGCCAACGAAACAAATTCTCCGTGATGCTCTTCGATGCGCCCCGCATCACCACGAAGCGGAGTTTCTGACGCCTTCAAGGGAGATTTAAAAAACGGAACACCCGCCAGATAGCCTAGGCAAAAGCCAGCTGCGCAAAATAAAACAAAGACAAGGTATCTTTTCATGGAGGAGGAAAGCGCGGAGTCCAAATCAAAGTCCGAGAACCGTATGTTTTCAAGGGTAATATGTTTGGGCTACCAGGCGCAGTTCCCGCTTGCTAAAAATGTTCCTATTTGCGCCTACGAGCATTGTCAGATAGGTTTCCCGTTTACCGAATATGTCGTCCCTGACACTTGAAATCACCTTTATCTTCCTGCTGCTCTTCGCGAACGGCCTTTTTGCCATGGCTGAAATCGCCGTGGTCACATCGCGCAAAGCGCGCCTGAAAGGCATGGCGGAAGATGGCGTCAACGGAGCGAAACTCGCCCTCTCCCTGGCCAATTCACCCGGAAAGTTTCTCTCCACCGTGCAGGTGGGCATTACCTTTGTGGGGGTGCTGGCCAGCGCGCTCGGCGGTGCCAATATTTCAGACAGGCTTGCCGCTGCGCTGAAAAAAATCCCCGCCTTTGAGAACTACGCCGATGCCGTCGCGCTGACGATCGTGGTCGGAGCCATCACCTACCTTTCGGTCATCATTGGCGAACTTGTGCCAAAGCGCATCGCGCTGAACAATCCCGAACGCATCGCGTCCACACTCGCCCGTCCGATGAACAGCCTGGCGAAGCTTCTTTCCCCGCTGGTGAATTTGCTCAATGTCTCCAGCGATTTCCTCATGGCCGCCCTCGGCATCCGCAAGCCGAAGGAGTCTGTCGTATCGGAAGAGGAGGTTCGCGTATTGATCGATGAGGGCCTGAGCGCGGGTATTTTCAAGAAGGCCGAAAAGGACATGGTCGAAGGCGTTTTTGAACTGGATGAACAAACCGCTGGCGATCTCATGACGCCCCGCGCCCGCTTGATCTGGCTCTCGCTCGACGATCCGGATGAGGAAAATTGGCGTCGCATTGCAGGGAGCGGGCATTCGCATTTCCCCGTTTATCAAGGCACCCGCGACAATGTGGTTGGAATGGTGAGTGTGAAATCCCTCTGGGCGAACCTCTCCCTCGCCGGCCGCGTGGAACTCCGCGCCCTCGTCACCCCGCCGAACTATGTGCCCACTGCCATGCCCGCCGGCAAGCTCATCGAGGCGTTCAAGAAAACCGGAAAACACATCGCCCTCGTCGTGGATGAATTCGGCGGACTCCAAGGCATCGTGACACTCAACGATGTCATGATGGCGATCGTTGGCAACCTCCCCGAGCGTGAGCAGCGGCATGATCCCAAGGCCGTGCTCCGGCAGGATGGCACTTGGATCGTCGACGCCATGCTCGACATCGATGAAACCAAAACGAGCCTGGGCATCGATGAAGACCTGCCCGGTGAGGATGACAACCGCTACTCGACCCTCGGCGGATTCCTGCTCCACCAGATCGGGCACATCCCGCGCGAGGGGGAAAAATTTACTTGGGACCGCTTTGAGTTCGAAGTGATCGACATGGATCGCCAGCGCATCGACAAGGTGCTCGTCACCGCCAAGGCTCCTAAAAAAGAGAAGTCGAGCGAAGAAGAGGACGACGACGAGATGCCCGGCGAGGATTGATCGCGGCGTTCAGGCCGTCAATCGCTCTGCCGCCGTCACACAGTTCGCCATGAGCATGGCAATGGTCATCGGCCCCACGCCACCCGGAACGGGTGTGATGGCCGCGCACTTCGACGCCACGGCATCGTAGTCCACATCTCCGACAAGTCGGTAGCCCTTGGGATGTGTGGGATCGTCCACGCGATTGATGCCCACATCGATGACCACAGCACCTTCGCGAATGTGCTCGGCACCGAGGAAATGCGGGCGTCCGATGGCGGCAATGACGATATCCGCGCCGCGAGTCACCTCGGCGAGGTTACGAGTGCGCGAGTGGGCGACTGTCACGGTGGCGTCTCCGCCTGGTCCGCGTTTCATGAGAAGGAGGGCCATGGGTTTTCCCACAATCATGCTGCGCCCAACCACAACCGCGCTCTTGCCGGCTGTTTCGATGCCAGCCTCTTGCAAAAGGCGGATGCACCCAAGCGGCGTGCAGGGAACAAAACCCGTCGGATCCTCCATCGCAAGCTTGGCGACATTCACCGGATGAAAGCCATCGACATCCTTGCGGGGATCGATCGCCAGCACCACTTCAGCCTCATTGATCTGAGGCGGGGGAGGGGACTGGACAAGAATGCCGTGAACGGCAGGATCGGCGTTGAGTTCCGCAACGAGAGCCAAGAGCGTTGCTTGGCTGGTATCGGCGGCGAGTTCGTGTTTGACCGAATGCAATCCTAGCTCGGCGGCCTTGCGATCCTTCGAGCGCACATAGGCGCGGGATGCGGGATCATCACCCACAAGAACCACGGCGAGTCCGGGCCGGACACCGCGCTGCGCCAAGACCGCAATGCGAGCCTTTGTTTCTTCCATCACTTTTGCGGCGACCGCCGCTCCATCAATCCGCTGCATGTTTTAAAAGATCCTCCAAGTTTTGTCGTTTCGTTTCGAATTCCTCCGCCGTCAATTCAGCGGGAATGGCCAAAGATTCGTCGATCGTGACCGACACCTTGGAAAATGGCAACGGGATGATGAATCCATCCCAAGTTTTCATTCGCACACATCGCGAGTAGGAGGCGTGTGCAGGCACGATTCGGGTGCCGGTGGTTTGCGCCAGAAGGATAATGCCAGGGCCCAGTGAGTAGCGCGGTCCACGCGGCCCGTCGGGAGTGATGGCGATATCGCGACCGCTGCGAATGAGCTTCACTAACTCAAGAAGCGCCCGCGAGCCACGCCGAGAACTCGATCCGCGCACCGCTTCCATGCCGAACGCTCCCACAAGCTGTGCGAGAATTTCACCGTCCTTGCTGGGGCTGGTGAGCACAGTTACTCCAGCGCGTTTTTTCGGATAGATGCGGTCGAAGGCGAAGGTGATCCCCAGAATCCTGTTGTGCCAGAAGCACACGATTACCGGCGAGCCTGCGTCTTCCTTCAACACGCCGCTTCGATCCTCGATGCGAAGCCGGAGCGTCAGAAAAAGCGTCTTGAGGATCGTCGCTCCCGTCAGTGCCAGCAACCGTTCGCGCGTCATGTGAGAAACTGCTCCAAAATCCGTGTGAGCACCGGCCGCGCCTGCGAGGCCAGGCGCTCATTCGCATAGGCGATCCATGCCACGCCACTCTCGGTGTCGAGCGGGGCGTCGGGAAAGCCACCGAGGGGATGTTCAAAAACCACGCCAGCCTTGCGGAGCACAAGCCAGGCGCAGGCGTCGTAAGGATGGCATACGAGCTGGGATTCCATATCGAGCACGCGAAGGATGAGTGGTCGCAGGTCGCCGATCATGCGGTCGTGGCCTGTGATGAGTTCATGGAACTGCCCGCCGGTGGAGAGATACTGGTCGTCGAAAATCTGCGGCGAGAGGCTGCGGTTCAATCCGATCAACTCATCCCAGAGCCGCTCCTCGATTTGCGAGGTGAGCGTGCGCCCCTCGGGAAAAAATTTCACCAGCGAGGAAAATCCATGCGAGAAGTCAGCGGCCTGTGAGGGAACGGGCTGGATGATTTCGACTCCCCCGGCCCGCAGGTCGCGGGCTGTGGAGATCAAGTCGCCGCCGAGCGAGGCGCTGAATTGATCCGCACGCCACTGTTTGGTGACAGGAATTTCCGTCATGGCTGCGGCGACGATATGCGAGAGCATAGTGCCTTCACCCGCTTGCGGCGCGATACCGGCGAGCGCCCACGCGCTGCGCTTGTCATACATGATGCCGCGCGTGCCATCGATCGGGTCGATGATGCATTTCCAGTCGGTGGCCGATGCCGCCGTGCCTTCGGGAAAACAAAGTTCGTCCTCGAGGCCTTCCATCACGATTTGGACAGGCAGGTTCTGCGGCCAGTTTACGCGAAACCACGCAACGATCGCCGCCTCGCTGATCTTGTCGATGGCGTAGATGGTGTCGCCGCCTGCATGGCCCGCCACTGCCGAGAGGCGCGCAGCATCCAGATGTGTCCGCCCCGAGACGACAGCATCCCGAATGGCATCGCCCAAGCCACAAAGAAGGCCGCGCAGAGTCTCATGGATCATTTCCGACATGGGCAAAAATTATCCCGCTGGATGAGCGCTTGGCGAGACATTGAGGCGCTTACATTTTCGCAGGAGACGGGTGGACATCGCCACGGCTGCGACTCCCAAGCCAACGACAAATCCAACCCAGATGCCGGGTGCGCCGAAGCCGAAATGGAAAGCTGTCAACCAGGACACCGGCAGCGCCACGAACCAGTAGGAAACGATGCCCACAACAAAAGGAATCTTCGTGTCCGCAAATCCACGCAGCGCTCCCGAGGAGACAATTTGAACGCCGTCGAAAATCTGAAATACGCCCGCCAGCACCAGCAGTTGCACGGTGAGCGCTCGAACGGCGACATCCGTTGTGAATCCCGCCGCGATAGCATTTCCTAAAAGTAAATACCCTGCCGCAAAAACAGCCATGACCCCTGCCGTGAGCCCAAGAGAGCCGTGCACGATCGGAGGAATCCTTTTTCCCCGTCTCGCTCCCCGCGCGTGGCCCACCCGCACGCTCACAGCCTGAGCAAGACCCAGAGGAACCATGAATGTCGTTCCAGCGACGGAAAGCGCGATCTGGTGCGCGGCCAATGGCACGACGCCGAGCCAGCCCATCATGAGCGATCCGAAGGAAAAGCCCGTGACCTCACAGAGGTTCAAGCCTCCCGTGTGAATGCCCATTTTTAGGAGATTCCATGCTTCCTCAAACAGGCCAGGAGCGAGCCAGTCGCTCGGCCACGCGGCGCTGAGCGCTCGCTCAAAAGCTGGATACACCAGCATCCCGCACATGACAGCAATCCGGCTCAACAAGGTGGCAACCCCAGCTCCATTGATGCCCATCGCAGGCGCGCCGAGGTTTCCATAAATCAGAATCCAGTTCAGAAACACATTCAGCAGCACCCCGGCCATCATGATCCAAAAGGGAACCCAGGGCCGCCCCAGCGCCTCGCAGAAGTTCTTCGCCGCCCCGCTCACGAAGAGCGGCAAGAGCGACCAGGCGCACAGGAGAAAAAAGAAGCCGACTATCTCGTTCACCTCGTGCGGTTGACCAAGCAGCGGGAGAAAGGGCAGCGCTGCATGAGCCCCCGCTCCGACAAGAAGTCCCATCCCCAGAGCCAGCAGCACGCCGCCGCGCAGGCTGTCACCCGCAAGGTGCGAGCGGCCCGCCCCGTGAGCATGGGAGGCGTTCACACTCACCGCTGAGAGCAGTCCGAAACCAAAGACCATTGGCACGACCAGGATCGTGTTGGCAAAAGCACACGCAGCCAGTGGCGTCACGCCCACCCGGCCGACCATGATCGTATCGGCGATACCGATGAGCATCTGTCCGACGAGCCCTGCCACGATCGGCAACGCCAGAAAAAATGTGCGCCGGTTTTCGCGGAGCAGGATTTTAAAGTAGGAGGCGCTTGCCATGGTGGAAAGGCGGCCGGTGCCGCACATCCTCAGCGGTGGTCGATCAATCTCTGAAACCTCTCGATCGCCGCCGCCTTGCCGGTCTCGGGATCGATTTGAATCAAGGCCCCGCAGACCTGCACGATGCCCCGCGCGATCGGAAACTTCGTCGGCATGCAGTCCAGAAACTTCTGGACCACAGGTCCCGCCTCGCGACCAAGGATGGAATCCACCGCACCGCACATGCCCGCATCGCAAAGAAACGCCGTTCCTCCCGGCAGGATGCGCTCATCCGCCGTTTGCACATGCGTGTGTGTCCCGACCACAGCGGAAACCTGTCCATCCAGATGCCGTGCCATGGCGATTTTCTCGCTCGTTGTTTCTCCGTGGACATCCACAAAGATCACCGGAGTCTCTGCGCGCAGTCGTTCGGCCTCCTCCAGTGCGGCATGGAATGGGTTGTCGAGCGGTTGGGCCATGAAGGTGCGGCACTGCACATTCATGACAGCGATTTTTCCCTTCGCCGTGTCGAGGACGATGCTGCCATTCCCAGGAACTCCCG
>Ga0209297_1001361_pt1 | contig 14274 bp, 9 predicted proteins | sample S_130805_MF_Meta_FD_187322 | JGI IMG/M metagenome (GOLD analysis project Ga0209297, IMG submission 187322) | Freshwater microbial communities from Lake Simoncouche, Canada to study carbon cycling - S_130805_MF_MetaG (SPAdes) (version 2) | ecosystem: Environmental > Aquatic > Freshwater > Lake ... | reverse complement strand
GGCATCGGCCACTTCTTCGCCGGCGCGGTCGCCAGCGAGGACGTCACGAAGGGTAAGCCTGACCCCGAAGTCTTCCTGAAGGCCTGCGCCCTCGGCGGTGGCGACCCGGCGACGTCCTTCGTCTTCGAGGATTCCTTCTCGGGCCTGCAGGCTGGCCTCTCTGGCGGCTTCATCACCATCGCCCTCGCGACCACCAACACCCGCGAACAGCTGGCTCCCGTCGGGGCACACCGCATCGTGAAGGACCTCTCCGAGGTCGACCCGCAGTGGCTCGCCCGCGGCCGCCTAGGCTGAGATGGAATTCCGTCTCAAATCCGACTACCGCCCGATGGGCGACCAGCCGACCGCAATCGCCGCGCTCGACGCCTCCCTGCGCGCAGGTAACGGCCGGCAGACGCTCCTCGGGGTGACGGGATCAGGCAAGACGTTCACGATGGCGAACCTGATTGCCCAGCAGCAGCGCCCAGCGTTGATCATCTCGCATAACAAGACGCTGGCCGCCCAGCTCTACTCGGAGTTCAAGAACTTCTTCCCTGAGAATGCGGTCGAATACTTCGTCAGCTACTACGACTACTACCAGCCGGAGGCATACGTGCCGTCGACGGATACCTTCATCGAGAAGGACTCGGCCATCAATGAGGACATCGAACGCCTGCGCATCAGTGCGAGCAGTGCCCTGCTCTCCCGACGCGACGTGGTGGTGATCGCCTCGGTCTCCTGCATCTACGGCCTCGGCTCGCCCGAAGACTTCCTGGCCGCGATGATCGCCCTCAAGACAGGCATGACGATGCGGCGGGACGAACTCCTCGCGAAACTCGTCGCAAACCAATACGTCCGCAACGATGCCATCCTGGAGCGCTGTAATTTCCGTGCGCGCGGCGAGACGATCGACGTCTGGCCGGCCTACATGGAGTCCGCCGTCCGCCTCGAATTCTGGGGCGATACACTCGAGGCCATCCGCGAGCTCGACCCGGTCAGCGTGAAGCCCGGCAAGCAGCTCCAGAAGTTCGATCTTTATCCGGCCAACCAATACGTGATGGCCCCGGGTCGCGTGAAGGCCGCCGCCGCGGCCATCCGGGCTGAGCTCGAGGAACGCGTCGACCATTTCGAGAAGACGAACCGGCTCGTGGAGGCTCAGCGTATCCGCATGCGCGTCGAACATGACCTCGAGATGCTCCGCGAGACAGGCTTCTGCCCCGGCATCGAGAACTACTCGATGCACATGTCCGGCCGCCGCCCCGGCGAACGCCCACACTGCCTCTTGGACTTCTTCCCGAAGGATAAATTGGTGTTCATCGACGAGAGCCACGTCTCGGTCTCGCAGATCGGCGGCATGTACCACGGCGACCGCGCCCGCAAGGAACGTCTCGTCGAGTTCGGCTTCCGCCTGCCCTCCGCCCTCGAGAACCGTCCGCTACGCCCCGAGGAGTTCGACGTAATCGTCGACCAAGCGGTCTACGTTTCGGCCACGCCCGCGCCGCACGAATATAAAGTCTCTTCCGTCATCGCCGAACAAGTGATCCGCCCAACAGGCCTACTTGATCCGGTGATGGAAGTCCGCCCCATCGCCGGCCAGGTCGAGGACATCATCGGCGAGGCCAAGGCTGTCGCCGCCCGCGGTTTCCGCACACTCGTGACGACCCTCACAAAAAGGATGTCCGAGGACCTCGCCAACTTCATGCGGGACAGCGGCCTGAAGGTCGAATACCTGCACTCAGACATCGATGCGATCGAGCGCGTCGAAATCCTCCGCCGCCTGCGCGCCGGCTCATTCGACGTCCTCGTGGGCGTTAATCTCCTCCGCGAAGGCCTCGACCTGCCGGAAGTAGCGCTCGTGGGCATCCTCGACGCGGACAAGGAAGGCTTCCTGCGCAGCGAGACCAGCCTCATCCAGACCTCCGGTCGCGCGGCCCGTCACGTGGAGGGTAAGGTGCTGCTCTATGCCGACGTGATGACGAAATCCCTCACGCGTGCCCTCACGATCTGCGGCGACCGCCGCAAGCGCCAGGAGGCCCATAACACGAAGTACGGCATCACGCCGAAGAGCACGAGCCGCAAGATTGAGGAAAGCCTCGTGGACCTCGAAGCTGACGAAGCCCTCGCGGTGGCCGAAGGCACCGACGACCGCGACATCGCGCGCGTCCTGGCCGACATGGAAACCGAGATGCTCGCGGCGGCGGACGAACTGCAGTTCGAACGCGCGGCGAACCTGCGTGACCAGATCGAATCCCTGCGTACCGGGAAGCCGGCTTCGCCGAAGCGCCACAAGGGCCGCCGCTGATCAGCCGAACCGGCGGGTTAGGTCGGCATCCGTCCACTCGACGTACGTCCGGCGGCCACGCGGGCAGGTGCTAGGCTGGACGGTGCGGAACAAGGCCTGCACCAACTCCATGAGTTCACCGTCCGATAGACTGTCGCCTTTACGACGAGCCTTGATGACTGCGATTTTAGCGAGGGCGTCGTAAGCCAGCGAAGGGCGTCCGAAATCACCTTCACGTCGACCCATCTCGGCCAAGAGGTCGCGCACGAAGGCCAAAGCTGCCTCAGGCTCAAGCCAAGCGGGCAAAGCCTGGATCCGCCAGAAGTTACGACCGTATTCCTCGAAATCAAAACCGGCGGAAGCAAGCAATGGCAGACGCTCTTTCAGAACCGCGGCGGGGAGCGGATCGAGCTCAATGCTCAGTGGTACGAGCATCGGCTGGCTGACCGGGTTCTGCGCGGTGAACTGCGCCAGGATGGATTCGTAGAGCACGCGCTGGTGCGCCGCGCCGATATCGAGAATGGCTAGGCCGGTGGGCGTCTCGAAGACGGCCCGCTCTTCGCGAAGACGCGAAAGCAGACGCCAGCCGAGGCGGACCGCCGGCGCATGGGTCGGCTGAACCGGAACGGCGGAAGGCGGCACGTTCGCCGACGATGTTCCGCTGGGTGCGACCGGCGAGCTCATCGTCGGCGCAGCTGACGCTGCCAACGGTGTCGCCGGCGGAAGCGAAGGAATCGTCGAAGTTGGCAGACCGTCGTCGGCACGAGCGCGTAGTACCGCGAGGACGGATTCAATCAGGAAGTTGCGGACCTTGGCTTCGTCACGGAAACGCACCTCGCGCTTGGCAGGATGGACGTTTACGTCGACCCAAGCTGGATCCATCTCGAGAAAGACGAAGGCGAGCGGGTAACGGCCCTTGGGGATCAGGGTGTGATAGCTTTCGGTCAGCGCGAAGGCCATCGTGCGGCTATCCACTGGGCGGCCGTTGACCACCGTCACGAGGTCTTGGCGGGTTCCGCGGCTGACCCCCGGCTTGCCGAGCAGGCCGCTGAGACGCATACCCGGACGCTCGAAAGCCGGCATGATCGTGACTTCTTCGGCCACCTGACGGCCCCAGATCTCGCGGACTCGTTCCAGTAAGGGTGCGTTGCCCGGCGAACGGAAGATCTCGCGACCGTCTTCACGGAGGAGGAAGCCTACTTCGGGATGGGCGATGGCATAAAGGCGGACCAGACGGACGATGTGGGCGGCCTCGGTCTCGTCGGACTTTAGGAACTTCAGGCGAGCCGGAACTGGATGAAAGAGATTTGAAACTTCGATGCGCGTACCCGACGCCATGCCGTGGTCGCGGCGATGGATGAGCTTACCGCCGTTGATTGAGAGCTCGGTGCCTGAGGGTGCGGAGGCGGGCCGCGTTTGCATCGTGAAGCGGGCCACGCTGGCAATGGAAGGGAGCGCTTCGCCGCGGAAACCGAAGGTCGAGATCCGGTCGAGGTCGGACGCCACCTGAATCTTGCTGGTCGCATGGCGTTCGAGGCTCAGCAGGGCTTCGTCACCCGACATGCCCTTACCGTCGTCCTCGACAATCATCTGGGCCTTACCGCCACGGGAGAAGTCGACCGTCACGCGGCGCGCACCCGCGTCGAGGGAGTTCTCCAAGAGCTCCTTGATGACGGCCGCAGGGCGCTCCACCACTTCGCCGGCGGCGATTTGGTTGGCCACCGTGGGCTCAAGGATGCGGATCGTCGACATGGTTAGGCAGGCTTGGCCGCGGACCGTCCGAAGGGACAATCGATGACGCGGCTGGGGTGAACGGAAGGCACCGGGAGACCTTTGCCCTTCACCCCCTCCCCTGCAAGTCGAACGGCTCGGAAACGGTCTTTGTTGCACCCTGCCGAATGATGCCAACCTTCGTGTCGTGTCGAACCGCCTGGCCCACGAAAGCTCGCTCTACCTCCGCCAACACGAGGCGAACCCCGTGCATTGGTGGCCGTGGTGTGCCGAGGCCTTCGCCGAGGCCAAGGCGAAGGACAAGCCCGTGCTAGTTTCGGTCGGCTATTCCTCCTGCCACTGGTGCCACGTCATGGCCCGCGAATCCTTCGAGCAGCCCTGGATTGCCGATCTGATGAATCAACACTTCGTGTGCATCAAGGTCGACCGCGAGGAACGACCCGAGGTGGATAAACTGATGATGGATGCCGTGCAGATGATCCAAGGCCACGGCGGCTGGCCGCTCAACTGCTTCTGCCTGCCAGACGGTCGCCCCTTCTTCGGCGGCACCTACTTTCCGCCCGAAGACCGCGGCCACGGCCAGGTGCCTTGGCCGCAGCTGATGATGCGCGTCTCGGACTTCTACCATCGCAACAAGGCTGAGCTCGCCGCTAACGCTGACGCCATCGCGCAGAACCTCACGCACCTCACGCGGGCGCCCGACGCCGACGGAAGTGCGCCTTCGCCTGAAGACCTGGTCGCCGCAGCGCGCCGCATCTGCGAGCAGCATGACGACACCTTCGGCGGGTTCGGCGCCGCGCCGAAGTTCCCGGCTCCACACACGCTCAACTTCCTGCTCGGAATCCGCGGCGCCGCCGCCGTCGAAGCCGACCGGGCCCTCGCCTCGCGGATCGACGCCGTTCTGACCATCACCCTTGGCTCCATGGCCCGCGGCGGACTGTTCGACCAGGTCGGAGGCGGCTTCCACCGCTATTGCATCGACCGAGACTGGACCGTGCCGCACTTCGAGAAGATGCTGTACGACAACGCCCAGCTACTCGGCACCTACGCCGAAGCTTGGGCTCGCTACCGCGACCCGCTCTACGCGGACGTCTGCGCCGAGACGGTCGGCTGGCTGCTACGGGAGATGCGCACAGTGAACGGCCTGTTCGCCGCCTCGCTGGATGCCGACACCGATCACCACGAAGGCACCACCTATGTCTGGACGGCACCAGAAGTGGCGACCGCCCTCGGCGACGAAGCCTTTGCCTTTGCGCAGGCCTATGGGCTTTCGGACAAGGGCAACTTTGAAGGGAAGAATATCCCTAAGCTCAAGGCCGACCACGTAGCACGAAAGCGCTTCGCTCCTGCACGAGCCAAACTACTGACGCTTCGTGACCGTCGCCCTCAGCCCGCGCGCGACGACAAGAACCTGATTAGCTGGAACGCCCTGCTCCTCGGTAACCTCGCCAAGGCCGGCTGGATCCTGGATCGCAAGGACTGGTTCGAACTCGCTCTCGAACTCGAAGCGAACCTCTGGAAGCGCTTCGCTAGCGACACCGGCAGCCTCCGGCTTCTCTCGGTCGCGCATGGCGACAAGATCACGCTTGGCGGCAACCTGAGCGACTACGCCTGGCTCGTCGAAGCAGAGCTTGCCGTCGCGGCCTACGCCAGCTGGGCTCGCCCCGGCCAGACACACCCTTACGCCGAGCGCGCCGAACGTCTCCTCTTGGAAACGCAGAAGCTCTTCGGCGATCCGCATTCCGTCGGATCATTCGTGGTACCAGCTGACCGCGAGGATCTTTCCGTCCGTCAAAAGGACTGGTTCGATAACGCCGTGCCGGCTGGCAACTCCTCGCTCCTTCACGGGCTCGGTCAGATTCAGATACTCTCAGCGGACCCCCGCTGGGCTCGCGAATTCTCCGAACTTGCCACCGCCTACGGAGGCCTCTGCAAGAACGTGCCCAATGGCGTCGCCCATGCCTTGGACGGTATCGCGCGCTTTGCCCTCGGCCATGCGACCGTGAAATCTTCCGGTCGATGGGATGAACTACGCCTCGCTCTCAACGGCGACGGCCAGACCGCCCCGCATGCCCGCCCTTACCGGCCCGTCATCCTCCTCCAAGAGCCCGCTGAGGCTGACTTCAGCGTGTGCGCAGGCCAGACCTGCCTCGCCCCCGTCAAGACCGCCTCAGAGGCGGCGGCGAGCCTCTGAAGGGCAATCGGCTCTTGCTCGCTCCGTACGGAGCGGAAACATCATGGCAGGCATGTCAGCCGACCCCCACTACGTCTACGGTCAAGGGCAGAGCTCACGCTCGAGCTACCCTATCCTGCTGGGGATGGTCATCGTCGAGGCCATCGGCTACAAGGAACGTAAATACCGTCCGCATTGGCGGCGGATCGGCCTGCTCTTTCCGGTCTTCCTGCTGATCCTTTGGGTGGGCCTTTCGGAGATGAATCTCTTCAAGGAAAAGTACATGAACGGCATTCCGACGACGCGCCGGGCGGACATGTATCTCTATCTCCCGGACACCTTGGCCAATTCGGCGGCCAACCTCTTCCTGAACAAGGAGCAAGTCCGCCTACGGGAACGACAGAAACTACTAAGCGTCAAAGACTCCTACGGCCGCTCAGCCCACCTCTATCGCAAAGGAGAATACTATGTCAGTGTCGCCAAGGCTGCCCTCGCCCGGCAGGACTACGCCGAATTCGCGAAGTTCATCGGTACGGGTGCGCAGCTGACCCCGGCGAACCTGGAGGCGCAACGCCTTTGCGCGGACCTATTCTTCGCCTTCCAGCGCCCGCTGGACGGCTACCAACTGCTCGAAGAGTCACTCGGCTTCGCCAAGAAGGATCAGGACTATTTCCGCCAATACGTCTACCGCTGCTTCATGCTCGACCAGGATGCCCGCCTGATCGCCACCGCCGCCAAATACGTGGGCGACCCCGAGCTTTCACCTGAGATCCGCGCCGACCTCCTGCTCGCCTCCGCACAGGCTCAGTTTCTCCGCGGCAACTTCACCGAAGCCGCTAAGCTGATCAAGGATCACCGCTTAGACCAAGCAGCCGACGGCTATCTGCTCAACTGCCAGATCCTTTGGGAAAGCGGTGACCGAACCGGCGCCTTGGCGGAATTGGACGCGGCCCTCGCGGCCTATCCAGGAACACCCCGTCTGCTCGAGATCAAGACCCGCTGGCTCAAGGAAAGCGGCAACCTCGCAGGAGCCAAGGACTGCCTCGACCTCCTAGCGATCAGCCAGCCCGATAAGCCCGGCCCACTCATCCAGTCCCTCTACCTCCTGCCCGGCGAAGCCAGCCGTGCCCGCCGGGAGGCCTTGATCGAAAAAGCCATCAGCCGCTTCGGCAACTTCGAGCAAGCGATGCTCGATCTCGCCCGTTTCGGTAATGATACCATGGAGGTGGCCCTCACCTCCCGTCTGGCGAAACTGGCCAAGGAACGACGTTTCACTAATCGGGTGCGCTTCGACCTCGTGCATGTCGAGTGCCTACTCAACGCCGGCCGCGCCCGCGAAACCATCCTACTCGTCGACGAACTCTATAAACAGGCCGAGCGGGATCAATGGGTCGCCGAGACGCGGATGGCGTTCGAGGCCTTGCGCACCATCGCCTATTTCGCCGACGGCCAGACGGAGATCGGCTCCATCAACCTCCAGAAACTGATGCAGAACCGTGGCGTGCCGCCGCAGATTCTCATCGCGGCGAGCCGTAAGCTCATCGCCGCCAGACGCTACGACGAGGCCAATGACGTCCTCGGCCAGGCGCATCTGCAGAACGAATCGAACCAAGCGGTGCTCATGAACATCGTCCAGCTTAAGCTGGACCATCCGCGTATCGCCGCGGACCTTGAGACCTATCTCCGCCGGCTCATGCAGAATCGTCGGCCATCCAAGGAAGTCTTAGGCGCGGCGCTTCGGAAGCTCGGCTCGGATACCTATCTCTTCTCTGGCGACCGCGAAAACCTGCTCCGCGACATCGAAGCCAAGATTAAGTAGTCGCTTCCGGTTCCGGCCGCTCGGTCACCTCGAAATAACTCACCGAACCGAGCTTGGAGCCATCTGGCAGCCAGAGGCCGCGACTGCAGCCGCGGTTGACGAACTCCTCCGCTTCAGCGGCCGACAAGACCGAGGCGGCCATCGCCAGGCCTTCGGCCTCAAGGGCGGAGGTCGCAATGGAACGCACCGGGCCGGGCAAGGAGACCACCTGACCGGTTCGCGGGTCGATGAGATTACCATGGACGGTGTCGGCCGTCTTGCTGGCCATCGCGAAACGGCAAAGCTTGATCTCAGAGTGAGGCCCGACGCCGATGCGCCAGCCGGTGGAGTCGCCGGGAGGATCGAGGGCCAAGGTCACACTGCCCGAGGCCATCAGTAACGCGCGGTGGATACCCCAGCTGCTTTCGAGCATATCAGCCATACGATCGAGGGCGTAGCCGCGCACGACAGCGCCGAAGTCGACAGCGCCACCAAATTTCACGCAGTGAAGCTCGCAGCCCTCGAGTTTGAATTCGCCGTCATGATAAGCCGAGACGACCTGAGTCCAGGCGGGGTCATCGGGATTGAACGGCATCTCGCCACGATTCTTCCAGTAACTGAAAAGTGCTCCCGCAGTGGCGTCGAACGCCTTGCCAGTCTCAGCGCTGACATCCTTCGAGAAGTTCCAGAGCGACTGGATGTGCTCGGAGGCCGCGATCATCGCACCTTCGGGCATCTGATTAATGGAAGCAACCGGGCCGCTGTCATGGCGTCGGTCGGTCTGGAAATCTAGGTCGTCGAGATGCTGGAAGAGGGCTTCGGCGGCGTTGCGGGCGTAGATGCCGTCTTCGGAGGCGATGCGCACCCAAAAACGGGAACCAAAGGCTTCGTGCGAGAAGTTGTGGATGATGGGCGTGTCTTCCATGGGGTTATTTTCCGATAAAAACGCTTTCGTAGCGTTTGGCAACTAGCACCCAATACCGATCGCCCCCTTCGCGTAATGTCAGGCTTGAGACCGCGTACCCTGGTACGACCGGCTCGCTAGCGTCCGTCATAGGTATCAGCCGGAGCGGAGCTTTGGTGGCCTCAGGAAAGTCGCCGAAACCGACCGGGTACTTCCTCAGGTAATATGGCAACGGCCAGTAATGCCCCCCTTCCGCCAAGGCTACGTAGAAACTACCCTCCTTGTAATCGCGGCTTAGCCGCGCCACGCGCTGCTCGAATTCCAGAATAGGGCCCGGGACTGTCTCGGAGTGGGTAGCGAAATCCCCCGCGGCGTAGACGGCTGAGATGAGCAACCCTAACAACAGTAGGCCGTCCCGCCTCCAACCTTCGCCGAGCAGCAAGGGGACCAGCAGCACCAGCGGCAAAGCCATGACGCCATAAAGGAGCCAAGGCGTCTTGTAAGGCAGCAACAGGTGGAAGACGAAGATCAGGCCGACGAAAACCAAGATGAAGTCGGTCGAGCTCGCGCGGAACGGCACAAAGCGCTCCCGCAGGAACCGCTGCAGGGAGAACTCGGCTAGCCAGAGAGCACCCCATATCCAAGGCCAGTAACTGACCGCCGTCAGCGTGTCCCCAGACTGTCCACTCGCCACGCCGAATGACCGGGCAAACTGGCCCCACCACGTCGCCAAGCCGTGGACGTCCGTGAAAGCGACGCTCTGGAAAAACGCCCAGGAGAAGATCAGTCCGAGGATGAATCCGAGAAGATGACGGTCGGCCCAAGGCTTACGGACAATCATGAGCGCGACGAAGAAAAATAGCAGATAGGCTGCGGCCGTGACCTTGCAGGCCAAAGCGAAGCCGAAGGCCACGCCCGAAAGCAGCCGCCACAGGGCCTTACGCTCCGAGGTGTCGGAACGAAGCCACAGCACAGCGCCCCAGGCAAGGCCTGCCACCAGCAGCACTTCTTGCACGAAATAGAATCCGAACGGTGCACCGCCGCCGATGAGGAAACAGAACGCCGCCGCTGTGAAACGCGCGGCAAAGCTGGCTCCCGGCAAAGCCAGAGCGGCCAATGAAAGTAGCAGGAGGTAGCATCCGGCGACGTTGCGCAAATAGGACTCGGACATGTCCGTGAATCCAGTCCCCGTCAGCTTCGAGGCAACTAATAGGGACGACGCCAAGGTCGGCCCATGGAAACGATCCTCGTTGGTGCTATAGGGAATGCCCTCGGACATATTCATGGCTCGAGACCACTGTACCGCCTCGTCGGCGTGCAACGGTTGCGGATAAGCGGGCGAGGTAAAACGGGGCGGCTGCCGGACGCCCATCACGCTCAAGAACAAGAAGCCCACGACGACGGCCGCGAACATCGCCCAGGACTTCTGCGTGGCGCCCGCGTCCATAGCTTATGCGCCGAAATGCTTCTCTAGCGCCGTCTTGATCTCGAGTGGCACAAGGGCGGCCGACATCGGTCCTTGCCCTTCGCGCCAAGCGTAGACGGTGGTCAGGGCGCCCTTGGCAACGGCGCGCTCGCCGACTTTGGCTTCGAAGCCCCAGACCAGTTTCTTGTCGCCGATCTCGTTGGGCGAAAGCGCGACGGTGACGATGTCTTCGCGGTAAATCGGGAAAAGGAAATCGCACTCGATCCGGACGCGCGGGAAACCAGTTAGCTTCGTGCCTTCGGTCCGGAGGAACGGTAGTTTGAGCTGGCGGAAGAGAGCTTCCTCGGTCGCCTCGACCCAGAAGAAGATTGTCGAGAAGTGCACGATGCCCGCGGCGTCGGTATCCGAGAAATTAGCGCGGTAATCAGCCGTGAATGGAGCCATGCGCCTATCCAAGCCGTCCCCCCGAAGGGTGCAACCGTCAAGGCGGCGCCTTACGTACGCCCTTACGCAACCAGGAGACGGACGTGGCGGCCCCGCCGGAGGCCTCTACGCAGGCCTTCAGGAAGGCCTGAGGCTCCTGTTGGACCGTGAACAGGTATAGTCGTGGCCCACCGCCGTGCGGAGCCTTACCAAAGACCTCCAGCCATTCACGTTGCCAACGGGTATGCCCTTTCTGCGCACCCCCAATCTTATGATAGGAGCTGTCCGAGTAGACCATCTTCGGTTCGCCTTTCTTAGTCTCATACAACCGGACGCCGTCCTGGAAATCGGAGAAAACCACCAAGGCATCGTAAGATTCGGCCAGCAGGCGATCCATCCACGCACCGAGCGACCCTTTCTCGCAGGCCATGCGTACCTTGGCCTGCACGGCGCGGCCGTTCGGCGTCAGCGTCTCGAGCGCGGTCTGCGTCGGACCCTCACGAAGACGCGGAGCCTCACCGTGGAACCGTCGGCCGAAGACGACCATGTCACCCAGCCCCACGACCCGAGCGCCGTCGAAACGAAAGACATCTGCGTCGGGAAACTCCTTCCGGATCTCCGCCTCGACACGCGGTAGGTATGATCGCATCGAGCCGGAGCAATCCAGATAGACCGCGACGCGCTTGGCCCGGATGAAGGCGCCCATCACCGGGCGACCGACGAAGCCCGCACGATTACCTAAGCCGGCACCAAGGCCGTTGCCACCGAAGGAGCCGAGACCGCGACCGAAGCCGCCCTTCCCTTGTCCGCCGGATGAGCTGGCCAGTCCTATCTCGGGCGTGATCGTCTTCATAGGCGGTAGTGCCAACGTCGCGCTCGCCGACTTCGAGGTAATCCGCCGCTGTGCCACGGTCACCTTCGGCTTACGGGTGAGTAGGTGCGCCGCCGTCATCGCAGGGCCGCCCGACCGACCGCCAGCCACGGCATGCGCCGTGAATTCATGTTTGGGCGCCGGTGCCGGAGATCGGAAGACAAACCAACACGCGGCGATGACCAGAAGGCCATGCAATGACAAGGAAAGCAGGAAGCTACCCCAGGACCGCCCGACAGGCCGCCGCGCGATGACGGGTTCCGTAGATACCATGTGAACCAGACTAACCGACTACGTCTTGGCTCAAGCAATGAGCCCAAGGAGAGATTCCCTCGACTCCACCCCGCTATTCTCCCCAGCGAAACCTCTTAATTACCCGGACGCTGAGGACCATCCGGACGCAACCAGTCAATCAGCGTGAACTTGCCGCCCGAAACCTCGGCCGATTTCTGCAAGATACGGCTGGCAGGATTCCGCGTGGAGAAAAGATAAAGGACTGGACCCTTGCCGTCATTGGCCAGGTCGAAAGAGCCTACCCAAGAATCTTCCCAAGCCTTCTCGGCGACGGTACGGTCGTCCTTGATCTGCGCCTCCGGCTCGAGACGCTGCGACGCATCGTCGACATAGGTCTGCACGGGCGACTTACCGGAACGAACCTGCAGGACCTGATCATTGAAGTCGGAGAAAATCACCAAGGCATCGTAACGTTTTTCGGAACGTAGGATATCCACCCAGGCGCCGACCGAGCCGACTTCGAAGTTACCCGCATAGCGGGCAAGGATCGCCTTGCCCGTCGAGCTCAGGCGGCTCGTGTCCAGGCTGACCGTCGGTCCCGAAGGCGCCGGCTTATGCGGAAGGACCGACGATACGCCGCCGCGGATCGTCGTACCATCGACCCAGACCTTGATGGCCGGCACGCTGAAGACATCGGCATCAGGGAATTGCTTGCGGATCTCGGCTTCGACGCCGGCGAGGTATGGCACCATCGAGTTAGAGCAGTCCAGATAGACCGCGATACGCGGGCCCGTCGGATGAGTGACCACGCGAGGTTCGGTGACGACGACGGTCGTAGCGGCATGCGCCAGCATGGTGAGCAGGGCGAAGCAGCCGGCAGTGATGAATTGGAGGCGTCTCATGGTGGGGTAAGAACATTATCGTCGAAGGTGGGGCCCGCGAGAAGCCGATTATCGACGGATGAGGCAAAGGCCCCAACAAAAAGGCGAAGCCCATGGGCTTCGCCTTTTAAAGTGATATCTTATGGACTGATCAACGGGTCGGAGCGGCGCCACGCGAGCTACCCGAGCCGGTCTGGGCCGGACGGAAACGCAGGACGGCATTGGCGCCAGCGCCGGTCGCCGGAGCGGACATCTCGACGGTGAAGAAGCCGACCGCGGCCTTGTTCGGCAAGACCGAGACGACCTTGGTGCCTGCGGGGAAACGTGCATCGAGGATCAGCATACCTGGCTTGAGGTCGATGGAACCGGAAACCTCGGTGATAGACTTAGAATCCTTGGCGAGCGAGCCGACCGCCTGAATGAGGGGCGTAAAGGCGAAGACGGTGTTGGTCGAATCTTCGGTGATTTGAGCCGAGATCGTGAGCGGCTTATCGGTGACCTTGATCTTGCGCTTTTTTTCTGGGTCGGCCGGGTCGACAATCTCCTTCTCAGTACGCATCGAGATGATTGTGGCTCCATCGGGGATACCCCGACCACTGGCCGGCATGCCGACGTAGAGGTCATCGTAATTGTGAAGATCGTTCAGGGCGTTGGTGCCTTTCTTGGCGCTCCCGAACTTAACCATGATGGCACTACCCTCGGAGGCGGCGACGCAGCGTTGGAAAATCGTGCCGGGCTTGTTGCCGTAGGCGCGGGAGGTGCTGATCAGGTAGAGGCGAGGTCCCTTGTTTTCGCGAGCGCCAGCGAAGGCTTGGACCCACTCATCTTCCCACTTCTTCTCTTCAGGGGTGCGCTTATCTCCGCCGTTGTTGCAATTGATACGACCGGAAGCTAAGGCCGTGAGCGGCTTGCTGAGGGTGAAGCTGATGTTGGGCTTGATCTCGGTCACGGTGGTTCCGGCGGGGATGCCTTGGCCGATAGCGATCATACCGACAATCAGACCCGTGGTGTCCTTGCACAGGACGACCGGCTGACCGGAGGCGCCACCGTTGGCAATCAGGGTGACCGTACGGGCGAAACCTCCACCTTGGTCGGCGCGATCGGAGAAGACCACGGGCGGATCGGCACGCATGCCCTTGTCAGGCTTGTAGCCCTTGGACCGAATCTGGCGGATACCGTCCTGGAAGTCAGAGAAGATCACGAGGGCGTCGTAGGCACGCTCATCCTTGAGGATGTCCACCCAACCACCGACGGAGCCAGTTTTGAAGTTGTTGCCGTACTTCTTGAGAATTGCACGCCCCTGGCTGGTCAGCTTGGCCGGATTGGTCTCGGTGGCGACCAACTCGCCCTTGCCGTTCTTCTTGGTACCGGCGCCCGTCGAACGGTTGAGGAATGGCTGGCCCTTGAACTTATCACCGCCGACGACTTCGGTATCATGGATATCGATGAACACGCCGTTGCTCAGAAAGACGTCAGCGTCGGGGAACTTGTCGCGGATTTCGGCTTCGACGCGGTCGAGATAGGGCAACATGGAGGCCGAAGCGTCGAAATAAACTGCTAGGCGCTGCGAAAA
>Ga0209297_1001356_pt1 | contig 14315 bp, 13 predicted proteins | sample S_130805_MF_Meta_FD_187322 | JGI IMG/M metagenome (GOLD analysis project Ga0209297, IMG submission 187322) | Freshwater microbial communities from Lake Simoncouche, Canada to study carbon cycling - S_130805_MF_MetaG (SPAdes) (version 2) | ecosystem: Environmental > Aquatic > Freshwater > Lake ... | reverse complement strand
CAAAGCCAGATTTCCTGACCACGCGGCGGCGTGATTGGTGCGTAAGTATCGGTTAGCTGGTAGGTACGCACCTCAGCTACCCAGTTGTTATTTACAGCATCACGAGACCAAGCCAGCGTTAGCTGGTTGGTTGGTAGCGTTAGCTGGCTGGATATATTGTCGCCATTCTTGGTTTTGGTTGCGCCCTGGTAGACAAAAGGTAGCAGGTTCCAGCTAATGCCATCAAAGCTGACGGCATTATCGTTAAAGAAATTTTGCCAGTAGCTCCTGCCGCCATCGTGTTTGGTGAACGTCAGAAAATTACCGATTACAACGACTGACATCAGATGCCCACCTGCCTGCGGAATGCGGGCGAGGTTCTCATCTTAGTGGCCACCTGTTGAGCTCCAGCTTTGGCCCCGGCTGCAGTGGCGCGTTTCTCGGTTGCAGCCATGGCAGCCATGAGTTGATCCTTACTTACCCAATCTTGGCCGAGGAATTGGGTGGTTTCAAAATTCATCGCAAGCACTGTGCCGCCATCGCCAGCAGCCATGCCGCCAGGGGCACCATCACTGCCGCTGCTGCCGCTTGAATCAAACCGTGGGTAACGATCCAATGCACCAGCAGCATCCAACTTGACGGGTATTGAACGGCCATCAGGCAATGGCACATACGCCTCCGGCGTGCGGCCCTCGCCATACATCGCCAGCTGTGGGCTATTGGCAATCCCGCCACTTGCATAGCGCCGGAGTGGCACTGGACCTGCTGAGGTCATGATGCCGCCTTCAGCAAACTTAATCCCGCCAAGCAAATTACCAATGCCACCGCTGATGCTTTTAGTTAATGGCGCAATCACGCCATTTTGAATTATTTGCTTTCCGATATCTTTTAAGATACCGGCACCGATTTCTTTAAGGCTATCACCCCATTTTTTTGTCCCATCAATCAACGAATCAATAGCCTGGCCAATTCCGTTAGTTATGGTGCTAGCAATTCCATCGGACAACTGCTTAATTTTTTCCTTCTGGTCCATTGCTTGATTAAATGCAAGTTGAGATTTAGTTGCATCATCTATATTCGCGGCAAGCTTTGGATAGCTTTCGGCCAGGCTGGCAATGGCGCCATTAAGAATCGCAGTGTCCTCCGCACTAAGCTTATTATTCTTACCAATATCAAGCAAAACCTTGGTTTTATCATTAACCTTATCTATGGCTTCTAATTTTTTGGCCTCAGCGTCAATTACTTCTGGCTTCATGCCTTCCAACTGCAGCTTATTGCGTAAAGCCGATATTTTATTTTGTTTTTCTAGTGCATCGCTTTCTGCCTTTATATCTGCTGTGTAGTCAAGAATAAATCCTTTACCAAGAAGCTCTTGAAGTTTTTTTGTTTGCTTCACTTCATCATCAGCAAACTTGTTTGCTTGTGCACTATCAGCTGTGGCTATACCAACTGATGCATCAGTTTTTTGGCTCCGCAAATGAAGTGCAGCATTGCCACGGCCCTGAAGTACAGAACCTGATCGAGCGGCGCCAGTTGTAGCATTTGCTACAGAGCCTGCCAGCAAATGCAATATTCGCATTGCTCCTTGAGGTGTAGAAACCCCTGCCGCATATCCGCCTGCGCCTGTATATCCTAAATTTTTGTTTAAGGATGCGCCGCCAATTAGTGAGACCTGTGTTCCAGATGGCGTGCCAAAATCTATGCCAGCATGGAAGCTACGATCATACAAGTTGCGCGGCCCGTACCCGCTTGTAACCCCATAGCTGCTTGGAGGCTTACCGTTTAGCACAAAATATCTATCTGCATCGGCTTTTGTGATTGGCCGTCCGTCTGCCCACCTTATGTCAAGATGGGGGCCAGTGCTGTCTCCAGTTGAGCCAGTACTGGCTACAATCCCGCTCTGTGGATAGCGTCCAGGCATTGACGCTCCAGCAATCCCCTGAGATGTAACTGCATCTAACGCTGATGCAGATTTTAATGCCTGAGTTTTTAATTCACTTTCTTGCCGTGCCTGCAAGACCCGTTTATTTAATGCTTCGGAATCACGCATAAAGCTAACAATTTGATTTGCAGCCTCGCGTGAAGTTCCAGTTAATGATTTAACCCAGTTATCCTGTAGCTTATTTTGTAATTCATTTTCGTAATCATATCGACGTCGGATTAAGTCCATTGCGTTTTTAAATGCATTATCATCCAGCGCAATTCTTGCCCGCACTACAGCTTCATTTAATTGCTGTTGCTCCACCGCTAGTTTCTCGGCCTCGGCAGCTGCTTTTTTTGCAGGAGCAGCTGCTTCCTTTTCGGCTTTAGCTTTAGCAGCAGCAGCTGCCTTATCGACCAGTGCTAGTGCTTGCAATTGATTGTTTGATTCTTTATTGCTAGCCGCATTGCTTTTTTCATCTCTAGCACCCATTGCACTCGCCCGCGTAATTGCATCAACTGCATACCCCGCGAGTGGCCCCAAAATCGCATGGCTAGCGGCCATGCCAAGCTTGTCACGGATTGGCTTTGGTATTGCATTGACCATTCCATTAATAGCGTTGCTAACGCTACGCATAGTTTCGGTCGCAACATCAGCAATTAATCCAAATGGCCCAGCAAATGCTTGGCCAATATTTTTGCCGATACGCTGTGCAAACCCTAAAACTCTGTTCCAAGTGCTGCTTATCCCAGCCCCTGTCTGTGTAGTAAGGCTTGCCATTTTATCCATGGCATTTTTAAAATCACTTGCAATAACATCTCCTAAATTATTGGCAAAATCTCGGAACCCTTTATTTGTTTTATATGTCCATGCAAGCAATCCTGCCAAGGCAGTTCCACCGGCAATAGCCCAACCCCAGCCTGGTATAGCAAAAATCGCCAATTTAACTGCATCAAGGCCGCCAGCTAGCAACGGCATAACACCGCCAGCCAGTGCAGTTTGATATTTAAGCAGCTCCATTGAGCCGGCCAAGGCTTTAATAGCAAGACCACCAGTGCTGAGTGCAGACTTAAGTGGGCCCCATGCCACTGCCAATAATGCAGCAGATACTGTGGCTGCCTTTAAGCTTTCAGGCATCGTGTTAAATGCAGATACGCCAGCCGTTACAGCATCTGTTACAGCCGTAAGCGAAGGCAATAGTGCTATAGCAAGATCAGCGCCTAATACGCCAACTTTACCAGATAGCATTGCCATTTTATCTTTATATTCATCTGCCTTTTGAGCAAAAGCTGTTGTCATTTTTACACTTAAATTATCAATTGCGTCACCTCCCATATTCAGCATTGGGATCATTTCTTCGCCTGCCCTCCCAAACAATTGCATTGCAATTGCAGTTTTAGCGGCTCCATCGGGGACTGTTTTAAATCGGTTGGCAATTGCTAGTGTTACTTGATCAGCGCTCTTGAGTTTTCCGCTTGCGTCAGTAGCACTAATCCCAAGCACTTTAAGCGCTTCGGCAGCAGGGCCTTTGCCAGTCGTCGCGGTTTCATACATGCCCTTGTTAAGCCTGCCCAAGTGCTTGGCAACAGAATCAATATCAGTGCCGCTTGTACTAGCTGCTTTTTTAAACTTTGCCAATGCCTCAACGCTAACGCCAGTGCGCTGGCTTAAGTCATTCATTGCGTCGCCAGCCTCTATTGCGCCATTGACCAGGCCAATAATGCCCCCTGCAGTTAGCAGCGGTGCCAGGGCGCCTAAAGAGCCAGTTAGCAATGCAGATGATCCCGCCATCCCGCGCATTGCTGCAGATGCGCCAATTGCAGTACGCTCAACACCTTGTAGGCCACGATTTAATGCAACAATATTATTTGCTCCTTGCACATCAGCCTTTATTCGCAGCAGTGCGTCAAGCGTTGTTGCCATGATCAGTTATTCCGTGACAAAACAGCCAAGGCAGCGCTTTCCATAACTTGCAGATCCTCAAGCATCGCCGTTGGATCATCAACTGTATACATGCTAAACAACCATTGAACTGCGTTATAGTCCAGGCCAATGGCTCCGCTGGCGCCACACCTCCATTGCGTTGACACGCGGAAAAACATCTCAATTGCAGCTTCTGCCTCTGGATGAATAATCACCTCCTTTGGGACAGGCTCAGGCATAATTACCCCAAGCACAAGGCCATCTTGTACTGTTGTATCCTCTTCTTGGCCGCTGCTAGCCCATAGCTCAGCGACCTCAATTAGTTTTTTCTCTTGCCCTTAGCCAAGCTTTCAAGCCATGCTGCAGCAATTGCACTTGCTACTAATGGCACATTAAGAAGCTGTTCTAACGCTGATTGGCTAAATGGTAAATCATCACCTTTTTCATCACTGATGCCAGCCCACCCAACCACTAATTGGTTTACTAGCTCGTTATCGGTAATTTCACCATTATCAATCTGTACGCCGATTTCCCGCAGCCGATCCTGTGCAACTCGTTTAAACTCGACATCAAAAGTTTCCTTGTCAAACTTGCCGCCATCAATTGGGTATTCAACAACTGCCGGCCACCGATAGGTAGTAGTTTGGTTTTTTAGTTGAAATGCCATAATTAAGTAAAAGCAAGGGAAAATTCATCGTTGCCAACAGTTGTCGGCACTGCAACGTATGGAATTGAAAGGTGCAAAATACCGTTTTCATCCTGGTATTTAGGAGCTGTTACATCAACAGTTGAGCTGTTGAATGTAAACTTATTGCCAGCAGTTGTTCCATGAAGGAACGTTAGGGCGCCAGTGGCAGAGCCAACGGCAATGCTATAAAAGTCTTTTGCTGCGATAGTAGGAGCTTCAATCATTACGGTGCCCGCAGGCATCCGGCCAGTAATTTTGGTTTCTTTTGTACCGCCAATTAATTCCCTGTAAACAATTTCGTTTGCAATATCAAATTCAAATGATGACATTGCGCCGCTATAGCCAAAAATGCTAAATGCTGACGTATTTCCTTGGCGGAAAATCAACGGATCAATTTGATTTGAGTAAGTAACGGCGCCGCTGCTAGCGTCTGTTGGAGAATTATATTGACCGGTAAATTGAAATTTAATAGTCGGCACTTCTCCTACCTTGGCCGAAATTGAAAAGCTACCGCGAGCGCCGGTTACAATATGCCTGATCTTATCAGCATGGAAATAAATTGTTGCTGTACTAAAATTATCACTTACAGGCCAGTAGGTTACAGATGTACTGGCAACAGTAGTAGCGGCTAGGCCAGATGCCAACAAAGCGGGGCCATATCTGGGCGCTGTGCCAGCTGTACCCGAGCCAGCAAGCTCAACCTCAAAGGATACTTCAACTTTAGTATTTGCCAAAAGCATGGGCGAATTGCCAAAGTATGGCCTAAGCAAATTGCGGCTTACCGTGTCAGAGCTGACAGGAGTGATTTCAAGGCTTTTAACTAATACTGCATCGCTGCCGGTCGGCGTTGCATCCGTCCCCGGAGTTGCTTCCGTCTTGATCAGGATTACCTGTTTTTTGCTGTCCTGCGTCATTACTCAGATCCTCTGGGTTGGTAGTTGCCTCGTTTGAGACTGGTGATCGCTTGCCGGTTTTAGGGTCGAGGATGTATTCACCCCCGATCCCATGGTATTCATCCAATATCAGGCTAGTGGGGTCAATCATTGAGTTAAATCCGCGATAAGTGTTCTGAACTTAAGCCTATAGCTACATACCAGCACGCCTATTTCAGCTGGCTCTAAACTCCATTGGCATCCGACTGATTCAATGCCATGCACCAAGCCGCCCATCGAATCATCCACATAAAGCCTGGAGTGCAAGCTTGCCCTTACGGGATCAGCCACAGTGCTGGTAGGCGAGCCATTTACTAACACATGGATATCTACTAACAAAGTGGAGTCTGTGTAAGGCAACAGACTTGATGTATGTTCTTCGCTTGTAGGTTCAATAACAAGCGCTGGGCATTCAGCGCGAGATATTGCTTCCTGCCTATCACGATAAATACGGCTGCCTACCCCAGTTGTCCCAGCCAAAGCCGAGACCATAGCGGCAATAATCCTTTCAGTTTTTGAAGCAGTCATTAAGCAAGGACCAGTGGGATGACACAAAACAGGCCATCTTCAACCCGTAATGGTTGATGTTCTACCTTGTATGTAGTCCCGTCGATTTGTAACGTATCCCCATATTTTAAACCGCCAAAATCAGCAGTTTTGCATTTAAGGGAATAATCAATAATTACAACTTGGCCGCCAAGCACCATCTCTGAATTTTGAGATAGGAACCCTTGTCCCGTGACGGGATAAGCCGTCACGGTGACACTTCCAAGCCGCGCAAGGGCAACCCGATTCATGAATTGATTCAGGGCTGCCCAGCCCATCAGAATGAGCTATTCAGCCGTACAACAGCCGTAGCATCAGCATCGGCAGCAGTGCTAGCAAATACGCCAATCAGCGTATTAGAGCTAGATACAGCGGATACAGCCTTATCAGCCGCAACCCAGTACGCCCTCGCGCCTTGGGAGCCGCCGGTGCTAGCGCCGGTCTTTTTGGTCAGAGTGAATACGCCTTCCAGCAAAAATGTACCGACTTCGCCGTTGGCAAGGTCAGTTACGGCAACGCCAAAGGTGGCGCCAACCAATGCGCCGCCACCACTAGATACGGCATAAGGTGCCGTAAGGGCAAGAGCGCAGCCTTCTTGAATGAAGTTTTTAGCCATGAGTAAATACCTGGTTTGGTGAATTAAGGCCAGCAAAGCTGGCCCATATTGTTATCAGGAGCCGGAGCTGCGATACCAGCCGCGGTAATCCTTAATTGCTGTACCAAAATCAAAGCGGGCCAGCAGGGTCAAGCCATCAGGATCACGTTCAGGCACGGGGGTAATTGTTGGACCGGGCTCATCAGCGAGATAGCCGTAAACCAGACCCTCAACACGGCTGGGAGCGGTGGCTGCATACCACTGGGTGGCGCTGCCATCAAGACGAGGCTCAACGATCAGCTGCGCAGATCCTGCATACACATTCGGGCCAGATGCACCTGTCAGGCTGGTTGGAGAGTAACCAGAGGGATAAAGGAACTGAAGGGCGGTGGCTTCTAGGTCAGTTGGAACAATCAAATAATCAGGGCTCAGGTTAACAATAGTCCCGCTAATGTCTGTCTGCTTCCGCATTGCCTTTTTGGCTGCGTTAAAGCCAGCTATGCCAATGGCACCACTGCCAGTGTTGGCATGGTTTGCATGGAATAGTGCCACACCATCAACACTGGTAACAGCGTTGCCGGTAATTAGGCCCCAGACAAGATTTGACTCAAGACGGCGGAAGCCTCGGCCCAGGTATTCGGGCACCCGCTCAAGAGCTGACAGGTCATCATTGATGATTGCCTGACGGCTGATTACGACCTTGCGAGCATAGGTGAGCAGCTTCCAGGTGGCTTGAGCTTCCTTAAGAGTGCCTGCCTTGTATTCGCCACCCTCAAGCAATTGCTCGGGAGCCAGGTCTGCCGCAACTACTAAATCATTAGCGTTTTTAAAATCAGGCAGGTTGCGCTGGCGGGCCAGAGGTTTCCAAGTGTGGGATTCTTCTTGGTAGGCAGCATCAAGAGATTTGCCGGCTAGGTTTGAAAACAACAGCGGGAAATCGCTGGTGCTATGCATAGCCAATGCAACCAGCTCGCTGCGGCTACGGCCAGCAGTAGAAATACCGCGGCTATCAGCAAAAATCCTTACGCATTCCAGCAATGAATAGCCACGGTATTGGCGGCCAATTTCACCGATCTCTGCGCCTGGGTTAATACGGGCATAAAGCATTTCGCCAATGCCCTTGATCAGGGTGTCGCCTGAATCGCGGGTGACGCTAACCCGAGCAGGATGGCCAGCGCCAGAGGCGCGGCCTTCTACCACAGCGGCATGGGCGGTGACAATTTCAAGCGCTACATCGCTAAAAGGCTTGCAGCCATCAACAAAGCCTTGAACAACATCAGCAGACAAATTTGCCTGAGCGGCACAACGACGAATATCGCTTTCACGGCGCAGGGCAGCGACCGTGGCAGATTCATTGCTTGCTACAGGAGCAGTTTCTACAGCCTGTGCAGCTGGAGTGATGGCAGGTGCAGCCTCAGGCGTGGCGGTGGCCACAGGCAGCACTTCTGCAGTTGTGGCCGGTGCGCCCCCGGCCTGAGTTTGCGTGGTCATGTTTATCTCGGAGGGCTCATGGATTGCGTCTCCTTCAGGCAGGCTAGTGAGTCCACTAACTGCCACAAGATCCAATAAGTCCGAGGGAGGATTAATGAACCGATCTTGCGGTAGCAAAGGGGAACTGGCCCTTACATCAACCGGTGCAACCACTTCATCGGCCAACCCAGCATCTTTTGCAGCAGCAGCAGAGAACCATGTGCCAGCTCCGCCGCCTGCATCCATCCAAGCCGTAACCTGTTCTTCGCTTTGGCCAGAGCGTTTGGCATACGTGGTGCGATAGCTTGACGAATAGGTATCAAGCAAATCAGCAGATTTTCTGATTGAATTTGCATCACCGCTGGCAACGCTCCAGCAGTTATGAATCATCATCAATGCATTGTCAGGCATTACAACACGGTCGCCTGCCATGGCAACCATGCTCCCTGCGCTGGCAGCAACTCCATCGATAATTACTGTTTTGTTCCCTTGGTATCTAGCTAGTACGTCATGAATAGCAAGGCCCTCGCCTGCGTCTCCGCCATATGAAAATAGGTTGATCGTAACGTCACGACCGCCGGCACCGTCTAGTGCCGTTGCTACGTCTGATGCCAAAATATCAAATCCAACATCACCATACAGTTGAAGCACAGGCTTTGCCGCGCTCCCTTTAACGTGAACACCAATCATTTGAATTAAAATCTCTATGCTCAGGCTATTGCGCTAGGTCTGTTACCCCTTGCTGTTGAGCGCTTGACCCAGCTTGGGCGACGCCTGAGTCACTAACCAAAGCTGCATCAACAGATAACGTTAGCCCTTTATCTCTGGCATTTTGCAGATCAATAGCCAATTCATCAATCAATTCGCTTGGCACATAGCCAAAGCTGCGCTGTACTTCACTTAGGCTCATAAGCCCAGCACGAACCGCTTGTATTAGCGCCGGGATTTCTCTGGTCGGATCAATCATTTCTCGCCTTGGTGGCGTATGTGTCCATTCCATTTGGCCCTTCAATAGCCCAGACATCCGTGCCAGCTCGTCATGCCAGCGGCATACAGGTGCCAGCATTCCTGGCACTGTTACCTTGCCGCGTAGATAGGCAATCCTGCGGCTGAACTCAAGCCAGCCGCCACGGAAGCTTGAGAAATTAACGTTTGACAAATCACCAGTCAATGATTCATAGGTGATCTCGTATGCAGCCGCTACAGCATGAGCGTATTCTCTATGCGTTGCAACAAAATCGCCAGAAGAAGGCGGTGAAAAAGCTTTGAAATCTCGCCCTGGCGGCAGGTGTTCAATGGCCCCAGGCTCTATTGAGTCCAGTCCAATACCTGTTTTTGCTGGGTCATTTTCGCCGTCAGGGTCAGTTAGGACGCCAAAAAAACATGCTGAGATCTTATCTTTCATTTGCTGCGCCGCCCTAATATCGCCCATATCGCGCAAAGTCAAAATAGCTGCTGTGCCAAATGGCAGCCCCATTCTTTGGCCGGCCCTTCTGCTATCAAAGTGCAGGCTTATTTCTTCTTTAGGTACAAATTCAGATTGTATTTGAATCCCAGAGCCCAGGATCATTTCTCCTGGATGCTTGTTTCTTATCCAATATCCTTGCAATCTCCCTGCGCTATCAAACTGCTGGCCAAATAATATATCAATGCCATTGTCTTTGTTAAAATCCAACCAGTCAGGCTCTAGCATCTGCACTTGCAATGGCACCATGCCATATTGATTTAGCAGCTCAGGATAAACTCGCTTCCTTAGCAACACCGCGCCCCTAACTGCAGTTGTTCTGGCCCCTACTGCTTGGCTTCCATACCAATCATGAATGCCATAAAAATCTGACTCAGGTGAATCACACCAGCGTTTCCATAGCTGCCCATAACGCTTACTTGCCCCAATTGGCGTAGACATAACCCCATCGCCAATCCAGTTATTTACAATTACACCAATGGCACGTGATGCGTATGCATCATTATCGGCTAAATCTTGATGGCGCTTTACTAGCCAATACCATGCCTCCCTGAGGTCACTATTTGGCCCACTGTTTCTAGTCCACCAGCCCTCAGTCCGCCGTGAATCCTTGGCAGCCTCAAACGCTTTTGCTCGCTCAGCGAATAGCTCTCGCTGCAGCATTTCAATCTTGGCCTGCTCTGTTTTCTTGGCCATTAGGTAAAACGCTTGAACGAAAAATAAGAGCGCCGGATCGGCACCGTAGAATTTGACTCAAGCTCGGCGGCCATCGCCCTCTCAATGCGCCGCATTTCGTCAAGGCTGCGATAGGTAAGCACACGATCTGCAAACTTAACTGTAAGCACACCTTCCGCAATAGCATTGCGCAAGTCTGCCAGTTGCTGCGATGTGTATGCCATGGCTATAGCTTAACGAAGCCAGCCGCTACCATCTCTGCGCTTTTCCTTGCCCAGCCAGCCATTGCGGCGTGCTGGCTCAATGCCACCAGCTTTAGCGATGATTGGTTGAGGCTGTGATGGCACCATGCCAGTAACCAAGGCTTCTAGTTGATCCCACATAGTCGCCCTGTTATACCTGCGGGCCGCCAGCTGTAGGGCTGCATAGGCATATCTCGTACAGTCCCCGCCCTCATCATGGGCTCCAGGGGGCAAAATCCAGTGGTAGCTAGTTTGGCCCTTGTCCCGTTTTGGCATCCGCTTCCACGGAAATAGCTCATCTAAGAATTGGTCTGTTGCAGCCTGACCAAAATGTAGATACCCAGGCCCTGGTATTTCGCTCTTTAGCCGGCCTTGTAAGTGGTGGACGCTAGCGTCATATCCAACGTGATAAAGCAGCACCCCACGCTTGGTGCTTGTTTGGTTCTTGCGGTTTACATCTACAGGCACCCCTCGGCTAAGCAACGGCTTTCCCTTTTGCGCTGCTCCCTTCATTGGCACCCAAGCTGCGCCTCGCGTCCTGCAGAAATCCCGCACCTCATGGGTTGCAATGCCGCCATCGTCAATGCCACCAATCGTGATTTTCAATTCGCGGCCATCTTCCCGCCTCCATTTAGTGGCGGTAATCGCATCAAGTTGAGCCAATGTATCCGCCTGCTGCGGGTCGCCGTCAATCTCATAATGAGCAATATGCCAGCCTTCCTCGCCTCGGCCCCAGCCCCATACGGTCAGCACTAACCGTTCACCAATTGAGCCGCCGCCGCCTTGAACGTCAACGCCAGCGGTCAACATCAACACACCGTTAGGCACCATCTGCTCCAGATAGCCGTTGCCGGCGGCTTCATTTTTGCGCCGCTGGGCCAGGCCATCACCAGTCAGCTTGCCTGATATTGAGTCTTCCCATGGCTCGCCCAATACGGTGTTGTGGAAAGTTTGCATCGCGTCGGGATCACCCTTGCGCATGGCATCCAGGGCTTCGGCGTGCTCGCGGACAAGTACGGCCCAGTCAGCTGCAGGGCTATAGCTATAAGCGGCCCAGATGTGGAAGCTCACCAGGCCAGGTTGCTGGCTCACTGCCGTCGGGCGCCACTCGCCGCGCTCCACCATCCAGCGCTTCTTGCTATGAGGAATAGGCTCAGCGCAGTTTTCGCATTCGTAACAACCAACCTTTTCGCCCTCTCGGATCATCTGTTCCCAGCGGAGCGCCTGCCTGGCATTGCAAAATGGGCACGGCACAAAAAAACGCCGCTGGTCGCCGCGCAAAAAGGCCTCTTCAGTTTTGCCGCCGGCGAAGATCGGGGTCCCACCCTGCCCGATCTTGCGATCCCAGTAATAGTCCGCACGGTGGCGGCCCAGCTTGATCGGGTCGCCTTCATCAAGCTTTGGGTAAGCATCAACCTCATCAAACAGCACCACCTTTCGACTCTTGCGCCGGAAGCTCCGACCACTGGCGGCGTTAACAATGTCGATCAAGCCGCCATTACTTAGCTGCTTCAGCAGAATTGTGTTACTTGTTGTGTTGCGAGCCTTGCTCTCAGAGATCAAGCCGCGCAGGCATGGGGTGTCTTCAAATAACGGTTTGATCTCTTCCTTGCTGTAGCCCTCGGCATCCTCTTTAACAGGCTGCACGATCATCACCGGGCACGGATCTTGGTGGCTGAAAAACTGCACCACCACGCCAAGCATTTTGGTCCAGCCCACCCGGGCGCTCTTCATGATCGCCACCGTTTCAACGGTGGGATCGGTGAAAGAATCCAGAATCTTGCGCTGATACGGGAGCGTGCTCCACTTTCCTTTCTCGGCTGCGTTGCCGGTCATCACCGCAAACTCGTCGGCATATTCGCTCAACCGCAACCGCGGCGGCGGTTTAAAGCCCGCCAAGATCTGCTGCGTCAGCTCCGCAGGGTCGGCAGTAATCATGCCGTCACCTCACCAGCTGCCAGCTCATCAAGGGCCTCGCGGATGAGTGTGGTCAGTAGCTCCACTTCTTCAATTTCTAGGTGGGGAATGCGCTGCTTAGCGGTGCTAGGTACGCCGAGCAGGCGGGTTCTGGTGATGTTCACAGCGCTGCCCCATGCAAGTTCCACATCCTCACGGCGAAGCAGCAAACCTTCCTTTGTCTTGCGTTCCAGCTCCAGCAGATTGGCCTTTTCGTATTCGCTGCGTGCTCGGCTTTCGTTGTAAGCCGGCAGCTCAACCGGTGAATCTGACGATGCCTTTGGCTGGCTGCCGCCACTAGCTCTAGGCCTTGGATGCTGAGGTGAATCAGACTTTGTGCGGGTAATCCCAGCCCACAATTCCTCTAGGCCAGTGCGCTCCACCATCGGGCCATTGGGCCCTCCAACTGTTGGCAGCTCTCCAGACTTCACCTTGCGGTAAATGCTGCCACGACTTTTTAGCCCAAGAATATCTGCGGCGTCCCTAATACTAATTAGCACCTAAATTGTTGTACCTAACCAGTCACAGGCTATAAAGGTTGTGACAATGCCTGTGACAGGCGGGGGAACGTATGCCCAGGCAACCATGTAGTCGCCTTATTGAGAGCCGTTATCAACTGTTTTTTTGAGTCGCTACGGACCGGCACTAAGATTGCGCCCGGGAGGACCCAAGGGCGGGGGGGGGTTAAGGCTCATACCCTCGCGCTGATGCGGTAAGTACGCGCTCAAAGCCCTTTACATACTGCTCTTGTATGCGTTGTGCGACCTCAGCACGAAGCTTGCTGCCGATCCGCGAGTTTCCTAAAAATATTGAGCCAATAGATGGGCCATAGACACCATGCAACTTACCGTTAGAACCACGGCGCAAGACAAGTTGATTGCCATTATTCCCAACAGCTAGAAATGCTCCAGCCTTCGGCTTGCGCCCATCAGCTCTAATTACCAGAGCAGTTAGCGGCTTGCCAGCTCGCTTTGGTTTTGCCCAGCCCAAGCCACGGCCTAGGCCAGCTTGAGGGCTACGCTTGCCAGGTTTGACGCCAAATTGCGCAAGGGTTGGCGGGCGACGGCTGAATTTAATTGTTGCCGTTAACCCATCAGACGATATTGATACATCGCTTATATCCTTTTTGATCCTGCTTGCCTTGATGTTGTAATCAGCGCCAATGCCTTTAGCAACTGCTGGTGCAACTGCCTTGGCTGCATAAGTAATAGCACTGCGTTGAGCCTTGGCTAATGCCTTAGGCGATAAGGCATCCTGCATTTTCTGCAGTTGCTCTAGCCCGGTTATTGACATACTGATTGATGCCATGGCCACCATCGTCAGCTGCTTACAGTCTGATGATGGCTATATGCCAGATTCAAGTATGTGCGCCACCAGATTGCTAAGTGATCGGCCTTCAAGGTCGGCCCGTTCTTGCAATGCTCGGTGCAAACGCCAAGACAGCGTTGCAGTGATCCGTTGCGGGCTGTGCCGGTGCCTTGACGCTCCATGGTCAACCCCTGTCAACACATGCGCTGCACACGGCTGCGGCTGATGCCTAGATGCGTTGCAATCCGCTGTTGGGTCCAGCCCTGGCGGCGTAGGCGGCGGATGCGTTGCTGTTGCGTTTGCGTCACCCACAGCAGGATGACAATCGGAAGGGTCAGCAAGACTGCTGCCCATACAAAAATGCAGGTCATGATTCAAGTTGTAATGGTTGCGCCCCTTGCAACGGCTCAGGGGCTGGTCAATAGTACCTGAGCATCCTCAACACTGCGAGCAACACCTGCGACACCACCAGCAGCCTGCACTGCGTCCAGCCACTGCCGCTGCTCTGGTCTGAGCCTGCCGGTTGCGGTCTTTACCTCAATGCTGGTGAACACGGCCACCTGGGTGCCGACCATATCCTGAGTAACGGTGCGAGTTGTCCAGCCGATCAGGTCG
>Ga0209297_1001354_pt1 | contig 14317 bp, 20 predicted proteins | sample S_130805_MF_Meta_FD_187322 | JGI IMG/M metagenome (GOLD analysis project Ga0209297, IMG submission 187322) | Freshwater microbial communities from Lake Simoncouche, Canada to study carbon cycling - S_130805_MF_MetaG (SPAdes) (version 2) | ecosystem: Environmental > Aquatic > Freshwater > Lake ... | reverse complement strand
ACGGCTCTAATCGACTGGAATCGGTTTTAACGACGCATTCACGGAGCCTTATTGGCTCTTCGACCCCTAGAATCAGCTCGCGGCTCAATGATTTACCGTCTAAAGGTCAGGAAGTCATAGACTTTGCCGCTAAGTGCGGATTAAAGCTTCTACCGTGGCAAGAGTTCTGCCTAATCAATGCGCTTAAAGTTAAACCAGATGGGCGGCACGCTTCGCCGTTGGTCTCAATCGTAGCCGCTCGCCAGAATGGAAAATCTACGATTATGATTGCGTTAATCCTTACTCGCCTTTTCCTATGGAAAGAGCCGCTACAACTTGGTTCGGCTCACGTTCTCACGACTTCGCTGGAGACTTTTAGGCATATTGTCTCGATAATCGACAGCCACGAATTTCTAAAGAAGCAAGTTAAGAAGATTCGCTGGGCGCACGGCTCCGAAGAGATAGAGACAGTCGATGGGTGCCGTTATGTCGTAAAGGCGGCGAACGCGGCGGCTCGTGGATTTGCTAAACCCGAAACCGTGTATATGGACGAAACTCGACAGCTTAAAGATACAGAAGCCTGGTCAGCTTTGCGCTACACCCAGATGGCGGCGGATAATCCGCAATTATGGACGTTTTCGAATGCGGGTGATCAGCATAGTTTAATTCTCAATCAATTACGCGATCGCGGAATGGCAAGCGCGGCTGGAGCTGACGACGATATAGCTTATTTCGAATGGTCAGCCCCTAATGACAAGATTATGGACGAAGCCAACTGGGTGGCAAGTAATCCAGCGTTAGGCTGGACAATTCACGAAGATAATATCCGAGCCGTTCTCAATGATCCGCCAGATGTAGTAATGACCGAAGTTCTCTGCCGCTGGGTCAACACAATTAGCGCAGCGATACCTGCGAAAGAGTGGGAAGAATGCGGCGCAGACAATATCGAACTAGACCCAGATAAATTAACCTGGCTAGCCATCGACTTATCGCCAGACCGTCGCGATGGCGCTTTGGTAGGCGCTCAAAAGAACGCCGATGATACTTTTAATATAAAGCTTCTTCACACTTGGCATAATCCAATTTCGTTAGATGATAGAGCGGTCGCCAATGAGATCGCGCCTTATGCCAGAAAGTATCCGACCGAATACGTAGCATTCTCAAAGCGCACGGCTTCGGCGGTTGCTGGTCGATTACAGCCTGCTGGCATTCCCGTTATTGATATTGATGGAGCCGTCTACGGTCAAGCGTGCGATGAGCTTCTTTCGGCGATTACTTCAGGCAGACTTCGCCACGGTCGCCAGGAAGAATTTACTAAACAGATTCTTTCAGCCGTTGCGCTTCCCCGTGGAGATGGCGGCTGGGTAATTGGTCGCCGCGCTTCTAGCGCTATTGTCTGCGCTTGCGTGGCGGCGGCTTTAGCCACACATTTTGCGACTCGCCCAGAGACAGAGATAGACATTCTAGTCGGTTAAGTGTAAAGGTTTACCTTAGACTTAGGGCTATGGGAATTCTTGACGTATTCACGGGCGGAAAAAAAGCCGTGCCAGAAGTTAACACTTTTGACGTTGCCGCTTCATTAGCTCCAGTTAATACGACTAATCAATTATTTAATTTCTTTGGCGGTGGCATTACAGCTACTAGAGCCGAAGCTATGTCGATTCCAACTATTGCACGCGCTCGCGGAATTATTACTTCAAGCGTTGCCGCTATTGAATTAGTCGTACGAGATAAAAATACTGATATGGAAATTGACGCGCCACGCGTTATTAATCAACCTGATCCACGAATTCCAGGAAGCGCATTTTATTCTTGGCTGGCAGAAGATTTATTATTTTATGGTAACGGTTATGCCAGGATTTCCGATTTATATCAGGACACGTATCGCGTTAGATCAATGGAAAGAATTTCGCCAGAACGTGTTGGTGTTAAAACTAATGCGCTAGGTACAGAAATTGAATATTACACAGTAGACGCTTACGAAGTTCCAACGCAAGGTGTCGGAAGTTTAGTAGTTTTCTACGGTAACGATGAAGGATTACTTCGAAGAGCTGGTCGCACGTTACGCGCTGGCGCAGAATTAGAACGCGCGGCGGCGATGTATGCGGCGGAGCCAGTTCCAACTATGGTTCTTAAATCTAATGGAACTTCATTACCTGCCGACCGTATCGCAAAACTTTTAGAATCGTGGGGAAGTGCTAGACGTAATCGCGGCACAGCATTCTTAAACGCCGACGTTACCTTAGAGACTTTAGGATTCGATCCAGAGAAATTACAACTAAACCAAGCACGCAGTTATGTAGCGACAGAATTAGCGCGCGCCATAGGTATTCCAGCGTATTACGTAGACGCGGAATCGGGATCATCGATGACGTATTCAAACGCGTCGACGGCGCGCCAGTCATTAGTCGATTTCTCATTATTGCCAATGATGAAAAGTATAGAATCAAGATTATCAATGTCGGACTTCGTTCCCGTATCGCAGGAAGTTAAATTTAATTTAGACGAATACTTACGCGGATCAGCATTAGAACGCGCACAAATTTACGATATTTACAATCGACTCGGCGTACTTAGCGCCGATGAAATCCGAAGAATGGAAGATATGATCCGATGAATAAAATAAAAGATAATCCAATGAATATCGATTTTTCTATTAAAGTTATTGCGACGGACTTTCCAAAACGTGAAATCTCTGGTCGCATTGTTAGCTGGAACGAAGCTGGCGTAACAAGCGCTGGCGAAACTGTATTTACTCCAGGCTCTATTACTTTTGGCGATAATACTAAATTATTATTAGAGCATAACCGTACTTCGCCTATTGGTTTTCTTAAATCTTATTCGGTAAATAATCAAGGTGTGGACGCGGTGTTTTCGGTGCTTCCAACTAACGCTGGTAATGATTCACTCATCGAAGCGTCGTCGGGTGCGAGAGATGGATTCTCCGTAGGAGTTACCGCCGACAAATATGAGCATATAAAAGGCGTTCTTACGATAACCGCGTCCACTTTACGCGAAGTCTCTTTAGTAACTGATCCAGCAATCGCCAGCGCAAAAGTCTCAGTCGCGGCGAATCTCGAAGATAATTCCGTTCCACTTATTAAAGAGGAACTGGATAAACCAACAACAACCAAACCAGAAGGAGACGAAGTGGAAACCACTCCGACCGTTCCAGAAGCTTCCGCCGAAACGGTTGAAGCCGCTTCACAGAATGTCCAGGCGACTACTCGCCCAGTATTCTTTACTAAACCACGTTCACCAATCAATTCCCAAGCTACTTACTTGGAACACACAATCCGCGCAAGCATTCGCCCTAATTCTGATTCAGCGCTATGGGTTCGCGCCGCTGACGATTCAATGGCTACCGAAGTCGGATTTAATCCAACGCGTCAACTAACCGAAGTAATTAATGGTCTTACTAATTACACTCGAAGCAATATCGACGCAATTCGTACTTTTGCACTTCCTGACGCTGGAATGAGTTTTGAAATTCCTAAAATTACAGCGGTTCCAACTGTTGCGGCAACTGCCGAAGAAGCTGCTCCTAGCGAAACTGCTACTACTGCTTCCTACATTACTGGCACAGTCTCAAAGTACGCTGGACAAAATACTCTTTCGGTAGAACTTATCGATCGTTCATCTCCAGCATTCTTTGAAGAACTACTTCGCTTAATGGCTGGCGCTTATGCTAAAGCAACCGACGCAGCCGTAAACGCTGGTCTAATAACTGCCGCCGCACTTGACGCGACTACTCTTACAACTTATCCAACAGCTTCCGAGCTTCTAGGATTCGTCTCACGTGGAGCCGCCGCGGTCTACGCTGGAACACAAGGATTCGCTAAAAATATAATTGCGAATACTTCACAATGGGCTAACTTAATGACTCTCAATGTGTCAGGCGCTCCGCTTTATAACGTAGCCGCTGGACAAACAAATACAACAGGCGGCGTAGCAACTCCGTCATCGGTTCGCGGAATCGTCGCAGGTTTAGACTTGTACGTAACTGCTAACACAGCTTCGCTAACTGATACAGATGGATCGATGTTAATTGTCAATCCAGACGCTTTCGGCTGGTATGAAAGCCCTACGCTAAGACTGACTTCTAACCAGATTCAAACTGGACAAGTGGAAGTTATGTATTACGGCTATGGAAGCTTCGTAAGCAAAGTCGGAGCTGGCGCGTTCAAGATTAACAAAGCGTAATAGCTAACTAATCATCGGTGGGGGTCGCTCCCGATCCCCATCGAGCCGTATCGAGAGGAAAGATATGCCAAGTATCATTACAGCCGCTCAATTAAGAGCCGTGCTTGGCGTATCTTCTTCTCTTTACAATGACGCTTATTTAGAAGAAATAATCGGCTCAGCCGAAGCCGTAATTCTGCCAATGCTTACAGCTAACCAGGCGGCAATCGCAGAAGTTTATTTAACTTCTAACGTTGCTTATTATGTAACGCAACGTCCACACTATTTCGTCGCAGGTCAGACGGTAGTAGCTTCTGGAATAGTTCCAGCGACTTTTAATGGCACAATTACCGTAACTGATAACATTACTGATCCTTATATCTTTTCAGCGGCTAAAACTAACGCTGACATAATTATTCGCGGAGTAATTCCAGCGGGAGTCGCTTATCTATCTGGAGCCGACGCCGCAACACTTTACGCAAGCACAGACGCGGTCGAATCTGCCGTAACTATTGTTAGCGTCGAGATTTTTCAATCAATTACTGCCGCTGGCGGTCAAATTGAAGGCGTGGACTTTACGCCGTCGCCTTATCGAATGGGGCGTTCGTTAATGAATCGCGTCATCGGATTACTTTCGCCGTATATTGATGTCGAGACTATGGCGATGTAATGCCAACGCCTACCACTATCGCAACAAATGTTCGCGGCACGTTAGCCACCGCTCTGGCTTCGGTCGCCGCCTCAGTTTACGGATCAGTTCCAGAATCGGTAATTCCGCCAGCCGTAATAATTATTCCAGCCGCGCCGTATCTTGAAAGCACTTTAATAAATGGATCAGTAACTAAAGTTAAAATCAATTTTACAGTTACAGCCGCCGTTGCTTATTATTCAAATGCGGCTTCGTTAGATAATTTAGAACAGTTAATAATCAGCATTCTCGGCGCTATGCCGTCGGGATACGTCGTGGGCGATGTAGATCGTCCAGCCGTTACTCAGGTGGGCGCAAGTCCATTACTCGTAGCCGATCTCGCGGTCAGCACTTACTACACGCAGCAATCAATCTAAGGAGCAATAATGGCAACAACAATCGTAACGGGTCGCGATATAACCTTCACTCTCGCGACTGTTAATTATGACGCGCAGACCACTTCGGTAACGTTAGTTAATGCGCCAGTAATTGATACTTATCAAACACTAGACGGAAAAGCGTATAAGCATATTGACGATCAATGGACACTTAATATCGAATTACTTGCCGACTGGGGCGCTACTTCTTCACTATTCGAAGCTATGTGGACTGCGTTCAGTTCTGCTCCAAATACAGCTTTAGCGTTTACTCTAGTCTCTGCTACTGGCGCTTCATTCGCTGGTACAGCATTCCCAGTCGCTCCTACCGCTGGCGGAGCCGCTCCAGGCGCTCAGACAGATACTTGGGCGATGTTATGCGCTTCTACTCCAGTATTAACTATTACCTGATACCTACTAAGAAACGGGAGCAACAATGAAACTAAATATCACGGTTACTACACAGGCTGGCGAGACGAATACTTATGTCGCTTCGCCGCCTGAGTGGGCTAAGTGGGAAGTTAAAACGGGTTACACGATAGGACAGGCTCAGGACAAGATCGGCATAGCCGATCTAATGTTCTTAGGCTGGCACGCTATGAAGCGCGAGGCTGGCGGTAAACCCGTCAAACCTTACGAAGCCTGGTGCGAAACTATTGCCGATATAACAGTCGGAGAAGCTGACCCAAAAGACACAAGCCAGGAAGCATAGGAAGGCTTCTCGTAGAGGTCGCAGTCGCTACGGGAATTCCAATGAGTGAATGGCAGAGCGCGGAAGATTTATTAACGGCGGTCGAGATACTAGAAAGGCGCAACGATGACAGATGAAGCGTTCGCACTAGATAAAACTCAACTACGCGCCGTTATGAACGCTTTTAAGGCGATGGACGAACAGGCTCAGACAGAAGCTAAGAATCAGACTGGGCAGATTTCAGACTTTGCTAGATCGCGCATTATTGATAAATCGCATTCGCTTAACACTTCTCGCGTTGCCGCTTCTCGAATTGCCGAAGGTTCAAAAGTTAAGAAGTCAAGCAAGATAGGCGAGATAACTTTTGGTTATATTGGTCAGAAATTCTCAGGCGGAGGAAATACTAAGCAACTTTGGGGCGGATTTGAATTCGGTTCCAATAAATATAAACAATTTCCAGTCTGGTCAGGCAGAGAAGGTCGCGGCTCTCGCGGCTGGTTTATCTATCCTACACTTCGCGAGATTCAACCTGAAATCGTATCGCGCTGGACTGATGCATTCGGTCGCGTATTGAAGGAATGGTAATGGCTGAATCCAGAGCGTTAACGTTAAAGCTTCTCGCAGATATAAGCGATTTAACTAAGAATCTTGATAAGGGTACAAATGAAGTCGAAGGCTTTGGCGGTAAACTAGCCGATTTCGGAAAGAAGGCAGGTCTGGCGTTCGCCGCCGCCGCCGCCGCCGCTGGCGCATACGCAATCAAAATAGGCGTCGATGGCGTTAAAGCCGCAATCGAAGATGAACAGGCGCAAGTTAAACTGGCTAAAGCTTTAGAGAATTCTACTGGCGCTACTCAGGATCAGATTAAAGCCGTTGAAGCCAATATCCTAAAGATGTCATTATCTTCGGGCGTAGCCGATGAACAGTTACGTCCAGCCCTAGCACGGTTAGCACGATCGACGGGCGATGTTGAAATCTCGCAGAAGTTACTTAATCAAGCTTTAGATATTTCTATCGCTACTGGTAAGCCAGTCGAGACAATCGCTAACGCTTTAGGTCGCGCATATGATGGAAATACCGTAGCACTAGGAAAACTTGGAATTGGATTATCCGCCGCGGAATTAAAAACTATGAGCTTCACAGATGTCCAGGGCAAGCTTTCAGAACTATTCGGCGGAGCCGCTGCCGCTAACGCAGAGACATTCGCTGGACGCCTTGCCATTCTTAAAGTTACTTTCGACGAAGCAAAAGAATCAGTCGGAGCAAAACTATTACCTATTCTGCAACAGCTAGTTACTTACGTCGTCGATAATATAATTCCAGCGATAGGTCGCTTCGCTAAGATATTTGAGCCAGTTACTCAAGCTATTCAAGATAATAAAGCGGAACTATTAGCATTCGGTCAATTTATAGTCACTTATATTGTTCCAGTATTATCTAAAGTTTTAGGCGGGGCGTTTACAGTTATCGCCAATATCGCGAACGGTGTAATCGATACAATCGGATTCGTCATTCGTGGACTTAACACACTTATTCAGGGAGCGGTCGCAGGAATCAACGGGCTTATAGGCGCTTACAATTCCATTCCATTCTTACCAAACATAGGCAAGATTTCAGCGCCGTCTATTAGCGTTCCGACAATATCCGCGCCTAACGTTAACGCTCCTAGTGTCTCAGTTCCAACCGTTCCAATTCCTAATATATCTACTCCAACTATTACTGGCACGGCTTCGGGTACTACCTTGCCGACTTCTATTGCCGCTTCTATGCCTAGCCAGAGCGCCTCTTCAATAGCCGCTGGAGCCGCCGCTTTCAGAGCTGGCGAGCGCGGCGATACAATTATCATAACTAATAACGTAAGCGGTGCTATTGATTCCGAAGGTACAGCTAGAGCAATAGTCAACGTCATTAACGAATCCTTCGACCGTGGAACTGGCGGCGCTGGTAGATTCCAGAACGCTGTAACCTAATGACAGTATTTACGCCAGTCTGGCGCTTAAAGATTAACTCGGTTGAATATACCAATGTCACTCTGGCGTCGATGACTATTGAAAGCGGTCGAAATAATATCTACACGCAAGCCGTCGCTGGCTATTGCTCGCTTCGCATTATTAACACTAATCAAGCCGCCGTGCTAATAGATATTAACGATTCTCTTTCAGTCGAGATTCAGGATTCAACTGCTACTTATATTCCAATCTTCGGCGGCTCAGTAAGTGAATTCGGAATCGAAGTAACTAGCTCTGGATCAAGTACCTACACGCAGACCGTCTCAGTAACAGCTCTAGGCGCTCTCTCTCGATTACCTAAAGCGTTGACTTATGGCGTATTAAGTCAAGATTACGACGGAGATCAAATACTTTCAATTCTGGAAGATTTATTATTAAATAACTGGGGCGAAGTTCCGCCAGCTTTAACGTGGGCGACTTACACTCCAGCCACAGAGACTTGGGCAAACGCGCAAAATACGGGGCTTGGTGAGATAGATACTCCAGGCAATTATGAACTAGCTAATCGAACTTCTAACCGTACCGATATGTATTCTCTAGTCTCAGCGCTTGCGACTTCTGGACTCGGATATTTATACGAGACGGCTCAAGGTCAAATCGGATACGCCGATTCCACTCATCGATCTATTTACCTTGCAACTTATGGTTATACGGAACTCTCAGCTAATGACGCGTTAAGCCGTGGTCTAAAGATTAGAACTAAAGGCGGAGATGTAAGAAATTCAGTCTCAATCAATTACGGCACGAATTCTGCCAGTACGGTCAGCGTCTCCGATACCGATTCAATTAACCTATACGGCGAACTAGGTCAGGTAATAAATACGACGATTAAGCACTCAGCCGACGCAACTAGCCAGGCTAACTTTTATTTAACACTTCGCGCGACTCCGCAGGCTAATTTCGAATCAATTACTTACGCGCTAACGAATCCAGAAATAGGCAACGCGGATCGGGATTCGCTTCTCAATGTCTTTATGGGTCAGCCTGTCAATCTTTCGGACTTACCGTTAAATATGAATTCGGGAAGCTTTCAGGGCTTTATTGAAGGCTGGCAATTCTCGACAAGTTATAACCAAGTGTCGCTTACTCTTTACTTATCGCCGATAGCGTTTAGCTTACAGGCAATGGACTGGAGTGAAGTGAGTGTCTCAGAACTCTGGAACACGCTATCGGGTACACTCGACTGGGCGCACGCCTTAGTCGTCAATTAAGGAGAAATAATGGCTAATCCTACTACTAACTTCGGCTGGGTTATGCCGACGGCTACCGACTTGGTAACTGATCTCCCAGCGGATTTTGCGGTTTTCGGTCAGGGCGTGGATACGTCTATGCAGTATTTACTTGGCGGAACGACTGGACAAGTACTTTCTAAAACTAGCGGAACTAATATGGCGTTTACTTGGATCAATAATGACCTCGGCGACATAACAGGCGTTACCGCTGGAACTGGTATTTCAGGCGGTGGCACTTCGGGAACTGTAACGGTATCAATCGACACAGCCGTAACCGCTGATTTAACTACTGCCCAAACACTAAGTAGCAAAACTTTAACTTCGCCAAAAATTACTACCGCGTATTCGGCAAAGACCGCTGCATACACTTTCGTAAGTGGCGATGAAGGTAATTTATTTTCAATGAATAACGCTTCAACAGCGCAATTCAACATCCCAACAGATGCCACTTTTAATTTTGGATTAGGCACAGAGTTTAATGTGTTTTGGATAACTGGTGCAGGTCAGCCAACTATCGGAGCGGTCACACCCGGAACAACAACCGTGATTTCAACTGGTGCAACTAGCGCAACTCCAAAACTACGCGTTGCTAATAGCGGCGCAACAATTAAAAAATTAGCCGCAAATTCTTGGATAGTGTTTGGAGATTTAGCGTAATGAAAATTGGAATAATGGCAAGCCAAATAAGTGGGCATCTTGCGCCTACTGTAGGCGGCGGCACACTTTACACTGGCGGCGGATACAATTACCGCGTGTTTACTTCTAGCGGAACTTTAACTGTAAGCGGCGGAACTTTAACTTATGATGCTTTGGTGGTAGCAGGTGCGGGCGGTGGCGGAATGTCAGGCGGCGGCGGGGCAGGCGGTTATCTAACCTTTTCTACTCAATCAACAGCCGCAAATTTAACAGTTACAGTTGGCGCGGGTGGCACAGGTACTCTTGGCACAGGTTCGGTTGGTACTGGCGCAGGTACTGCTGGCACTAATTCTGTATTAGGCTCATTAACCACAGTCGTTGGCGGCGGTGGTGGAGGACCTTACGCGGCAACACCAGGCGCGGCGGCTAATGGCGGTTCGGGTGGCGGAGCGGGTCATAGTTCCAGTTCAGTTTGGACTGCTGGAACTGGAACAAGCGGGCAAGGTAATAATGGTGGACAAAATTATATTAGCAATCCATATACTGACGGCGGCGGTGGTGGCGCATCAGCAGCAGGACAAAATGGAACCACAACGATTGGCGGAAAAGGTGGAGATGGTTTATCTAATGCCATTTCGGGCGGTTCTACTACTGGAGCAGGTCAATTATCTGGCGGTAATTATTACTTTTCTGGCGGCGGCGGTGGTGGTCGTTTTATCACGGGTTCGGCAGGTGGTGTCGGTGGTTTAGGCGGTGGCGCGTCTTGCCCGTCTACTGGCGGCGGAGTTGCTGGAACTGTGAACACGGGTGGTGGGGGTTCAGGTCCATCGACGACATCAACTGGGTCATATTCAGGCGGTTCGGGTGGTTCGGGAATAGTAATTGTGAGGTACGCAGTATGAGCCATTTTGCAGAGATAGATTCAGAAAATAAAGTAATTCGCGTTCTTGTCGGAGATAACAACGACCCAGCAGGTGATGAAGGCTACCAATGGCTTATAGATAATCTTGGCGGCACTTGGATCAAAACTAGTTACAACAACAACATAAGATTTAACTATGCTGGCATTGGAATGTTTTATGATTCAATCAGAGATGCGTTTATTGCGCCTAAACCTTTTAATTCGTGGGTGCTAGATGAAGCAACCTGCCGATGGAATTCTCCTATTGCTTATCCGAGTGATGGGAAAATGTATCAATGGAACGAAAAAGATTTGAATTGGGTTTTAATTGACTAGCTTAATCCCACCAGGTACAGCCGCGAAGGTTATAGAAGTTGCCGTCGCGGAGATCGGCTATGTAGAAAAGCCAGAAAATATAACTAAGTATGGCGAATATATGAAAGCCGATGGTTTGCCCTGGTGCGGATCATTCGTTAACTGGTGCTTTAGCCAGGCTGGCGTTAAATTGCCGTCAATGGTCGCAACAGCTATCGGAGCGCATAGATTAAAAGAAGTCGGTCGATTCTTTACTGAGAAGCCGCAAGTCGGCGATATAGCCTTTATGGATTTTCCGCACGATGGCGTGGATCGTATTTCGCACGTCGGAATCGTGGCAAGTGTCCACGCTAATTCGATTACAACTATTGAAGGTAACACGGGCGGCGATGGTAAGGATCAACGTAATGGCGGAATGGTTTTAGTTAAAGAGCGAAAAACGGGAGACGGCTCTCCAATCGTGGGTTACGGGCGAATTCGCTTCGTAACTTATGTCGGCGAGATTCCACTCGTCGAAGCTCCAAAACCTAAAGGAAAGGCAATAAAAAAATGAAGAAATCGTTACCGCTTCTTGCTTCGTGGGGTCGCTCATTCTTAGCGGCTTCGCTGGCTACTTACGTCGTCGTAGGATTTGACGCCGAAGCTCTGCTCTATTCTGGGCTTGCCGCGATTATCCCGATGGTAATGCGTTACCTAAATCCTAAAGATTCCGCATTCGGAGTCAAGAAGTAGAATGGCTATCACCGAATGGACGGCGGTTATTCTATGCGTAATAGCAATTCTAACTGCCGTTTATTCGGCGATGAGATTTATTACGAAAGCCATACTTTTAGAGCTTCGTCCGAATGGTGGAGCTTCTCTTAAAGATCAAGTTAATCGAATAGAACAGCGGTTAGATCACGTCTACACGTTACTTCTAAGAGACGATTAAGCGACTCGCCGAAGGCTAATCTTGCCAATGTCGGTGGTCGGTGAGACTCTATCTCTGGGAGCGACGTCAACGTTCCCACGGGAGCAGAAATGAACAGAGGATTAGAGATACAGATTCTCGTCTATATGGCGATTATTGCAGGGCTTACGGGAAGATTCTTTTACTTAAAAGGTTTAGCCGTAGGAAAAGAAATAGGCTTTACCGCTGGCTTTATGCGCGGAAAGAAGGTCAATAAAGATGTTTAACCTTGCCGATTATGAAGATGTTAATTCACGGATTAAACGATTTAGATCAGAATTTCCAACAGGCAGACTAGAAGCCTTTATCGAGGACGTCGACTTAAAAGCTGGCTATATTCTTATCAAGGCTCTGGCGTATAGAAATTATGAAGATGAGAAGCCAGCCGCTATCGATTACGCATTCGAAATTAAAGCTACTCACGGCGTTAACGCTAACTTCTTCGTAGAGAACTGCGTAACAAGCGCCTACGGTCGCGTAATAGGTGCGCTTACTCCAGGCGAGACTGCTAGAAGTACGCGGCAAGATATGGAAAAGGCGGAGCGCCTGGAATCTATGCCAGTTAACCTAGCGCAAGCTAAGGCGGTCGGACTTACGCCGTATGAAATAGGCAGGTTAGCCGCTGGAGCGCCGATTAAAGGTCGCCAGGTCAAAGATAGTCCGCACGTGAGCGAAGCTTTAGACGCGCTTTCTGGCGTTCTAGGAGCCGAAGTAATCGGCGAACAGCCTAAATGCGAACACGGCTACAGGATCAAGAAGGAAGGCGTATCGGATAAAACTAAGAAGCCTTATCTTGGTTATGCGTGTACGGAATTAAAGAAGGCTTATCAATGCCAGATTATCTGGTACAAAGAACTGGGCGGAAAGTGGTTAAGTCCAGAGGATTACGCGCTCGCTATCGAGGACGCTGGTAGGTCTTGAAAAGCGAATCCGATCTATTCGACTATCTTAAAAAACACGTCTACCCAGACTTATTATCTTCTGGCTACGATCAATTCGCTGGTACTGACTGCGCTTCTTATGAAGCAAAGCACTTAATAGAGCTTAAATGTAGGGGCGCTCATTACAAGATGTTACTTATCGAGAAGGCTAAGTTCGACGTGCTAGTAGATAACGCAGAGCGAACAGGATTTGAAGCCTGGTATATCAATTCTACGCCAATGGGTATCTACGGCTGGAAGATAACTAGAGAGATGGATTTAACGTGGGAACGTCGCGTACTGCCAGAGACTAGCCAATTCAAAGATACAGGTAGCGTAATTAAAACAGTTAGTTATCTTAAAGTTATTAAAGCTGATTTTAAGAAGGAAGGTGTAGGAAATGGGTGATATGTTTATGAAATTTGAAGATGGTCGAGAAGCGATATTTCCACGAGATGGTAAAGCGGTGGTCTATATGCCAGAAGTCCAGATGTATGATCTTAAATGCCGAATATGTAAGAAAATTAAACCGCATAAAGTGATCCTAGAATTCGGCGAAATGCCTAAAGGTCTAGTTTGCGTGGAGTGCTACGGTTGCGGCGTGGTAGGAATCGAGAAGGTTCCAGAGAATGACACACCGTCTGACCTGCGGTTATGACTTCATCGCTTGACTTGCCTATTGACACTACTGCTACGATCAGTCCCGCTTCGCGAGCCGCACTGCGGAATAGCTCGCGGGGGATCTTACGGGGAATCTATTGTCTACTAGCGGCGACCTTTATCTTTACAGGAATGAATACAAGTAACGCACACGATCTCTCTAAAGATGTTGAAATGTATAAGGTTTATACGCATATAAAGCTTATGAATGCTAAAGAATTTAGATGTGTAGAATTATTATGGAATGCTGAATCTAAATGGAATCCTAAAGCAAATAACAAGAAATCAACAGCATTCGGAATACCACAGCTATTAAAGATGACTGAAACGAATCCTTATTCGCAAATTGATCTCGGGCTGAAATACATAAATAAGCGGTATGGTTCAACGTGTAAAGCGTGGGATAGATTTAAGAAGGTGAAGCATTATTAAGAGCGCTCGGAGTAAAGGTGGTAACACTAGGTTATGGCGCAAGGTAGCCGCGTCGGTGAAGCTTCGTGATGGGTATTCGTGCCAGGTATGTGGAGCTGACCAGAATCTAACTGTGGATCATCTGATCCCGATATCTAAAGGCGGCACGGACGACTTGGATAATCTCTTAACTATGTGCGGTAGGTGTAACTTCTCAAAAGGTGCGAAGATAAGCGGTTTTTTTGACACGCACAGGAAACCCCTGACTCTTCCTTTTCTGTTTTCACCTCAAAACGGGAGCATAAGTTATGATTAAGCCTGAACTGGTCATAGTTCCTACCGATACCGATTCAAACGGCTCTAATCG
>Ga0209297_1001351_pt1 | contig 14320 bp, 13 predicted proteins | sample S_130805_MF_Meta_FD_187322 | JGI IMG/M metagenome (GOLD analysis project Ga0209297, IMG submission 187322) | Freshwater microbial communities from Lake Simoncouche, Canada to study carbon cycling - S_130805_MF_MetaG (SPAdes) (version 2) | ecosystem: Environmental > Aquatic > Freshwater > Lake ... | reverse complement strand
TGATGGTTGGCTTGAACTGCCAGGTGGAAAGAGTATCGGAGTTGAGCGCGCTCACCTCGAAGAAGACACTGGCAAGAGCACGCACATCGGCGGAACTGGTGGACGTATTCACGGCAGCGATTATTCATTGATCGACTTCAACCGTGCTGGTGTGCCGCTTGTTGAAATCGTTGGCCGTCCCGACATCGCGAGCCCCGAAGAAGCGCGTCAATACGTCACCGAGCTGCGCCAGATTTTGGTCGCTGTTGGCGCTTCTGACGCGAAGATGGAAGAAGGCTCGATGCGTTGCGATGCCAACGTGAGTGTGCGCAAGCCCGGCTCGCCATTGGGTATTCGTTGCGAAATTAAAAACGTCAACTCGGTGCGTTCACTGGGCCGTGCCATTGAATATGAAGCACGTCGTCAGATCGTGTTGCTCGAAGCTGGTGAAAAGATTCGTCAAGAAACTCGTCACTGGGACGAAACTGACGGTCGTACTCACACATTGCGTTCAAAAGAAGATGCCGATGACTATCGCTATTTCTTAGAGCCCGATCTCGTGCCCTTGAATCCCGATCAAGCATGGATTGATGCAGTTCGTGCGGCATTGCCGATGTTGCCGCGTGAACGTCGTTTGCGTTTGTCGCAAGCGACTGGCGCGCCAGCCGATGGTGAAGCAATCATGGTGGTTGTTGAACGAGGTCAAGACGATTACGTGATGTCGGTTGGCGAAGCAGGAGCCGACGTGGCCCGCGCTCTCGTTCATGTGAAAGAAGCCTTTGCTGAACAGGGTGCAAACCCGACAGTGCCGGCAGCCGATCTTGCACAAATGATCGTGATGGAAACTGGCGGCAAGTTGACCTCAACTCAAGCGAAAACTGTGTTGGCCGAAATTGTGGCCAATGGTGGTGGCGATGCCATGGCAATCGCAGCAGCAAAAGGCTTTGAGGCCATGGACAATTCAGCCCTTGAAGCCATCGTCGACCAGGTCATTGCCGAGCAGGCTGAAGCCTGGTCGAAGTATTGCGGTGGAGAACAAAAGGCCATGGGCGCTTTGGTCGGAGCCATCATGAAGGCCAGTCAAGGTAAAGCCGACGGCAAAGCCGTGACAGCATTGCTTCTTGCCAAAAAAGGCTGAGATATACCGTTTGATTAGGCGTGACTAGTCGGCTTGCCTGCGTAGACCTCGTGGTTGGGCGAATACTGTGTGGTCATGGGGATCACATCAAAACTTTCGCCGTTGCCACTTGATGATGCCGAAATTCTGAAGCAGTTACCTGAGGCAGAACTTTTGGCGTTGCTCACTGCTGTTGCGCACATCACCGACGACCTTGACGTGCTCGATGATCGGTTGTATCCAAACCTTCTGACTTTGCGTGAACCACAAAGTGGTTACACCGAAGAGCTACAAACCTTGGCGCGCGACATCGTGATGCGGGGTTTGCGTAAGTTCCGTGACGACCAAAAAGGTATTCCAGCACGACCATCACTTGATCGTTTGCACACGATCATGCAATTTGTTGCTGGCGAACCAGTGAGCGAACGTTACGTGCCGCTACTTCTTGAAGAGCTTGCCCTTGATGGCGATCAACTTCGTGCACCGCAGTGGAACAAATCATCAATCGCTCCCGATCGTGAATTTTCGGCCATCATCATTGGCGCGGGAATGTCGGGTATTGCTGCGGCACATCGTCTTCGCCAAGCAGGAGTGCCCGTCACCATCCTTGAAAAGAATGAAGATGTTGGCGGCACGTGGCTCGAAAACAAATATCCCGGTTGCCGTGTTGATATTCAAAACCACATGTACAGCTACAGCTTTGCGCAGCGACATGACTGGCCATTTTTCTTTAGCCCTCGCCAAGTTCTGCACGAGTACTTCCGTAACTGTGCCGAAGAATTCGGTTTGCTACCCATCATCAATTTCAAAACCGAAGTTGAATCGGCTGTTTGGAATGAAGATGCTCAGCAGTGGGTTGTGACATCGATCAACGCTGCTGGCACCAAGCGCGTTGATCGGGCCAACATCTTGGTCTCGGCAGTTGGGCAACTTAATCGACCGAATTTTCCCGATATCGCGGGCATTGACTCGTTCTCAGGCGAGGCTTTTCACTCGGCGACATGGAATTTCAATGTTGATCTCACGGGCAAAAAAGTCGCGGTCATTGGCACAGGTGCAAGCGCATGTCAGTTCATTCCGCAAGTTGCCAAACAAGCGGGAGAGTTGTATGTCTTCCAGCGCACGACTCCGTGGATGATTCCGGCGCCGCGTTATCAAGAAACTGTTCCGAATGGTTTCAACTGGATGTTGTCACATGTTCCGTTTTATGCCGAGTGGTATCGCTTCTCGATGTTCTGGCGCGGCGCTGAAGGTATGTTGCCGGCAGCCACAGTCGATCCTGATTATCCGCCAACAGAAAAGTCGGTCGGTCTCATGAACGAGATGATGCGACAGATGTTGATCGAATGGACGAACGCATTGACTGAAGGCGACGAAACATTGCGCGCTCAGTTGACTCCAAACTATCCGCCACTTTCAAAGCGCTTCGTGGTTGATGATGGTGCGTTTGCTCTGACATTGCGTCAACCACATGTGAGTTTGGTGACCGACAAGATTGAGTGCATTGAAGCCGCTGGTATTCGCACGGCAGATGGGCAACTTCGCGAAGTTGATGTGATCATTTATGGAACAGGTTTCAAGGCCAGCCAGTTCTTGACGCCCATGAAGGTGACGGGCCGCAACAAGACCGATCTTCACGAACAATGGGCTGGCGATGCCCGCGCCTATTTGGGTGTGGTCATTCCAAACTTCCCGAACTTCTTCTGTCTGTACGGACCGAACACCAATATTGTTGCCAATGGATCAATCATCTATTTCAGTGAGTGTGAGGTGTATTACTTGGTTGAGTGCGCGCGGCTTTTGCTTGAATCAAAATTGGGTTCGCTTGATCCGCGACAAGAAGTTCACGACAGCTACAACGAACGCATTGATGCTGCGAACAAATTGCGAACGTGGGGCTTCTCAACAGTGAGTAGTTGGTACAAAAATGCCCACGGGCGCACGGCGCAAAACTGGCCGTTCAGCGTTCTTGAGTTCTGGGAACAAACTCGTATCCCCGAAAGCAGCGATTACAAATTGGTTTCGAAGTAAGGACTGTGATGAGCGAGCACATCAAATACACACGTGACGGCAAGATCGGCACGATCACTATTGATCGGCCCGAGAAGAAAAATGCGATGACGTTTGCCATTCTGTTCGACTTCATCGAAACAGTGCAGCATGCCGGTGAAGACGATATTGCAGCGCTCGTCATCACCGGAGTCCCTGGTGCATTTTGCGCGGGAACCGATTTAGCAGATCTGTCAACCATCCCGGGGGCGCAGCGAGGTTTGCGGGGGTCGGCTGAAGAAACCGAAAAATGGTGGCCCATTGTTCAATGTCCCAAGCCGACAATCTGTGCAATTGATGGACCTGCTGTGGGAATGGGTGCCGAATTCACGTCGCAGTGCGATATTCGATTGGCATCAAATAATGCGAAGTTCGCCTGGAACTTTGTGCATCGTGGCCTCGTGCCAGACACCGGAGCCGGAACATGGTTACTGCCGCGCATCATCGGTGTTCAAAATGCGCTGCGACTTACTTACACCGGCGACATGATCGATGCCGCCGAAGCTTTGCGACTTGGGTATGTACTTGATGTCGTTGAATCAAAAGATTTGTTGCCTCGGGCCTACGAGCTTGCCGAACGAATTGCCACGGGTTCGCCGCATAGTTTGAAACTCATCAAAGAACTCACGTACATGGGTCTGACTGCTCCTGTTTCAGAACATATGGAACGCCACACTTCGGCAATGTCGGCAAGTTTTAAGAGTGATGATCATCGCGAAGGAGTCGCGTCGTTCCTGGAACGCCGGCCCGCGAATTTCACTGGACGTTAAGCCAAGCGTCACCCTTTTTATGAAGATCTCTACTACCCGATCGGCAACGATGTCATTATGAGAATTTTGCTTACCAACGACGACGGAATCGATTCAGTCGGATTGCATGTTTTAGCTCGTGCGATGCGACCTTTTGGTGAGGTGGTGATTGTCGCACCCGATCGCGAATTCTCTGGTGCTGGAGCCGCACTTGGTGCATTGCACCTGATTCAACCTGAAGTGCATCGTGCTCATGTTGATGGAATCGATGAAGCATGGGCAGTTACTGGTCCGCCGGCACTGTGTGTGATGTTCTCGCGTCTCGGTGCATTCGGCGCGCCGTTTGACTTAGTTGTTTCTGGTATCAACCCCGGTGCCAATGTGGGTCGTTCGGTATACCACTCGGGCACAGTTGGCGCGGCCCTCACTGCGCGCAACGGTTTGATTTCGGGCATTGCAGTCAGCCAAGCCGTCACCGGATTTGGCGTTGAGGGCCAAGGTTGGGACGAAATGTTGGTCGGTCAAAAATGGGAAACAGCGGCGTCAGTGACGGCTGCGTTTGTCGAAGGATTGGTCGCCAAAATGCCGACCAATCCGATTGTGGTCAACATCAATGTGCCCAACACCGAACTCAGCGAAATCAAAGGCTGGAAGTCGGCTCGTCTTGGTCATGAACCGCCACGTCGTATGAGCACCGCCAACCTTGAACCCAAAGAAGGTCATGAAGGAAGTTTCTACGTCCGAATGGCATGGGGAGACGCTGCTGAACTTCCAACCGACACCGACGGCGGAATGGTTGCCGATGGTTATGTCGCAGTGAGCTATCTCAGTTCGATCGTCAATACAGAACGAGATGATGTTGGCGCGGCCGAGTCGGCGATGACGCGATTGATTAACGGTAAATAACCAAGTTTGTTCTATAGAACGACGACGGGCGTGCCGACCTGAGCGAAGTCCCACGTGAAGTCGGCATCGAGATTTGCTTGACGTTGGCAGCCACCAGACAGTCGCTGTCCGAGTTCGGCGTCAGTTTGGTACGGCGAATTGTCTTTGACGTGAATGGGTAGAGCGTGGAAACCGATCGCACCAATGTCGGTCTTCAGCCAGCGCACCATCTTGTAGAGGTATGCCTTGCCATTCCATGCGGTCGACACATCTGAACGGCTATACACCGCGTGAGTTCCGGGAGTTTCGTTGTTGTATTTGCTGCCCGAGACCAACCACGAACGGATGACGACGTTGTCGTCACCGACTGCCCAAATACGTTGGCCAGCTCGGTCGTACACGAGGCGTCGTCCCGAACCTGAATTTGCCGGAAGCAGGGGAGCATCTGGTCCACTTGTTGCGACCGACGAAAGTTCGTACCCGAGAAGATCGACCGCGCCAGGTGCTGGAGGTGGAGTGTGAATGACGAGCGAAGTTTCATCGGGCCACACACCAACAGAAAGCGCTGTTTCGCGACCAGTTTTTCCATCAACGAAAAGGTCGCGGGAAGTTTGGAGTTTCTTGACTGCGTCGACAGTCGCGTTGTCGTAAGTGCCAGTTGCAGCGCCCGTTAAGAAACCAGCAGTGATCAGGGCATTCTGAAGACAGGTGACGCTTTCGCCGATGTCTCCACTAGCAAGCGAACGTACTGTCATGGCGCATGCGGTCGTTGCGGTGGGGTCGTCGCCAGCAAGGTCTTCGACTGCAGCAGCTGGGACGCTTGAGTCAGCGGTAACAACGGTCGTGGTTGTCACGTCGCCAACGGGAGCAATTTCAACGATTGAGTTCTCAATGACGACGGTGGTGTCGGGTGATGCTGCGTCAGAACCTGACCCACCACTCACCACAGCGGCGACAAGGCAACCAAGAGCGACGACGCCGATGCCGGCCATCATGATTTTGCGTTGTTGTGGAGTCGTCATAAGGAGGTCATCTGAACTTTTCGCGGCCGAAAACTAGAGCGACTTCAGGTTACCCAGCGACGGAGCGCGGGTGTTGGCATGGTGACGAGAGTCAACCTGAAACCAAAAATTACAGGACTATGCCTGAAGCGAACTCACGACGATGTTCATGAGATCGTTCCATGACTTCAGATCGGGCATGAGATCTTTAGCAAGGTCAACACTGGCTAGACCAATCGCAGTCGACTGCATCATGACCGCAACGGCGTAGGAATCAACGTCGGGCCGCACAACCTTATTAATTTGAGCCTCTTTGATGATGTCACTGATTTGAATCAATAATTGCCGCTGAATATCAGCAACATGTTTGGCCAGCACGGGATCTTCAAGGGCAGCTGCCAAAACCTGCACTCGCTCGGCACGAGCTTCGATGCGATCTGGCTCATTTGGTCGAACGTTGATTTCGTTCATAATCAACAAAGGGTCACTTCGGTCGGCATTTTTGCTAAAGGCCTCAGCAACTAAGTCGGTCAGGGCACGCATCTTGCGAACGTAACGTTCGGCGAGCGCGGCATTGATCAGTGCTCGACGGTTTTTGAAAAACCAATAGAGCGACCCAGTCGTCATATCAGCATGTTCAACGATGTCTTTGAGGCGAGCGCCGTCAACGCCGTCACGGTCGATCATGAAAAGTGTGCTGTCAATTAATCGAAGGCGGATCGCGCTGTCGGTATTTTCCATGCCACGAGTCATGCGGTAAATCCTACACATCGTGGTTTGAACAATGTTTATGGCAGTATCGGGCATGTCGCAAACTCGCTGGACCACTAAGAATATTCCTGATAATTCGGGTCGAACCATCTGCATCACTGGAGCAAACTCGGGTCTTGGCCTTGAGGCCGCCCGCAATCTTGTGGGTGCTGGGGCTCATGTGATCATGGCGTGTCGCAATGTTGAGAAGGCCGAGGCTGCGGCCCAAAGTCTGCGTTCGGTTAAGGGCTCAGTTGAGGTTCGTCCACTCGACTTGGCAAGCTTGGCGTCAATTCGTCGATTCAGTGGGCAGTTACTTGCTGACGGAATCGAACTTGATGGACTGATGAATAACGCCGGTCTCATGGCTCTCGATCAAAGTCGAACTGAAGACGGATTCGAAACTCAAATTGGTGTCAATCACCTTGGTCACTTTGCGTTGACCGGTCTGCTTCTGCCGTCATTAATGAAGCGACCGAATAGTCGCATCGTGAACGTGTCGAGCATGGGACATATTCCTGGCAAAATTCACCTGGATGATCTGATGTGTGATCGCCGTCGATACAGCCGTTGGGGTGCGTACTTTCAAAGTAAGTTGGCCAACATTTTGTTCACGAACGAACTTGAACGTCGACTACGTGAAACTCAATCGACGACAATTTCATTAGCGGCGCATCCTGGTACCGCACGAACAGAGCTCGGTAAGAGTGGTTCTTCGGCAACTAATTTCGTGATGCGCCGATTAACACCCGTACTCACACGCACGGGCGTTCAAGGCTGTGAATCTCAAGTGCGTGCAATGGTTGACCCGAATGCAATAGGTCGCGAATACTACGGACCGAAGTATCAAATGTTTGGTGCACCAGTAAAGGTCGCGCCGAGTAAGCGGGCACGCAATATGAATGATGCTCGACGTTTGTGGGAACTCAGCGAAGAACTAACTGGTGTGCGGTACAACTTCTAACTGAGTGTTTTTACTTCGTTCAGTTCAATGCGATTGCCACTGGGGTCATGAATGAAAATCTGGCGGTTGACACCGGCCATTTCAGGTGCAAGCCGATACTTCAAACCTTTGGCTTCTAAGTGCCGAGCACATTCGTTGATGTCGGCAACAGCAAGTGCAAAATGTTGATTGCGGTCAATGACTGCATCGGGCCGAACAAATAGATGTAGTTCGTGTGGTCCCATATTGAGCCACGCACCATCAATCGTAAATCCGGGTCGCTCAAACGAGGTGAAACCCAGACCATCAACGTAGAACGCAAGTGCTTCGGGAAGCGAATGAATATTCACATTGACATGATGCAGGCCAAGGACTTTCATAGTGCTCAGACTAATGAACTACTGTTTGTCTTGTACGCCTCAAGGCGTTAACCAAAATTGAAAGTTCAGGTGTTTGATATGTCCAGTGAATGGGGTCCTCTCGCAGGATTAATCGGAGAATGGCAAGGTCAAGGTGGACTGGATACGTCGTTTTCACATAGCCGTGGCGAAGTGTGGAAAACGCCTTACCTTGAAAAGGTGACGATGAAGCCATTCGGCCCAGTCGAAAATGGTTCGCAATCTCTGTACGGTCTCGATTACAAGACCGCTATGTGGCGCGACGATGAAACCAACCCCTTCCACACCGAAGTCGGTTATTGGTTATGGGATGCGGCAACTGGTGAAGTGCTTCGTGGTTTTGTTGTCCCTCGTGGAATCGTCGTATTGGCTGGCGGTCGGACCACTGCCGATGCAAAAGAATTCACGATGAGCGCCGAACTAGGTTCGTCAAGCTATGCAATTGGTGAAAACACCTACCTCGGTCAGCATGCAAGTACACGTGCATTCACCGTGACTGTCACAGTGAATGGACCCGATTCGTGGAGCTACATCGAAAACAGCAGCTTGAAGATGGATCAGTTCCCCGACATCTTCCCGCACACTGACGGCAATACCCTCACACGCGTGGCCTGAAATGAAACGTGCGATTGTTTTATCGCATCGCGCGGTCGCGCATGAATTAGGAAATATCAGTACTTGGTTCGAACTTCATAATTATGAAGTCGAGCATGTGTACCGAGAAGATGAACCTGTCTCCCTCGATCATGTCGAGGGAGACGTTCTTTTCGTGCTGGGTTCACCTAGTTCGGTCGCTGATGGTTATTGCCTAGAGCCGGCACAGCAGGAAATTGAATTGGTTCGTCAGTGGGTTTCTGGCGGCCAACAGTATGTAGGTATTTGCTTCGGAGCACAGGTGTTGGCTTGTGCTCTAGGTGGAAGCGTGCGACGAATGGATCAAACTTTTCGTGCATTCACCGAAATGACTCTGACACCATCTGCACCCGAAGTTGTTCAGGGAAACTGGGCGGTGTGGCATGAAGACGCGATCACTGCGCCTGTCAGTGCTGAAGTCATGGCACGATTACCGCATGCCGACACATTCTTTCGTGTGGGAAATGCCTGGGGCATTCAACCGCATATTGAATTCACGGGCGACATCGTCGAACGATTGGCAACAACATTCAAAGTTGATTCACCAGATGTCGCCGCTTTAGTCGATGGACTTCGAGCGAGCGAAGCCGACCATGCACGCCGCACTCACGAACTTTTGGATTACATCACAAACTAATTGCTGGCGTCGCGGGGGAGTCCGAGGATTTTTTCGCCGATGATTGATCGTTGAATCTGATCGGTTCCACCGGCGATTGATTGAGCAGGCGTGCTCACCAACACTTCGGCAATCGTTTCGTCATGCGCATGATCGCCGTTTTGCAACATTCCATGCGCGCCACTAATCAACGAGTGCACTCGATGAGCCATGCGTGAAACTTCTGAAGCGGCCAACTTGCCAATCGAACCTTCGGGTCCAGGTGGGCGACCAAGCGCACGAGCCGCACGAGCGCGTGAAGCGGTCCACTCATTCATTTTCTGAAAAGACAACAACGCCGCAATGTTCTGGCGAATCACCGGATCGTTTGAGACCCCAAGTAATTGGGCTCGTTCAACAACTAGATCTGCTCGACCAGCACGTTGCGGATACCACACATATGTTTTGAAATGTTCTTCGGCTTCATGCTCGGCTTCGCGTATGGCGCGACTTTCTATTGCACTGTTCTGGGCGAATTTCGGGCGCCGCATGGTTGAGAAAGTTCGCTCATGGGCAAGAGTCGCACGAGCAACTCGCCAGCCATCGTCGAGGGTTCCGATAATCATGTTGGCCGGAATGCGAGCATCGGTCATGAAAACTTCGTTAAACGACGAGTGATAGTTCATCTGTTTGATTGGACGTACGTCAATACCAGGCTGATGCATCGGCAAAACGAAATAGGAAATTCCATGATGCTTCGAACCTTCACGATTCGTTCGTGCCAGCAACATTCCATAGTCGGCGTGGTGGGCACTGGTATTCCACACCTTCTGGCCGTTGATCACCCATTCATCGCCATCAAGAACTGCCGAAGTTGAGAGGCTTGCTAGATCTGATCCAGCGCCCGGCTCGCTAAAGAGTTGGCACCAAGTTTTTTCACCGGTCAATGTTTGTCGCAGGACGAGTCTCTTCAATTCGTCTGAACCATGTTCGACAATGGTGGGTGCCGCTAATGACATTCCGCTACCAAGAGGATTACCAACTGCACCAATGAGGCGCAGTTCTTCAGCAACTATTTGGTCGGCCCAAGCAGGTAAGCCACGTCCGAAGCACACGCTTGACCATGATGGAACTGCCCAGCCGGAATCAACAAGTCGTTCACGCCACGCCTGCAGTGAGAGTTGCGGGTCCCAATTGGTGCTCAGCCATTCCCGAACTTCTTGTTGAACGGACTCACGGCTCAATGCACTCATGGTGAAACCTCTAGGAATCTCGAATTTATGAAGCCCGCAAAGTATTGCGTTTGATCTCATCCAAGATTTCTGGAATACGCGCCTGCGGCAAGTTATGCCCCATGTCGGGGAATGCCAAGAGTCGTGCGCCAGGTATGGCCTTGGTAGTCGCATGTCCACCAGAAGGTTGCACGAGCCCATCTTCGAGACCGTGCACGACGAGCGTGGGCACATTGAGTTTCTTTAACTGTGGCGTGCGGTCGGGACTCGCCATGATTGCTGCCATTTGTCGTGCGGTTCCGTCGGGAGTGAAATTACGCGCAACGGAGAGTTTTGCAGTTTCACGTATTTCTAATTCGTCATACAACGAACCAGAGAACAATTTAAAAAGTGCTGCTTGACGATCTGCAAAAGTTTCCTTACTTCCGCCCGTCAACTTGAGGGAACGCACAACGACTGATGTCTTTGGGCGCCCAACGCGAGGATTGCCAGTGGTTGACATAATTGATGTCAACGAACGCACCCGACTCGGGTGTTCAATTGCCATTGTCTGAGCGATCATTCCGCCCATTGACATACCTACGACGTGGGCTCGTTCAATGTTGAGTGCATCAAGAAGACCGACTGCGTCTTTAGCCATATCGCTCAACAGGTATGCAGACTTCGCGAATCGACGAGAAATGGAGAACATCGCCGACTGCACTTTGGTCGGAGGGGCAGCGTCAATTTTGGTGGATAGTCCGATGTCACGGTTGTCGAAAGTGATGACCTTGAAACCTCGGTCAACGAGACCAGCAATGAAAGAACTTGGCCAGGCAACGAGTTGCCCACCGAGACCCATTACGAGAAGTAACGGGTCGCCGTCGCCGTGTACTTCGTACTCAAGGGTCATGCCAGTTGAAACAGTGGTTGATGCCATGACGACAAACTAACCGTGAAAGTCAAGGAAGAGCGACGATTGCCTCATGTTCGAGCGTTGCCACGATGCGTCCATCAATTTCAATGTGTGCATCAAGAATGGCCCGCTCGCCATGTGATTGAAACCGCCTAACCACCGTTGATTTGACGGTTGCGACGGATCCGCCATGGGTAACTCCGTGGTGGCGAATGATGCTGCGGGTGTGAATCCAACTTCCCCGAGCAACGAATTGATGAACGGCGTTGTTGGCAAGCGCTGGCCACACCGCTGGATGTACATAATTATTCGTTAAACAGAAGTCGAGATCGTCGCCAGCGCGTTGGCCATAATCAGATCCCCATTCTCCAATCAGGGGGATCTCAATCGCGGGCAATACTTCACCTGGACGCATCGGTGTGATTGGGCCTGAATCTTTAACTGCAACAAATTGAGCGCGCGGTTGATTGGGTTCATCAGTGATTGCATCGATCGTTGTGGCATCGTCGACATTGGTCGGTACGCAGCGTAAGACGTCGCCATCAAAAACTGGGCGACGAAACCTCACTTCACCTCCGCCGTTATGCAACCAGCTTTCTCCCCAGGCAACGATTAAGGGATGAGTCAGATACGCATATGTCGTTACTCCGGCGACGAGTGCTCGTGGAAATCCAGCAGCTTGTGCACCAGCGTCAGTATGTATTGGGTTGCGCGCATGCTCTGCAAGATTTGCTGCGTTGATGTGCCAAGTCGTTGGTTGCGTCATCACAACGAAATCATGATGTGTTTACGCGTTGACTCGAAAGTCGGTGACTTGAGTGTCTTCGGTTCCGAGATCGGTGAAGTTGTCATAGGCCCGAGCAGCCATGAACTCTTTCCACGAGAATTCGCGGTAACGCGCACCATCGGCACAAAGTTCGGGGATCGGCTTGATGGTCGAATCGCGGGCCGGATTTTGGAAGTACGGAATGCTGAAACGGCGTCGCTGTGTCATCGGCACAACGCGGTGAACTGCGGCGCGATATCGATCATTCGTCCAAGCCTGCATGCAATCGCCGAGATTGACCACAATCGTTCCATCAGTTGGTGGAACATCGATCCACCCACTGTTGAGTGATTCTGTTTGTAGTCCACCAACGTTGTCTTGCAACAACAAAGTGATGGTGCCAGGGTCGGTGTGATAACCGAGGGCGGTGGGGCCAAGTTCGGGAAGTCCTTCACGCTCAGATTCGGGCACGGGATCGCCCACTGGATAATGGTTGAGCCGCATCATGCTTCCATAGCGACTGCCCATCATTTCTTGTTGCGAGCCTTCGGATAGTTGGAGTGCTTGATGAATGAGCGCAAGTGTGCGATCGGCGAGCTTGCTGAATTCGTCATATGCCTCAACCAACGTGTCACGAAATCCGGGCAGGTCGCGAGGCCAGCGATTGCGAGCATCAATTTGGTCAATGGTCGGATCTAAGAAATCGAATACTTCTTTGTTATCTCGCTTGCGCTTGGTGAGTTCACGGTCGTAATAGCCCATGGGATTATCAATATCGCGCGTGATTTCATTTTTGATTGAGCGATCAGTATCAAAAAACCGAGCAGTTTGCTGCCAGGTGCGGGCAATGAGATCGTCAAGCCCATGACCGCTCAAAAGGAAGAACCCATGGTCTCGGCAGGCAGCGTCCAGCGCTTCAAGGGAGGTTGCGGTGGGGCGAGAAATATCAACGATCGGCACGGAAAGCACACGCCATGTTGTCATAAATAGATGGTGTAGGGAAATGGGTGACTGCAGATCGCAAACGCCACCCATCATCGGTAATGATGGAAGCGTGATTCACCATTACCTAGCCGCCCGTGCCGAACTTGATGCCCTCGGATCGCCCTTGGCGACCTCAATTGCCGAAGTGCGGGGGATTCCCGTGAAGGTGTACACCACCGCACCTCCCAATATGCGAGTGATGTGGGAAGCGACAGCGGTCCATGGGGACAAGGATTACATCGTCTATGAAGACGAGCGTTACACCTACGCCGAGATTCATGCGCAGGTGCGCAAGCTGGCCCAGTACTTGGTGAGCCAAGGAATTAGTCGACATAGCCGAGTTGCGTTGTCGATGCGCAACTACCCCGAGTGGGTTGTGGGTTATTGGGCCACCGTTTCAATTGGTGCAGCAGTCGTTGGCATGAACGCTTGGTGGACGCCTTCAGAAATGGAGTACGCACTTAATGACAGTCAGCCAGGTGTCTTGATTGTTGACGATGAGCGTTTAGAGCGATTGAGCCAAATTGCGAACACGCCAAAGATGCATGTCGTTTCGGTGCGCACCGATCGTGCACTGCCAGCCGGTGGTGCACGTTGGACCGATGTCATGGCAACTGCCGACCCCGGCGTTTTGCCGAATATCGAATTTGATCCCGATGATGATGCAACTATTTTCTACACGTCGGGTACCACTGGTTTCCCGAAGGGTGCACAATTAACTCATCGTGGTTCGGTTGCCAACATTTTTAACTTGGTGGTCATGAATATGGCGGCGGCGTTGGCTGAACAAAAGGCGATCGCTGCTGGCGATGTTCTGGCGCCGACTGGTGAACCTAAGCCAGCGCTACCTCCTTGCTTCATGGCGCCGACTCCGTTGTTCCATGTGACTGCGTGTAACTGCATTTTGCACGCGGCTACCGCAAGTGGCGCCAAAGTTGTTTTGATGTACAAGTGGGACCCAGGTCGTGCACTTGAACTCATCGAACGTGAAAAAGTCACGAGCTTCTCTGGTGTGCCGACGATGAGTCGCGAAATGTTATTGCACCCCGATTGGGAAAAGCGCGACACATCGTCAGTACAAGGAATGGGTGGGGGTGGCGCAGCATTGCAGCCCGACCTCGTGCACAAAATTGCCGGAGCGTTGAAGGGTGGACAGCCGTCAACTGGTTATGGCATGACCGAAACGCACGGAATCATCACCGCTAACTCGGCTCGTTGGTTCATTGCTAAACCAGAGTCGTGTGGACCATTAGTTCCAACCCTTGAAGGCAAACTCGTTGATGAAGACGGTAACGATTTGCCAGCCGGACCCAGCACCGTTGGTGTTCTATGCGTACGTGGCTC
>Ga0209297_1001347_pt1 | contig 14336 bp, 12 predicted proteins | sample S_130805_MF_Meta_FD_187322 | JGI IMG/M metagenome (GOLD analysis project Ga0209297, IMG submission 187322) | Freshwater microbial communities from Lake Simoncouche, Canada to study carbon cycling - S_130805_MF_MetaG (SPAdes) (version 2) | ecosystem: Environmental > Aquatic > Freshwater > Lake ... | reverse complement strand
TTTGGCTGCGATGTTCTTTGCTATGCCAAATGCACTCTTTCCATTTTGGGTTGATCAATTGCATGCACCGTGGGCACTTGGTCTGCTCTATGGCGCCGGAACTGTCGGCGCATTCTTCGTAACGATTACAAGTGGCTGGGTGAAGCACTACCGATTCCACGGTCGCGCTATCGCATTGGCCGCAGTTGGATGGGGAATCGCAATTACCCTCTCCGGATTGGTCCACTCGATCTACTTAGTCATCTTCTGTCTGGCACTTGCCGGGGCGGCCGACCATGTCAGTGTTCTCTTTCGCGCCGCGATCTGGAACCAGACTATCCCCGATGAAATTCGTGGACGACTTGCCGGAATTCAACTCCTCTCCTACTCAGTTGGACCACTTGCCGGACAACTTCGGGCCGCAACGATGGCATCGGCTACTACGTTGGCCATCTCGGTAACTTCTGGTGGGGTTATGTGCATCATTGTGGTGCTCTTACTGACCAGTTGGCTCGTAAAATTCCGAAAATATGATGTCGAAAGCAACGAATTTGCCATTGCGCAACGAAAAATTCGTGCCGAACGAGAAAATATCTAATTTTTTTCGTAAATACATAAAAAAATCAAAAAATAAATGTGCGACACGCACTGCAATTATTTTCACAAAATGCTGGCATTGTGAGCCATTTACTGACACGCTTATCCATGAACAGGTCCGGTGACGGATCGGACCATTCCGATAGGAGAAGTTACGTGGCTGCAGCTAAGAAATCTGCTCCAAAGCGTCGCAAGAAGGCCGCTGCTAAGAAGGCAGCACCAAAGCGTCGTCGCAAGAAAGCCGCTGCTAAAAAGGCAGCTCCAAAGAAGCGTCGCAAGAAGGCAGCTGCTAAGAAAGCAGCTCCAAAGCGTCGTCGCAAGAAGGCAGCTGCTAAGAAGGCAGCTCCAAAGAAGCGTCGCAAGAAGGCAGCTGCTAAGAAGGCAGCTCCAAAGCGTCGTCGCAAGAAGGCAGCTGCAGCATCTGCAGCTCCAAAAAAGCGTCGTCGTCGTAAGAAGGCTGCTGCGTAAGCAGAGCATTATAAAAAAGACCCGCCACGAAAGTGGCGGGTCTTTTTTCTTGCTACAAACCTTCCTGCTCTCGCAGGCGCTCTCCTACCTTCTTAAAGATTTTCTCAATCGAACTCTGCTCGCTCTGCGTCAAATGATCCATAAATCTCTTGCGAATACTGTCGACGTGATCGGGAGCCGCGGCCGAGATTGCGTTCCATCCCTTTGCTGTCATCACTGCGAATGAACCACGTTTATCTGTGGGACAGGATTGCCGCTTTACCCAGCCCGCCTTCTCCATGACTTTGATTCGATGTGAAAGTCGCGAGCGCGACATGATGGCCTGGGCAGCCAGATCACTCATACGCATCATGCGATCAGGCGCCTCACTGAGATGGGCGAGAATTTCATAGTCTGAAAGGCTTAAATCATGGCCGGCTAGATCGCCATCGAGTGCTTCCCATACTCGGCGACTTACGACAATGAAGGAGCGCCAAGCCTCTAACTCGCTCGCTGTTAACCAGCGCGCCGATAGTGAGGTAGCGTTTTTACTTGTCATAGTGTTTCAATCCTACCGAGAAGTTGAAGATTCAACTACTTGTATTTCTTACAGAAGAGGTCCAAACGTGCCCAGTGGATTAGATACAGCTCATCGCGACTCCTCGATTCGCCCACAAGATGATCTCTTTCGCTCCTTCAACGGAGGCTGGCTCAAGAGTGCGCAGATTCCAGATGACCGCGCATCCGATGGCGCCTTCTATGCCCTGCGCGATCAATCGGAAGCGCGGGTACGGGAAATTATTGAAGGCGCTCACCAGAGCGATGAGGGGCGCAAAGTAAGTGATCTCTACCGATCATTTATGGCAACGGAACAGATCGAGGCGCTGGGGATTTCTCCCATCGCTACCGAATTAGCAATTGCACAAACAGTTCATGACCGCCAATCTTTTATCATCGCGATGGCCCAGCTTGAAGCACGTGGCACCGGCGGACTCTTCTCCGCCACGGTTTATACCGATGCCATGGATTCAATGAGCAACATTATTTACCTCAGCCAAGGTGGCATCTCCCTTCCCGATGAGGCGTACTACCGCGAAGATCAATACCAACCCATTCGCGAAGCTCTCGTTGCGCACATTGCGCGGATGTTTGAATTGGCCGGCCTTAGTGATGGCGCACTTCATGCCAAAGAAATTTTGACTCTAGAAACCAAGATCGCATCGCACCACTGGGATCAAGTTCGCGATCGCGATGCGACTCTGACTTATAACAAAGCCACTCGTGCTGAACTAGAGAAGCTCTCGCAGGGCTTTGATTGGAAGGCCTACCTTCATGCTGCAGAAGTACCGGCCCATGTTCTTGAAAGCACCATTGTTCGTGAGCCAACCTTCTTCACTGGCCTTGGCCAAATCTTGGAAAACTTCCATGCCCAACAATGGAAATCCTGGCTACTCTGGCAAGTCATTTCCTCTAACGCGCCATACCTACACGATGCGATCGTCCAAGAGAATTTTGCTTTCTACGGCACCACACTCTCTGGTACTCCCCAACTTCGCGATCGTTGGAAGCGTGCGGTTGGTTTAGTGGAAGGCGCAATGGGCGAGGCAATAGGTCGCATTTATGTCGAGCGCCATTTCCCACCTGCCGCCAAGGAGCGCATGGTGGAACTGGTTGAGAATCTGATCGAGGCCTATCGCCGCAGCATTCGCTCCCTTGATTGGATGAGCAGCGAAACAAAGGCAAAGGCACTAGAGAAGTTAGAGAAGTTCACTCCGAAGATTGGCTACCCCGATAAGTGGCGCGATTACTCTGCCCTGAAAATTGAGAGCGATGATTTGATGGGTAACTTAGCTCGGATCGCACGCTTTGGCCGCGACTTTGAGTTGGCAAAATTGGGCAAGCCAGTTGATCGCAATGAGTGGTACATGACGCCGCAGACTGTCAATGCCTATTACAACCCAGGCATGAATGAGATCGTCTTTCCCGCCGCTATTTTGCAGCCACCCTTCTTTGATCTCGCTGCCGATGATGCCGTCAATTACGGAGCGATTGGCGCTGTAATTGGCCATGAAATCGGCCATGGCTTCGATGACCAAGGATCAAAATATGATGGCGATGGAAATTTGCAAGATTGGTGGAGCGATGCTGACCGCAGTGAATTTGAGAAGCGGGCCAATGCGCTCATCGCGCAATACAACGAACTAGCTCCAGAAGAGACACCAGATACTTTCGTTAATGGTGCACTCACAGTCGGGGAAAACATTGGCGACTTAGGTGGCCTCGGTATTGCCTATCAGGCCTACCAGATTGCACTCGATGGCAACGCAGCGCCAGCCATCGATGACCTTTCTGGTGATGAGCGATTCTTTTATTCATGGGCGAGTGCCTGGCGTGGCAAAGTGCGCCCGGAAGAACTCAAGCGTCGGATCGCAACCGATCCACACTCCCCTGGAGAATTTCGTTGCAATCAAGTGGTGCGAAATCTCGATGAGTTCTACCGCGCATTTGGCGTTAGCGAAAACGACTCGTTGTGGCTTAAGCCAGAGGCACGAGTGCGAATCTGGTGAGTGGCTTCTCCTTCGACATCACTAAGAGTGATTCTGGAAGTGATGCGCGAGCTGGCGTACTTACGACACCTCACGGCACTGTAAATACCCCCGCCTTCATTCCAGTTGGCACCAAGGCCACTGTGAAATCAGTGCTGCCGGAATCTATGCGCGAATTAGGTGCGCAGGCAATTCTCTCCAATGCTTATCACCTCTACCTGCAGCCGGGTCCAGAGATTCTCGATAACGCTGGTGGGCTCTCCACATTCATGAATTGGAATGGCCCAACTTTTACTGACAGTGGTGGCTTTCAAGTCCTCTCACTAGGTGTGGGATTTAAGAAAGTCTTGGCAATGGATGAGACCACATTTCGCGACGATGATGTAATTGCAGAAAATAAGGAGCGCTTGGCGCACGTCGATGATGATGGCGTCACCTTCAAATCCCATTTAGATGGCTCGATGCATCGCTTCACTCCAGAGTTTTCTATGCAGGTGCAGCATCAGATCGGTGCCGACATTATGTTTGCCTTTGATGAGTGCACTACTTTGCATAACACCCGCTCGTATCAAGAAATTGCACTGGAGCGAACCAGGCTCTGGGCCATTCGCTGCCTCGATGAACATCAACGCCTTACGCAAGCTCGCAGCAGCAAGCCCTACCAAGCACTCTTCGGTGTGATTCAAGGTGCACAGTATGAAGATCTACGTCGCCAAGCCGCTTCCACAATGGGCGCCATGGAGAGTTCTGGCGCCTCCTTCGATGGCTTTGGTATCGGCGGTGCGCTCAATAAATCTGAACTAGGGAGAATCATCGGTTGGGTTAACGATGAATTGCCACGTGAAAAACCCAAGCACCTACTGGGAATTGGCGCACCGGAAGATCTCTTCGTGGGAGTTGAAGCGGGTATGGATACCTTTGATTGCGTCCTTGCATCACGCATTGCGCGCACTAGCGCGGTGTACACGATGGAGGGGCGCTACAACCTCACAAATACCACCTACCGCACTGACTTCTCACCGATTGATGAGGAGTGCGATTGCTATACCTGCACCTCTTATACCCGCGCATATTTGAATCACCTCTTCCGTGGCAAAGAGATTCTTGCGGCAACGCTGGCCACGATTCACAATGAGCGTTTTATTGTCCGATTGGTCGACCAAATGCGCGCTGCGATTATCAACGGTGATTTTGCCGAACTCAAAGAAGAATTCTTAGGACGCTATAAGCACCGGAGCACCCACGCTAATTAACGATTAAATCAGAAGTTGATCGCGGGCAATCTTTGTCGCGCTATCTCGCGAATCAGCGCCTAGCTTTCGATAGACATTTCGCAAGTGGGTCTTCATTGTGTTCTGCGAAATGTGAAGTGATTTAGCGATCTGGAAGAGTGGTCGACCAGTTGCTAAATTCCTAAGAATGTCGAGCTCGCGCGAAGTCAATCTGCTGTCGTCGGAGACTTCCTTGAACGAGCGCTCGCGTACCAGCGTTGCCAAATTCTCCAAGTAGACCAAGGAATGTGTCGACGCTAGGTCAAGAATTATCTGATTAAAGACATCGCCGCGGGAGAGGAAAATTTCTTGGTAGCCAAATTCAAAACCAAGCCGAAGCGCTGCCATCGCATGTTCTTGAGCCAGGCTACTACTTCCAGAATTTTCCGCTAACAGAATGAGCTTATTGAGCTTTGCGCGGATATTCTCTTCGCCTAGGGCAGATATCTCTTCAGCGCTCCTAATACTTTTCTTGGAGTAAATATTTGCTTGGAGAATAAACTCCACAGTTGGGGTTTTTGGTAGGCGGGCTAAGAGTTCTTTGCCACGACTCAAATCTTTCGCAGCCGAACGTATAACTAATTCATGTTCATCAATAATGCGAAATCCCTCACTATGAACCTGATGCTTCAGTAATTCATCTCGGGTTTGGCGCAAAATTTCAAAGGCTAGAGTTTTATTATCACGTTGAAATTCACAGTAAGCGATCTTGGATTGAAATCCAGCTACCCAGGGCCAGAGTTCATTCCTACGAGCTTCCGTCACTGCCGATTCTGCATAGGTGATGGCTCCATCCACATCTCCCAGTTCACGCAAGGTCTCAGTGAGAACGTAGAGGGATTCATAGGGGAAGTAGAGCCCTCTCAAATTAAGGCGCGATGCAATCTGCCACTCATTCTGTGCATACTCCCGTGCTTGGCGGAAATCTCCCGTTGCAAAAATGTAAAGGCCAGTAATTGAATGGGGCTTCTTCGAAAATCGCTCTGGCTGGCGCTCTGAAACTAATTGAGGGCGCATCAGTGTTAATTCACTCAGTGTCTCAAAATCTTCGAGCAAGAAGGCTGCGGCAGTTGCATTTCTTGTTATAGCAGCAACTAATTCCTTTGCATCCCCCATTGCTAATTGCTTAGCCTCGGTATACCGGCTCTGAATTTTCTTGACATCGCTGAGTCGGCCCTGGCTAAATGCAATCTTGGCCTTCATGATATCTCGATAGATTTCAACTTCATCCAGCAAACCTGCAGCCTTGGCAACACTCTCTAAACGCTCTAAACCAATTTGGGCATCCTCTAGCTTTGGCTTCACCAAACTTGCAAAAGCTAAGACAATTTCTTCCCCAATTTCAGTTGGGGCAACCTGTGGCGCAAGCTCTTTTGCCCAGAGCGTTAATCGCGAGTGATCCCCTGAATACACTAATTTGGCATAGATTTTCTTAAGGATCGGCTCTGCTAAATCACTTCGCCCCATCTTCTGAAAAATATCAACTGCGGAAATCTCATCACCTTTTTCCGAATATATCTCTGCCATCAGTAATTGCAGGTCGCGCTTAAAAGCAGGGTCGCCAGCCAGCTCTGCTTCAAATTTCTCCTTGATCAAACCATTCATTTCATACTCTTCATTGTCTAAATTTATGGAGTTGAAGTAGAGGCCTTCAAAACTCAATCGAGCCAGGCGAATTTTGGCCTGAGGATCTTGAGAAATAGCCTCAGCCAACTCAGGTGTGATGATGTCCAGAAGTGCAAGCCTTTTCATGAAATTTCTCTCTTCATCGGAGAGTGAAGTGAGAGCCTTATTAAGTAAATTTGTACCGTCGAGATTCACCAAGAAATGTCGTGCCGCCAATTGCTCTTCTTTGCTACCGGAGAGACGCTTACAGAGCAGAGCAAATGCTGAAGGCCAGCCTTGGGCTTTAGCTAAAATTTCTCGACTTTGGACATCTGATGCAGAAATTCCAAAAGTCTCCATGATTTGTACTTCTTCTTCGGAGGTCAATCGCATATCGGCAGCTGAAATATAATTCTGTGCCGAAGGCACTAATAACTCCGTCAGTTCAGGCGTCAACATACTCCGTCGAATTCCTACAGATCGCACATTTATTGGTTGATGGTGGGCCCACATTCGACTCATCTGTCCAGAACCTTTAGGAAGATCATCTAAGTGATCGAAAATAATTGTTATTTGACGATCAAGTTGGGCAAACTCATTTGCTAGTGCGACTACAAATTCCTTTAAGTCAGGTTCGTTTCTCTGCATTTTCTTCACCCAAGGAGCAAAACCTGGAATTATTTTTCGTGCCGCTTGAACTATGTGGAAGTAGATTTCTGAAATCGAGTCGCCTGCACCGGGGGTATACCAAATGGTCTCGTCTGGATGGTGTGCCGCCCATTGCGCAGCTAACATCGTTTTGCCATAGCCACTAGGAGCAGAGATGAAGAGAGTACGAGCTTCTGGATTAGAAAACTTTTCCAATAGGTGATCTCGAACTAAGAAGTTTCTAGGAACGGGTGGAGGCGTAATTCGCGCAAGTGAGACTCCAGCAATTACCTCACCCATCGCACACCTCCTAAGACCTAGTAATACCCGATTGATGGGTGAGAGGATCTTGTCAGGGGTGATAGCGAAAGTCCAAGAAAAGTTAGTAAGGGTGATGAATTCAGGATGCGCAAGCGTGAAAAGAGCAGAAGAATAGGGTTAATGAGCAGCAATCGCCTTCAAAAATTCCTGGGTGGACGCTTTCGTACCATCCTCTCTGGAAGCCCTGATGCTCCGCCCTGGCTGGAAGAAGTTGCCTCTGGCGATGACCCTGGCCTCTTCTTACCAACAGATGCACCGTGGATTGTTCATGCGAATATGGCAACTCTCGTTGGTGGAGTTCGCGCACTTTTGATGCAAGCACTTCACCCCGGAACCTTGGCTGGCGTCGCCCAACATTCGCGTTACGAGAAAGATCCATTGGGTCGATTAGCTGGAACAGTTCGTTGGTTAACTCTCACCACCTTCGCATCCGAAGGTGCAATCGGTAAAGAGGCAGCGCGCGTTAATGGGTTGCATTCGCGAGTACGAGGCAGTTACGCGCTAAGCAATGGCGAGAAGAAAGATTACCAAGCAAGTAATGAAGATCTCCTCATGTGGGTGCACATTGCATTTACTGAATCCTTTCTTGTTGCACATCAGAAATTTGGAAATACGCCAATTCCAGGTGGCGCTGATGCTTATGTCAAGGGATGGGCGAAATCTGCGATTCCACTCGGGCTCACTACTGCGCCACTTACCGAGGCGGCTCTTCATAAAAAGATCTCTGAATATGCAGATGACTCAATCTTGACCTCAAATGAATCAACTGAGCGAGTCTTGCAATTTCTGGTTAAGCCACCGTTGTCGTTGACGGCACGTGCGGTTTATTGGATTCTCTTTCAAGCCGCGGTTTCTTCGATGGATAAGCGCTCTCGAGAAATCTTGCATCTGCGATCACTGCCACTGGCTATTACTGTTCCTATGACGAAGGTCCTTCTTGGCGCGATGCGAATGGCCATTGGAAAACACTCACCGCTAGAAGAAGCAGCAATTGCGCGCTTGAAGCGACTAGGAAAGATTTAACTTCCTAATTTCTTGAGTGCATCACCTGTAATTCGGTGCACCGTCCACTCATCCATTGCGACAGCGCCGTGCGAGCTATAAAACTCGATGGCTGGACTATTCCAATCAAGGACCCACCATTGAAAGCGTGGATAGCCGCGTTCAACGCAGATTCTGGCTAATTCTTTCAGCAGTGCGAGCCCAAAACCTTGGCCACGAAACTCTGGTTGCACATAGAGATCTTCTAAATAAATTCCATGTTTGCCTAGCCAAGTTGAGTAATTGAGGAACCAGATAGCTATTCCAACAACTTTGCCATCTACATCAACTACGTGGGCAAAGACTTTGGGAACGTCGCCAAAGAGGGTTCGCTCTAGTTCTTCAACTGTGGCAAGAACTTCGTGTTCGGCTTTTTCGTAGATTGCTAAATCTTTGATCAACTGCAGAATCTCTGGAAGGTCTTCTACTTTGGCGGGGCGAATCACTTGGCACCTGCCTCTCTTGCTGCAGCAATTTTGGCACTAGTGAGTCTTGGCGCAGCAAAGGTAAAGAGTACGCTGCCCAGCACAAATGCAATAATGAAAGTGCTGCGCAGGGCGATCTCGCGGGAATAGAAATGCTCTCCGATCGACACTATTGCACCGCCCAAAAGTGTGGCGATCGGGATAGTTCCCCAGGCAAACATTCGGTAGACGCTATTTACTCGTCCCATTAAATCGCCAGGAATGATGCTTTGGCGCAATGAGACAGTAATTAAATTCCATAACATGGAGCAGAATGTTTCTGCCGCAAAAACAATCCAGGCAATCTGCCACGAACTAGTAAGACCAAGAATTAGCGTTGCGATTGGTATGCCAGCAAGTGCCAGCGCCAGAGATTTGCCATCACCAAGCCGCTTCGCCACCTTAGGACCCAACATGCCACCGAGAATTCCACCCACAGCTCCAGCAGTTCCCAGGATTGCGAAGATAAAGACCGAGGTGTGAAGGACTTCTTGGGCATAAAAGATTTGAATTGCATTGGGAATGCTGGAGTAGAGATTGAAGCAACCTAAAATTATTGCCAAGTCCCGTAAGAATTTATTGCGCCAGAGCCAGCTCACTCCCTCTTTCATCTCTACTTTAAAATTTTGACGCTCCGAGATTGGTTTATCTGAACGGAATGAGCCAGAAATTGCACCCATGAGTCCTGCGCAGATGAAGAAGCTGGTCGCATCAAAAATAAAGGGTGCGGCAAGTGCAAAGCCAAGTAAGAGCGAACCTAATGGTGGACCAATAAATGAGCCAAAGAGAGCCTCTGCCGTTCCCATCCGGCCATTTGCCTTCTCTAAATGCTCACTATTAACCAGTGAGGGGAGGATTGTTTGCGCCGTGTTGTTATGAAGTACATCCATCATTCCGAAGATCAGAGCGGTGAGTACCAAAATCCAATAGAGCCCGTAATGGGTCTCCTTAAGTGAAACCACATCTTTAAGTGCAGGTAAATGAGACTTATTAACTACAACACCGAGAACGACTATCAGAGTCAGAGCGCCCCGGCAAAAATCCATGAGAACCAATATTTTCTTACGATCGTAGCGATCGGTGATAACACCGGCGGGTAGAGTAAAGATTAACCATGGCAGACGTTGTGCCAAAGTTATGAGAGCAATTAGAAACGGTGATCGCGTAGTGGCAGATGCCAGCCATGGATAAGCAACAGAGGCGATACCGTCGCCTAAATTAGAGATCGATGTCGCACTCCAGAGTCGCCAAAAAACATTAGGCAGTCGAGTTGATTTACTCACTACGAAACTTAATCTTTTTTGCGTGCATGATCACTTTGATTCGAGCAATCGCGCTCTTACCCATGCCATGGAGGGCTTCCAATTCACTTAAACGAATCTTGCGTAAATCAGAGACTTTGAAGAGTTTGGCTTCAACCAGAGCAAGCCTTGCTGGCGCAGCTAAACCAATCTCACGCCAATTTGCATCGAGTTCACGCGATTCCATTATTCGATCTTATCTTTACCTCTGCGCTATTGGGGATTCTTCCTCCTTGGACCTAAACTTGCGGGTATGGAATTTGAGCGCATCCCGGTCTCGGCTGCGCAGATAGATCACTTAAAAACTTTGGTCACTGGTGGCGTATCAACCGTTGAATCAGTCTTAGACCAACATGGTCGCGATGAATCTGCCCATCCGCCGGTGCGCCCGTACGCAGTTGTTTCGCCAAAGAGCACTGAGGAAGTTTCACGAGTATTGAGTTACTGCAATTCCCAAGGCATTCCGGTTATTGCATTTGGTGGCGGAACATCGTTGGAAGGTCACGTACTTCCAATTCACGGTGGAATCACACTCGACATGACATTGATGAATCGCATCATTGAGGTGCGACCAGATGATCTTTTAGTTCGCGTAGAAGCAGGAGTGCATCGGGTCTTTCTTAATGAGAAATTAGCAGCGCAAGGACTCTTCTTCTCGGTTGATCCTGGCGCAGATGCAACCCTCGGTGGAATGACTGCCACTGGTGCAGCTGGTACAACCACCGTGCGCTACGGATCTATGCGCGACAACGTCATGGCACTCACTGCAGTTCTGGCAGATGGCACAGTTGTTACCGTCGGACGCGAAACTCGCAAACTCTCTGCTGGTTACGATCTCACTCGTTTAATTGTTGGTTCCGAAGGAACACTTGCAGTCATTACTGAAATTACACTTCGCATCTTTGGAATTCCCGAGAAGATGGCGGCAGCAATCGTGCGCTTTCCCACTCTGCGCGATGGAGTTGAAGCAGCCACCGCAGTTGTAAAGATGGGAATTGCAATTGCACGATGTGAATTCCTCGATGCCCAGAGTATTCGTAACGTCAATGCTCACGATGGCCTCACGCTTAAAGAGACACCTACCCTCTTCTTTGAATTTCATGGCAGTCCGCAGGGAGTCGAAGAGGATGCCAATTCAGTGCGAGAAATTATCGCTGAATTTAATGGCTCTGACTTTGAATGGACTACCGATGAGAGTGCAAGACGTAAACTCTGGCAGGCCCGTCACAATGCTTATTGGTCTGCGATTGAAGCTAACCCTGGAAAACGTGGCGTAAGTACCGACATGGCAGTTCCAATTTCACAATTACCAGAAGCCGTCGAGCGCTGTGAAAAAATTCTTAAGAGCCATCCGTATCCCCACTCATTCTTGGGACATGTAGCTGATGGAAATTTCCACACTTTGATCATTACCGATCCAAGCAAGCCTGATGAACTTGAAGCAATTCGCAAAGTAAGTCATGAGATGGTGTTAGAAATTATCGCTCTAGGTGGCACCTGCACCGGCGAACATGGAATTGGCATGGGAAAGATCGAAGCCCTCGTTGAAGAGACTGGATCGAGTGCGGTAAATGTGATGCGCGAAATCAAGAAGACCCTTGATCCGAATTACATTCTCAATCCAGGAAAGATCTTTACCCGCTTTAGTTAAACCGTTGGGGTTTTGTAAAGAACTTTTCCAGCAACTTTAATCTCAGTATCAACTAGATACTTCTTTACCGCTGCAAGATTGATCTCAAGTCCTATGCCAGGACGATCTGGAATCGTGATCATTCCATCGCTCTCTACTTCAATTTTATCGACCGTTAATTCAACACAGAGCGACTTGGGTTCCATTGGATACTCAGTAATCCATGAATCTTTCAGGCCGGCAAATGGTTGTAGGGATGCGGAGAGTGCAGAGTGTGAAGTAAATGTGTGATTGACGAATTGCACGCCACGGGCCTTTGCATATTGGGCAACGCGATAAGCATCGCCAATACCGCCGATGTAGCCAGTATCAATCTGCACAAAACCGACGCCACCATGATCGATGAGGTGCTCTGCTTGATGAGGATTATGTGCGCCTTCACCACCTGCAAGTTTTACCTGTGGGGTGCGGCGAGAGAGTTCGCCATATGCACTTAGCGCCGCTGCAGCAAATGGCTCTTCATACCAGAGAACATTTGCTTGAGCGAGCGCCGGTAAGCGAAGCGCTGCAGCTTCAACATCTTCATCGAAAATAGTTCCACCATCGATCATTAAATGTGCATCTTGGCCAATACCTTCACGGGCAGCAAAGATGTGTTCGGCATCTGCCTCAACACCAAAGCGGCCAAATGGGCCCCAACCAAATTTAATTGCGGAGAATCCCTGCTTGCGAATATCAATTGCTTTCTGCAACGTTTCCGCGGCAGTGTCACCAAAGAGCACAGATGCATAAGGCAACTTGCGCTCGGCAGTTTTGTACCCAAGAAGTTTCCAGATTGGTTCGCCCTTCATCTGCCCCAATAAATCCCAGAGCGCAATTTCAATTCCAGAGAGTGTGAGATCGCTCTGAATAATTGCATAGAAAGAATTAGCACGAACCTTGCGCGCAATTGCATAGACATCTTCGGGCGAATCAATGTTCTCACCCATAACCGAATCAATAACTGGATGGCAAGCGCTATGTGACATGGGAGCAATCCAACTTGCAATAGATGTCAAGGGTGATGCTTCAGCCTCGCCCCAGCCAACAAATCCGCCAGCAGTCACCCGCACGAGAAGGGCATCTTGACTGCCATCGCCTATGTCGAGAACTTCTGGCATGCGAAGATAGAAGAGATCAACTGAATCGATTTTCATAGTTTCTTATCCAAATCTGAAGAAGTCATCAATGGATTTATCGTACTGCAGCCAATGCGCCTAGCCAGCAGCGATGAAGCCGCGAATTGCGGTAACCACCATTTGAACTGCAATAGCGGCTAGTAATAAACCTGCGATTCGCGCCACAAGTGTGACACCCGCATCCTTAATAATCCGAACGATGGGCGATGCCGCAACTAACGAGAGTGCGATGGCCACGTGGACGGCAAGCACCGCCACAGCTAGACCAACACCATGGGCGAGATCATGCACTTGCTGCACAAATATCATGGTGGCGACAATTGCGCCAGGGCCGGCCAAGAGTGGTGTTCCGAGTGGAACTAACGCAACACTGGAATCTTTAAGATCTAATTCTTCTTTGCCTTGTCCAGTGAGAAGTTGGAGCGAAACCAAGAGAAGAAGTAATCCACCAGCGGCCTGCATGGCGCTAATAGAGATATTCAAATAATTAAGTATGAATCGACCAAAGAGTGCAAAGACGGTAATAACAAGGAGTGAAACTCCTGCAGCTTGCACTGCGAGTTTGCGACTCTCTTTGGCGCTCTTGCCCTTGATCAAACTAATAAAGACTGGCGCAACTCCTGGTGGATCGAGAATCACAAAGAGCGTGACGAAAGATTGAATAGCGAATGTGACTGCACTTGTCTTCACTTTCGCACCACCCTTCTGGCCATTGCCATTGCTTCTAACTTCTCCCACTCCTGTGGGCTGGTGAGATGTTCACCAAGACGATTAATTTTTCCATTGCCGTGATAATCACTCGAACCTGTGATAACCATACCTAATTCGCGTGCAACGGCGCGGAGATTATCGCGCTCGCTTGCGCTCTGATCGCGATGATCGACTTCAATTCCATTGAGTCCTGCTGCAACAAGTGGTGCAAAATCTTGCGCTGAGAGAATCTTGCCGCGCTGTGAAGCAAATGGGTGAGCAATTACTGCAACGCCTCCTGCTGCTTTTATCGCAGCAATTGCAGTAACTGGCGTCGGAGCAATATGCGAGACGTAATAGGGCGAATCATTGTGAAGTAATTCGGCAAATGCCTCACCCCGAGATGAGACATGTCCAAGCGCAACTAGCGCATCAGCTAAATGTGGCCGCCCTACAGTTGCGCCAGCAGGAGTAGCAGCATGTACATCATCGATCGATACCGTTATTCCAGCATCATTGAGCAGCGTGACCATCTTCTTTAACCGCGGAATTCGTTGATCGCGCGATTCTTCTAGGAGATTTTGAAGTGCTCTATTTTCACTATCAAAGAGCAGGCCC
>Ga0209297_1001345_pt1 | contig 14343 bp, 14 predicted proteins | sample S_130805_MF_Meta_FD_187322 | JGI IMG/M metagenome (GOLD analysis project Ga0209297, IMG submission 187322) | Freshwater microbial communities from Lake Simoncouche, Canada to study carbon cycling - S_130805_MF_MetaG (SPAdes) (version 2) | ecosystem: Environmental > Aquatic > Freshwater > Lake ... | reverse complement strand
GCGTTCGGTGGCAAGGAATTCCGCAAATGTATTGTTTTTCAAAAAATCAATGGGGCGGCGTTCTTCCAATTTTTCAAAATCTTGTGGGTTCCAAAAATTTGCAATAAATTCAATGTATCTATAGCGACGCTTAATGCCTGCATCACTTGCGAATGCCAGTTCACCGTTGCTGACAAAGAACAGCTTTGCCAAAATTTGTATGAGGTCTTCCTTTTGCTTAAACAGCACTGGATTTTTGATGGCTTTGCCATCCGCGACTTCCTTAATCGTATCAATGTCCTGCTTAACCTTTTCAACTTCATTAATCCATGCAATCCGTGCGCCAATGATGCTATTGATGTTCTTCTTAAAATCTCCGTTGCCTTTGCTAAATGTTTTGCTGTTCAGCTTCACGACGTATTGCGGCATCTTTTCCGTCAGCACTTCCAAAAGTGTGGATTTGCCGTTGCCAGCGGTCAATCCAACCATAAAGAACGCGACTTGCTCTGCGGCTGGTTTGCCCAGCAGTGAGTAGCCGAGGCATTGCATGTAGTAATCGTAGCGCCACTGCTCCAGTGCGCAAATCTTCATGACTTCGTCGCGGACGTGTGCCATGTCTTCTTCGGTGGGCACGGTGTAAAGAAACGGAAGCGTGAAACTTAGCATGTCCTCATAGGTCAGCCCTTTGCGAAACGTGTCGGTGGCAATGTCGTAAATTCCATCGCTAAAAACCAGTTTGCCGGCGGTTTGGTCTAAGGTCTTAATAAAGTTGTCGTCGTTCAAATCCACCTTATAATCGTTCCTAACCAATGCAATGTTATGTAGACTTTCCACGGCTTTGATTAGTGCGGTGTATTCTTTCTGCAACGCTTTGAGGCTTTCAAATTGTGGGTCGCCCTGTTCACATGCGGCCATTTTTTGGGCATTGGCTGCATTGTTGGCCAGCACGCATTTGAACATATGATGTTTGATGATTTTCTGCGGCTCCGGAAGAATTCCCCACAGTTTGGTGTCTGCATTGAACGCATACCAGTCCTCATTGCAATAACGCAACTCCTTACGAATGAACGGAAGGATTTTGCGCGCAATGGTGTTAAAATTGCGGAGTTCATTGCCTTTGATTAGCAATGCGTCGCCTTCGCTGACCACTGGCGCTTCCTCCTCCAACACAATCAAACACTGGCCGCGCGGCAGTTTGGGTTGGCCGTAGGTTTCCGCCACGGTGCCATTCTTCAGTTGTTGGATGGTGCCACACAGCCACAAATCCACCTTACGTGCATCATAGATTTGATTGCCGGCCATCTGCGCAAAATAATGCACGGCAGCCACTCCCACCTCAAAATCGGTCGTTTGATATTTACGCAGCAACGCTGTGCTGTTGTAAAAGAAGCGGTCGGTTTCGGTGGCATCGGCCACGGTGTAGGTCATATCAATGTATTGCTTAACATCATCGGCCAGTTTGTGGCCAATGCTGGGTGCACGTGGCACTGTGGCTGCGCTTATTGCATGAATTTTTGGCTCAATGGGTTCAACTGCTTCACTTATCGCTAAACAACCCGACGGCACGTATTCTAAAAGGTCAGCCAGCATGTTGTCTTTTATATATGGGATTTGACTAATATTTTTAAGTTCGTCCGTCCACTCATTGATTACACGTTTTTTAGAACCCAGCAAATCCAGTTTTGACAGATTGGGTGAATGTTTGATTTTGGAATACTTCGTTTTGCATGTGAACGGCTGCTGGTCTTCGGCCAGCCGGAACCAGTAATGATATTTGTGCTCCAGTCCCTGCAACACGTTGGACAGTGTGCGCGTCTTATTGCCGATGACACCATAATTAGAGCAGATACGGCGCACGAAATCATTGGCTTCTTTGTCGTCCGTGTCCACGATTAGATATGTGCCGTCCAGTTGAAACACGGCCGTGTTTAGTGCACCAGTAATGTGTTGCTCTTTTTCAGTTTTGAAAAACGTGTTTGCCTTAACAACGACGGCCGTCTTTGAGGCTTCATATTTGTCGGCGCTGACTTTGCCTAAATATTTGCGGAGTTGGATGGAATGCATTGGGTGGGTTGTTGTGTGTCTATATATACTATAGACACATTCTTTTAAACCTTTTTTCGTTAATATATTATTAATAAAACCCTAATCGTTTTTATTAATAAACGCCTAAACCTTTTCATTCTCGATACATAAATTATGTATCGAGGCTCTTTGTTTTTTGTTCCATTTGTTGTTGGCAGCGCGAATGCGTGCACGGTATTCCTCATCTTCGGCATAGCGCTTCTTCTTTCTCTCAACGTCTTTCAGCCGAGCCGCGGCCAGTTCCTCTGCGGTCATGTCGGCGCGTTTCTTTGCAACCTGTGGTTTCCTAAATGGGTATTCTGTCCTAATCAATGTGAACAAATCCTCGATTTGCTTAATATCCATGTTGGTGCTTTCGGCCAGTTTGGCGCATAGTGCCCATCCGCGTTGGGCGTGTGTCATGGTGGTCATTAGATAATGCGTGTGTATATATTTATACAGACAAATTGTTTAAATCATTTTTTTTATATCATTATTAACAAATCGCCTAAAACCCGTAGACCACCGTTTTTTGTGGTTGCTGTGTTTTCTCCATTTTTGCTAAAAACAATGCATCCGCTTCGCTTATTGCATTTGTGGCTGGTGCTACGTCCGGTTCGTTTTCCGCGGCCGCCGATGCGACACGTGCCGCCTTTTTGGCGCGTTGGCGTTCACGTTCGGTGTCCTGCTTGCGTTTCCTAAACTCTTCGTCATTGTCGTAGCGCTTCTTAATGCATTCGCTGATGCGTTTTATATTCTCTTCGCGGTGGGTTTCCGCCCATTTTTTGCTGGCCTTTTGCTGTGCTTCCGTTTGCGGCATCTTAGTAGATTATTACTTATAACATTAATCAACATATTTATTTAATACAGTTATTGCTTAATCATATTCTCTCATTATGTTTCCTCGAGATTAACTCCTGCTTCCTTTAGAGCGGCAATGATGTCGGCCGATGAGCCAGCACTGCGCCCTAATGCGGCCTGCACGTTGGCATAGCGTGTGCGTTGGGATGGCAGCTTAATTTTAGAAGCAGAAACACCAGTAGCCGCTTTAATTGCATTACGCAAATCACCCGCAGATATTTGAACCCGCGTAGCCTTCGGCGTGTTTTGTGGCGCTTCTGCACCACCGCCGCCACCAGCTGCAGCGCGACGCACACGTGGCGTGCGTGGGACTGGGTCGCGAATAATCGGCCGGCCAGTAGGTCGGCTCATCATGTAGAGTTCGCTTGCAACAAGGTCGCCACTTGGAGAAACTGGTTTAAAGGCACCCAAAAAGCTTCCACCCTCAAAGTCTTCGCTCCTACTGCCCACATCGCTCTGCATTCCATAATCTTCGCTTTGTGTTGCTCCGGCCTGTGAATAACTGTCATATGCATTTATTGACCTACCAGCAAATGAGGGCGTATCGCCGGTATATCGTGAACCCGGTTTAGGTCTTTCGTAAACTTCGCCCCGCGCCCCGCGCATCTGTTCAAATAATCGTTCGGTTCCCATGTTTTGGAGCACCGTCTTTTGTTCTTGCAATTCTTTAATTACTCTCTTTTTGTCTTTGTCGCTTTCTTTCAACCCCGCGGACAGCATGCTTACCTTTTTGTCCACATCTTCGGCTGCCCGCTTTGCGAGCGCGCGTTCTTCTATTTGCGCAATAGTGGTGGTGCCTAATGCTGCGCGGCGCATTGCTTCCAAGTTCTCAGTTTTCGCTGCTAAATAGCGTGTCAGTGTCTCGCCAGCATCGGCGCCAGTTGCACGTGGCCTTTGCGGCGCGGCCGATGGTTGCAAATTGGCACCGCTTCCGCCGAGATACTGGAGCAGTCCCTGCACGGCCGAAGGCAGTCCACGCTTTGCGCCCTTCCTTCCTTTCTTTTTGCCTTTACGGTCTTTACGGTCTTTACGTTTTGCCATAAAAGAATTTAATTATATATAATTGTATTATACTAAATATTTAATAACATATTACTATAATAATAATACACATTTGTTGCAATGAAATTTACCAAAAATCACAAAGAGTTGAAACGCCGGAAAATCAAAGAAATCGGCCAGTATGACTTCCCACGCTATAAGATAAGCGGCACGAAATCGTTTTACTTCGGCGGCATCTTCGGTGTCCGCGGCGGCGGCAAAACAACGGCCATGCTCAACATTCTTGAAATTGAGAAAGACATAATGTTAAAAGGAGAGAATAAGGTTTATTTTATCTCACCAACGTGCGACAGCAAAGTGCAACATTACATTGAAAAGTATCCGGAGAATTTTGTCTACATTGACGAACTTACCGTGAAGAATTTAGACACTGCACTGGCCGACATCAAAAAAGATGTTGAAGAATGGAAAACTAAAATGGAGTTGATTGATTTACTCACAATTTATTTGCACGACCCAAAGAAATTAGATGAGGCCGACATACAGAAATTGGAAGGCGCGAATTTCCTCGAAACATTTGATTTTGACAGCATTAATACGGCTCATCCTCCCATCAGCACCCTGTGCATAGATGACAGCATGAGCAGTCCACTGATTTCATCCAGCAATTCAAAAAACGGTAAACATTTTCTCAAATTTGCATTGAAGCATCGCCACAGTCCACATTACTGCAACATTTTCCTGATGGCGCAACACATTAAGACTATCAGCAAGCCGCTGCGCGTGAATATGTCAATGATTATTATGTTTCCGTTCCGCGACCAAAATGTTTTGAAAACAATATTTGATGAATACAGTGGGCTGTTTGAACACAAACTGCAGAATTTCTTAGACCTCATAGATGAGGTGGAACGCCGCAAAGACCACAGCTTTTTGCTAATGTATCAAGACAGCGCCAAGTTCGTGCGCATCAATTTTGATGAGAGCGTGAGCTTTGACTAAATCGCGTTGCGCCTGTCGCCATGCGCGACGGTAAGCATTCAGCTCCTGCCTTTTGCGGTTCTTCCAACTGTCGGCCGGCACTGGTGGATAAATTTTCCGTATCGCATTGACACAATCCATTTGATTTATCCACTGTAGCTCACGTTCATCCAATTCCAATTTATTTGCGCATGGGAACGCCTCTAACAACCGTATGGTGCACTCGCCACCCCTTAACACCATTGCGCATTTCGTATCAACAATACCGCGTTTCAGTTTTGTTTTGTGGCCAGCAAACCTAAAGCCCAGCTCACAACATGTAGCGCCTACATAACATAGGCCAGTCTCCGCGCACTCAACAGCGTAAATCTTTGCATCCTGATAGTTTGGCATCTTTTTATATATGTTTATAAAATAAATTGAGAGAAATGTTTAAATTGTTTAATAATTTAAACACTTATTATTTTATTTATTAAAGCTTAAAAAATAATCTTTAGTAATATTAAAACACAGAATGGCAATTACCGAAGAGCAACGCGCGATTTTGATAGAACGCCTAAAGAAAGGCCGCGAGGCTGCAGCTGCTAAAAAGAAAGCGGCCGCGGCCGATGCATCCGCTCCCGCAGCACCAGCCACAAAAGTGCCTAAAGCACCGAAGGCGCCGAAGGCCGCCGATGCACCCGCCCCCGTAGCACCAGCCACAAAAGCGCCTAAAGGCGAGGTCATCATGAGGGTAAAACCGATTGGCGAAACCGAGTTCAAAGAAATCCGCATGGAAGACCCCGAGGAAGTCGAGGTGCCCGTGCCAACCCCAACGGCGGCCGAGCTGTATGCACCGGTGGACAAACCCATTAAGCGCAGCGCCCCAATTGATATTCCGCACCCACCCCCTGCTGCGCTTAATAAAAAGGCTGGGAAGGACAAAGGCTATATGAAGCTAAAGTTTTACACCCAACCCAGTCCCAAAGTATTGAAGAAGTTGATGGCAATTCATGACGATAGTAGCAGCGACGAAGAGAGCGAAGAGGAAGAGCCAATAAAACACATACGAACCGCTCCGGCACCTGCTGCAGATAATGAACGGAAAATGCGGATGAAGCAAGCGGCCGATTACTATTTTAACTACTATTAAGCAATTCTAATGTTTATTAACAAAAATCCGCTTAAAAAATAATCTCTCATTAAATGTATACAACAAACCAAAAATGTTCATTGATGCCGAAGACAAAGAAAGTTTAGAGATGTTTGAGTATCTATGTAGCACCAACCCTACAGCGGAGCCTTACATGTTGGAACTCATGGTGTGGGCTTATAAGCACCGCCATGAAGAATACGAAGCCATCATGGCTAAATACGAAGGCAATGAGAACCTAATTAATTTAGATGCATTCAAAGGTGCACACGTCTCCGCTCACATTGCAGAAGACCCAACCCATTTGCCATCTAAATTTGGTGAGGAAAATCCCTACATTCGCAAACTGCAAATTGGTGAGGAGGTTCTAAATCCGGATTTTGACACAATCATGGAAATGGTGAATTGAATGATTACATTTAGCAATTTAAATATTAATGAAAGCATTAATATATAAAAAAATATTCAATAATATTAATATAAACAACAAAATCAACTATGGGTTTAGCATCAAACATTAGCCGTGTCGGCCAGTTTGCAAAAGCTGGCGATGAATTGCTGGGTAAAATCGGTGCACGTTCACATCCTGTAGGCGCCATGGTTTCCGGAGCATTAAAGGCTACGGCCAAACTGGCACCCAAATTATCGTTTTTGGTTTCCAAAAAGGACGACATAATTAAAGAAGGCAAAGCGGTTATTAAGGCGGTCAAGGAAAAGGATGTGGTCGGCGGTTTGACATCGGCGACATCATTGGCCAAAATTGGAAAGGAAGCCTTTGAAACCAAAGAATACAAAGGCAAAAAGAAAGAAGTTAAGGAAGATGCACCAATGAAAAAAGGCGGCGCGGCCGCGGCGATGCCTCCGGCCAGCTTCGGCGATGCATGAACACGAGATTTTTTAATTAATACAAATGATTTAGAAAAACAATTGTATTAAATATAATATTTGAATTACAATATAAAATATTCTCTTAATTTATATTACAAACAAACAACACAATGGCCAATTTAGCTTCTTCCATTCCCGACAGTTTGCGTTGGGGCTGTGCGCAGTCTACCATCCGCACCAACAGATTTAGGCTCGTCCCTCAAGGTTCGCAGACTGTGGGTCAAAACGGCACCGTGCGTGTGCGCCTCCCCGAGCGTTCGCTGGTTCGTCTGTCTTCTCTGTCCGCCTATTTTGACTTCGGCATTAGCGGCATCAGCGTTGATGCTGCCAATTATAACCAAGCCCTCATCCCGTCCAGCTACAAACCCTTTAGGAGCGTCCGCTTTTTGGTCAACGGCCAATCTGCATCCGGACATTTGGCGCAGAACTACGACATGATTTATGAGGCGCTGGTGCAGTCATCCACCGATGACCGTTGGGCTTATTCTCGCCTTGCGCAAGGATACAAGGAACTGGTGCAGTTTGCTGACGACAGCAGCGCTGGCACAACCACTGCTACTACTACTGGAAACAACCTCGTTTTGGCCGCTGCCGCTTCCGCCACCAAGTCCCAGTATATGTTTGCTGAGGACTTCTTGGGTCTGCCAAGATGCAACGGCAAGGGTGGACAGAATGGCGGTGTTATTGACACCTCGCTGTTTGGCGTTGTTGAGGTAGAATTTATCATGAACGATGCTTCTATTTTGACCACATGGGGTGCCACTGCGGCCGCCGTCGCCCTCATCCCTAACATCCGTTGGGAGATGACCAACTTTCGCGTGGAGTGCGACGTAATCACAAGTGTGTCGCCGGCATACGTTGAGCTCATGGCACTGAAATTAAGCGACCCCGCACCGATTAAGATGGCATTCCAAAACTACGTGCAGACCGTTTCTACTGCCAGTGGCAACAACAGACTGCAGTGCAACTCCCAGTGCATTGACATGATAATGGTGCTCCCTCTCTCCCAGTATTGGAACACTTTGGTGCCCATCGGCCCCAGTTCATCCATTGATGGTGTCGGCAATGCTTATGGTGCGCTCACTGCTGGTTCCCAGTATCCCGTCCAGCCTGTGCATTACCAGTTTAACACTGGTCTCACCACTGCGACCGAAGGCACGCTCCGCCTGCAAGTGGTTGTCGGCAGCGAGACGTATCCCAAAACCGTCATTTCCCACGCGCTGGACATCTTTGACATCAACACCAACTCATTTTTTCACGGCAGCACCAGCAACAAGAACATGTTTTACTACGGTCTGTCCGGCGGCACCGCTGCCATTTACTCCCGCAATTTGGCGCTGGCCAGTTCCTGCATTCACGCGCAGTCGTTCAGTCTTCAAAGCGAGGGCTGGGCTTCTTCGGTGTTGACTGGCCTCGACACTTCCAGCCAAAATGTTGACATCATTGTGCAGTCGCAAAACTTTCCCAACACCACCGCACTGCCCAACGGTGTGCAGATGTTGGTTGCTCTTACCACGTCCCAGCTCGTCTACGACCCCCAGTCTGCCAGCGTGTCCATCATCCCTTAAACGATGTCGCCACAAACGGCGCGGTGTTTAGCACTAATAAAATGTAAGTCAACGTTTTTGCAACCAACTGTAGCGCCACATGGACAATCGTAAAACATCTTACGGATTGAGCGCTGAATTTGAACAGATGAAATCGCATCACGTTTCATTTGTTGTATCACATTTCTGTGTTTATCATAATATATTCTCTCTTCCGCTTTCATTAATATATCAAAATAATAATTTAAATTTAGATATATTATTATTATATACACTATAAATAAACATGGCTGCTGCAATCTATAAATATTCATCCGCCGTAATGGTCGGCAAAAATCCACCACCGCCCCGCGAGGTTGTCTACAATCCGCAAGGGTCTACATTCCACACAACCTATTATGATGCGATGGAAATTCCACGCAAAGTTCCGCTTCTTAATTTAAGTGAACAGACCGACGACCGTGAACGTCAAAGCATGGGGATTGCATCTTTTATTCTCTCAAAACAAACATTCAACTACACGGACAAACCCAAAGTGGAGCAGCCCTACATGCAGAAAATCTTTGAAAGCTACAGACTGGATGACGAACTGGAAAGCATTTTTTATGCACGCGAGCCACAAGAAGTTGCAAATGGCGGCCGCGTGGTTCAAAACGATGTTGTTTAATTAAACATATTCTCTCATTTAATAATATTAACATTTAGAAATAATAATAAATAAATAATATTATGCATTATATATCACACCTAAACCTACAATGTTCAAAACCCCAATGCGCCCTGCCGTCATACGCAAACCCATGGAAAAAGCCGTTATTGGCCAGCAAGAACCTGCCTCCTCTTCCGTTGGAAGCAAAGCACCATTTCTCTCACGGATGGTTGGCACCATGTGAACTGACACCTATTTTTTGAGCGCTGACAAATCCTTGGCATAGACCAGCGATGCTTCGCCAACACTGTGCATCATTTTATCGGCCAGTTCCTGTTTGTCTTTGTATTCATCCTTATTGACTTTGTAGACGCTGGACACGATGCTGTGCCGTATCATCGAGGTGCTTATTTTTTTACCAAACACTTTGTTTAAGTATTTAGTAAACGCATTACGCGTCATGGGCTTATCATGGTCGCGCTTCCCAATTACAAACCAGTCGTTAGGCGACACGCTTTGAATGAGCGGCAAATATCTACGCAAATCGGCGCTGATGTCGTAAGGAAATTTAATTACTTTCTGTTTGTAAACTTCCTTCGTCTTGTAGGAGTTCAGCACCAAACTGGCCGCGGTCGTCTTTGGAATGTAGATGTAATTTATGTCTGTATCCGGTGCATCCTTCGGTGGTGTGCCATTGATTATTTTAACGTCAACGATGTCATTGCGCATGGGTATGAATTTGTAGATTGAGAGAATAAGGAATTTTATTACCTTATTGTAATCATCAAAGCCAGCCAGTTTTGTTTTGGGGATTGCATTCTTTAGTTCTAATATCTTTTCGTCCAGTGCTTCCACCGTCAGCCAGTTTTCCTTTTGTTTGTCGTTCATCTCATTCGTTTCGTAATCGGCCTTGACTTCTTGGCTGACCTTATCCATGCGGTCTGCAATGTCTTTAATTATTTTATCCTTCAGTCCGTAGGTTTGAGAGAACACCATGAGCACCGCTAATTTATTCTTGCGCGTGTGTTTAGATGTCAACCCATCTATGTGCTCAATTAGTTTGCCGTAGTTCTTCTCAATCCACCCACCACTGTCGTCTGCATCGTCCAACTTATGGCCGACCGATTTGGCTAAACCATTCAGCGTAGATAAATACATCTTCATGGTCTTATCGCTTACGTCCGTCTTCATTTCTGCTTTTGTGTTTTATTATAATGAGAGAAATGTTTTTAAATGCAAATGACTAAATTAGAAAAATATATGACTAATGGGTGCACATGGCTGCGTATTATTAAACAATGCTTGATTACGCATACCATTAAAACGGAATATGCCTAAATGTGGCCTAAATTAATATAATATATGCCTAAATCAATATAAAAAGACATTAAAATTAATTTTAATGAGTATTTAAGCCCTTTTAGGCACTTATTAGTTTAATTGGGGGCTGTTTTGGGCACAGTTTGTTTTACTGGTATGCTTAACCAACGTTTGTTTAACAATCGCGGCCATGTGCACCTATTCGCCACCAACATTTGAGAGAAATTAAATAATAAAAAAATATTAATATTAATTAATACAAATAATTTTTACCATGGCGAAGCAACCGGAATATGACGACGACTTGGAGAACCTTCTAAAGGGTGAGGCCGAGAAGGCAGAAAGTTTAAGCATTCTGCATCGCATCTCTCATGAGAAATACAACGCATACAGCAATGCAATTAACATCCCAGTTATTATAGGCTCGTCTGCAATCGGCTTTGCCACTGGCATTAAGATTGATTACGAAGACATCAACATCGTGCTGGGCATATTCAGTGTCGTGATTGGCTGCATAAAAGCATTGGACAGTTTTTTTCAATTGGCACAGCGCAGTGAACGCCACCGTATCGTCAGCCTTCAGTATTCACAGATATGCCGCAAAATCTCCGTGGAGTTGGCACTGGAGCGTGATGTTAGACTGGAGGCAAAGGAGGCACTCAACATGATACGGACGGATGTAAAAAACCTCGAAGAGATTGCACCCATCATTCCGGACGACGTGATAAATAAATATAAGGCTAAATATCCGCGGCATGATGGCGAAACAATCAAACGGCCTAACATCACTAATGGGTTGACCGAAATAGTAATTAACAAACCAACTGTGCACGCGGCCGCGCTGCCACTGCCCAATTTGTTCGCGTCTTAAGCAATGCTATTGAAATGTTGGAAGCTGGCCAGCTGTTGTATTTTCTGCGCATTGGTCTGCTCCGGAACTTCGCGCGTAATGCCGAGTGTCAAATGAAACTCCGCGGTTGGCGCCAACTGGATGAGGCGGCCATAAACGTCGCGCAACTGGATACGCAGTGTGTCAAAATTGCTGTCAACTATTTGCTCAAATGAAAATGGGTCGCTCGGGTAAAACACAAACGTGGTTCCGGTTCCATTATCGCTCGTTAGACCCATTTCAAAAAAAATGTCGGTTTGGTTCAACGCTTTCGTGGCACCGACACCACCGGACATGGCATACGTGCGCCGCGCGAGATTGGCATGCACGCGAATGATGTTGTAAGTCAGCAAATCGGCGGCATATGGAAAAATATAACTTCCAAACTTTCCAACCACTGGCATTGACGGCGCAGGGAGGACAATGGTGTTTGAACTGCTGCCGAACAATTTGCGTGAGTTGTAGGGCGGGTTTGCTGTAGGGTCTACAAAATCCACGGTAATGTCGCCTACGGTTGGCGCGCCATAACATTTGTAGAATAAATTTATTTGACCATTGACTGTAAAGGGCGCAGGGGATGCGGCCGTGGTGTCAAACCATACGGTGTTGTCGGTTCCAGTTTCTCCAACAAAATTAACATATGCATTCAATTGTGTTTGCAACACGGTAATTAAATTAATAATGTTGTAAATGCCGTCGGGGATTGTAATGACAACAGGACTGTTGACAATAATCGGGCTGGTAAATTTCAGTTTGTTGTTGCCGAATACTGCGCTAATGTTAAAGTAATTCAAATCCAGCGTGCACATTTGCGGATACATTTTTACGATGGTGCCGTCTCCAGCATTGGCTTGGACGTTTGTAAAACTGGAGTTGTTAAATTGCACGGTGAAATCATTTGGGTTCACGTAGGTGAATTCAGTTGCTCCAACTGCTTCAAGATTGGAAACAGTAAGGAACGTGCGGGACGACCGAATGGGGGCTGCTTCAGGCATTGTTGTATTTATTTTGTTTATAATATAATTAACGGTTTATTATTTATTTTGTTTATTATAGTATTGCTAAATTATTATTAAAAACAAAATATTGTTGTATCGTATACACTAAAAAACATAATGTCATCCACAATTGGCGGAATTACACAAATTAATTCATTGAACACAAACCAGTTGTTCATACGTGGGATTGAGGCCGATTTCCAAGGCAGCACTGCTTTTTTGCAAGGAGAGATTGATGCAATTGAATTGCAGTTGGTTGGAATTAACAATGTTGTTAGTCGCATTGACTTTAACCAGCCAACACCTTTAGTCGGTAATTTAGTAATTACAGAAGAAAACAAAAACTCGGTTTTGCTTACGGCCATTCAAAATATTAACATACAAATAGGTAAGCTAAACCAATTTGATTTGACAGGATTGCCAGTGCCACAAACATGCATTATTACAACGGCCACCACCAATCAGGCGCTAAAGACTTTGATAGATACGAACGCCTCGAACATTACTACTATTCAAGGCCAAATTACAACCATCAACAACAGCATTACCGCCATCAACACTAAATTGGCGCATTACAGCACGTGGGTGGCCGGCACTTCTACAATGTCCGGCATTCGTGATGGAACAGGGTTTGCATGCGATTTGGGCGCAAATGACACAGGCAACGGCATATTTGTGTATCCTAACGGAGACCCCCACAATGCGCAAATAAGGATAGAAACGGAAAACGGTAAACAATTATATATGCGCGGTGGTGGGGCTTCCATTCTTTATGGAGGCAGTGATGGCACCATTTTAAACCGTAATTTAGTTCGTATCGGCGACGATACAGACAACATCAAAATTGGCACGCTTAACTCCGCTGGTAGATACGCTTTTATTGAAATCGGCGCTGGCTACATCGCCGGCGGCAACATGAGCACCACCGAAATTTCGGGGGATATTTCCTTTCCTTCATTGGCCAGTGTTCCGCCCAATGCATATAGTGATTTACTTAAAGTTGGCACTCTGGGCGGTCTCTCAACGACACACGACCCAACATTGGGTGGACTGGATATTGTAAGTTTGCCAGGAGCCGTTGCGCCCATTACATTCACGTGTCCAACTGGATTGATTGCAATGACTGCATTAGCGGGCGGTTTCCTATTCACTACAGCCGCCGGCGCATTCGCTGCAACAACTGTTGCTGGCGCCATTACATTGACAACGGGCGCAGGCGCAATGGAATTCACCAGCGGTGCTGGCGGAATGAATATGAAAAGTGTAATTGGCGATATTACTATCGGTGCAGGAAAAGCATCCGGCCCAATCCAAAGTGGAGACACCATCATACAGTCGCACGGCATCATCCAATTGGCGCCGGACAATTACACGCAAATCGAGAAAACCATTTGGGTGGAACTTAATAACCTAACGTCGTTGCCAGCCACAACCACAAACCGCATTTATTTGTATAATAATATTTTGCAGTTTAACGGTGCACCTTTGGGCGGTGGTGGCACTGTGCAAAGCGTGGCCGCCACGGCAAATGCCAACATAACAATGGCTGGCACGGCCACAAACCCCACCGTCGGTGTGGCATCGCCTCTAAATGCAACGCTCAATATTGGCAGTCAAAACATTACGGGGGTTAATGCAGCAAGCATTAGCATTGTAGATGGAAATGCTCCAAATTCCCAAGTGCTGGTTAATGCGACCTCTGTTAATGTTTATGATGCGGTAGGCACTCCCACAAATTATGCAACCATGAATAAAACTTCAGTCTTCGTTCAAAACGCAACCGACCAAACCACCATAAGTGCGTCAACCATAATAAAAACTGGCAGCTCAAATCCATTGACTATTTCAAACTCTGGGGCATCAGGAAATGTTGTATTAAGTGCTGGTGCTGGTGGAAAAGTGTCTACCACTTCACCACTCCAACCATTAAGCATTTTGGATACTGCGAACAGTGCTGGCACCGCCAATTATGTTTTGTCTGCTGGCACTGGTGGCGGAACTTTAGCATGGGTTCCGCAGAGCGGCGGTGGTGG
>Ga0209297_1001344_pt1 | contig 14352 bp, 18 predicted proteins | sample S_130805_MF_Meta_FD_187322 | JGI IMG/M metagenome (GOLD analysis project Ga0209297, IMG submission 187322) | Freshwater microbial communities from Lake Simoncouche, Canada to study carbon cycling - S_130805_MF_MetaG (SPAdes) (version 2) | ecosystem: Environmental > Aquatic > Freshwater > Lake ... | reverse complement strand
GTTACATTTGCTTAAGACTAAGTTGGGTTGGAGTGAGCAGCAGGTGATTGAGCATACTGGTGAGATTCGTGCTGTGGTTAGTTCCAAGCCGATGAGTAAGGAAGAATTTGTACAAAAGTATCTAACGAAAGATGAGGATGTGTAGTATGTATACATAGGCCATTGGTTCTTTAGTGGTGGGCGTTTTTGCTGTTTCCTGCTCCGGTACATGATTTGCGGGTTTGCTGAAGATTAACAGCGGTAGGCGACCTGACAATGGCTTTTTTAGTTGGGGATTTGTGTGACTAGAGCGTTATTTCCCAAGCAAGATGTTTGTTATTATTACCGGTGCCCTGAGTGCGGGTATATTAGCGTGGTTGTTACGTCACGTAAGTGGGCTAGCTGCGGGTCTGGGCATTGCGGTAGGAAGTTTGTTGTTAAGGATAATTTGGTTAAGCAGGCTGATTACAATCGTGCGCATGACATAGAGGACTAGTTTATGAATAAGACACCTGAAGAGTTGGCGGAAAAGTACGCAAATTCAGTAGAAGCCTCCTGCTGCGGTACAAGCGACATCATAATAGAGGCTGAGAAATCATTCCTCGCTGGCTACCAAGCCGCAAAAGATGAGTATGAGGCTAAACTAAAAGAAGTCAGCACAAACTGGACGTTTTGCTGTGAAGATAAAGCAAGATTGTTACAAGAGATTGCTGTTGCTCAAATTATGCCAGTAACCATTTTCCCGACGTCAGGACAATGGATCAGCGTAAAGGATCGGCTGCCGGATAGTTGGGATGAATACCTTGTTAATATAAGAAACCATAGATGCGAGCTTGCTACATTTACCGATTTTATAAATTCTTGGTGTTTGACTGGTTCTGATGCGGCTGGATTAGAAGATGATATTACCCACTGGATGCCGCTGCCTAAACCATTAGAGGAATAATGAACGAGCAAGATAAGCAATTTTTAGCGTGTTTATGTGTTTGGCTGGACTGGAGCATTTATCAGTCGGTTCAAAGTGTGGACAGTGAGTATCCTGATGATAGATCGTTTGAAAAAATACGGCTTCAAGCTAAAGAATTAGTAGAACAGTTTAGCAAGCCACCAGAGGAATAATGGGCATAGAACACCGCATGAAAGATGAGTCAGAACAGACCCGCCGTTGCCCTTGGTGCAATCACATCAGTACCGTAAGCGTTGTGGATGGTAAAGATTTCTACTTTTACTGCCAGAATCCTACATGTAGTGTAGAGCGGATATACGGTGATAATGCGGTTATGACAGGTGGGTATGATTCAGCAGACCGAGAGATACTTTAAGTGCCCTGAGTGTGGTGCCGTCGCAGTGGTTGATGAGGACATTGAGCCAGGCGAGTTTGAGACGTGTCTCGAGTGCGATGAAGAGATAGACCCACGGACTAACCCGGCTATTTGGGAAGAGTTCTGGGCGTACTGTCAAAAGCTCAAACTTTAATAAAGACAAGACAGTATGGTGGTGCTAATGTGGCCCACATGATACTTGGATATCCTAGAGAGCACATATGGGAACGACTTTCTCGATACATTGTGCAAATTCCGTTTAGTGAATGTCATTTTTGGATTGGCGCATTAGGACGAAAAAACGGATACGGGTGTTTTAAGATTCGAGAAAAAGGTAATCGCAAAAACTGCAAGCAATATAAAGCTCATCGTCTTATTTACGAATTTACAAAAGGCGAGATTGGCAACAAACATGTCCTTCATAAATGCGATAACCCCTGTTGTGTAAATCCTGATCATTTGTTTTTAGGAACGCATCAAGACAATATGCAGGATATGACAAGAAAAGGTCGGATTTGGCATGGTTCTAAACATAAAGATGCAAAACTTACGCCGGAGCAAGTTTTAGAAATTCGCAAATTGTATGCAGAAGGCGGGCACACTACACGAAGTTTAGGCATAAAATATAACGTTGACGGCAAACACATACATAACATCGTGACCGGCAAAAAATGGAAAATAGTGAGTTAGATCAGAATGTTAATGTGGTATGGCGACCACAATCCGGTCCACAAGAAACCCTAGTACACTGCCCCATTACCCTTATAGGCTACGGCGGTGCCCGTGGTGGCGGTAAGACTGATGGGGTCTTAGGTAAGTTCGCTATCGTTCAAGAGCAGTTTGGCGTTGATTTTAACGCTATCTTCTTTCGTAAAGAGTTACCCCAGGCGGATGACTTAATCGAGCGAGCAAAGCAGATATACTTACCACTAAAAGCTCACTGGCAGGACCAAAAGAAGCAGTTTACGTTTCTTAATGGTGGAAGGTTACGGTTTAGGCCATTGTCTGATGATTCTGATGCTGAAAAGTATCAAGGGCAGAATCTTAGTCATTGTGCGGTAGAGGAGGCGGGTAACTACGCTGACCCTGCACCTATCTGGAAACTATTCGGAGCGTTACGAGGTAAGGGTGGTGGGCAAGTTATTCTTACCTTTAACCCAGGCGGTATAGGTCACGGATGGCTTAAAGAGCTGTTTATTAGACCATCGCCAAAAGGCATGAAGCTCTTGCGCAAAGACCTCCCTAACGGTGCTGGCTTTGATTACATTTATATCCCGTCCCGAGTACACGATAATCAAATACTGTTAGCTAAAGACCCAGAGTACATTAACCGATTGCACATGGTTGGCTCGCCAGAGCTGGTCAGAGCATGGCTAGAAGGAGACTTTGAGATCCATGAAGGTAGTTACTTTCCTGAGTTCAGTAGCAAGCATATCGTTAGTCCTTTTAACGTGCCTAAACATTGGCCTCGCTATCTTGGTTATGATTGGGGTTTTCGTAGTCCTTTTGCCGCTGTATGGGGTGCTGTTAGTTCTGGCAGGGATGACTCCGGTAACGAAGTCCCATACCCCAAAGGAAGCATCGTTATTTATAGAGAATTGTGGGGCAAAGGAGTCGATAACGTTGAACAGGCAAATAGAATTGCTTCTCTCTCCGTCGGAGAAAATCCACTAGGCTATGCTGACCCGTCTATTTTCAAACATGATGGTGGACCAAGCATTAACGACCAACTTACCCAAGTTTTTGGAAAGTATAAGCACCCACCGTTTAGAGCGGCTGACAATGATAGGTTGTCGGGTTGGTCACAGATCAGACAAAGGTTGGTTAATAAGCCACCGTTGCTGTATATTTTTGCTACATGTCCGTATCTCATCCAAACTCTTCCCGCTTTGGCAATCGACAAACGGAAGCCAGAGGATGCCGACAGTGCAGGCGATGACCATTGCATGGATGCTTTGCGCTATATGTGTAAGGCAAGATTGGTTGACAGCAAGTGGGAACAACCTGCGGAAGTCTTCAACAAAGGTGTTATTAAGTTACAAGCGTATATTGCGCAAATGCGGCAGCAAGCTAGTAGGCCAAAAATATGAGTGATGAATCAGTTATCAAGCGTTTCTCCGGTGCCTATTGGAAGAGTCAGATTAACCTCGCTTTAGAGCGCCGAAAGACCTTTATTACTGCGGCTGAAGAGTCTATCCGTGTTTATAACGCTCAAAAAGATGTTGGTATCATGCGTGATACCGAGCGCCGTTTGAACGTGTGGTGGTATTGCGTCAACACTCTTTTACCAGCTTATTACTCCTCCACACCCAAAGCTGAAGTAACACTACGCAAACGCTCAGGCGGCACCTTGCATGAGGCTTCCGCTGTTATCTTAGAGCGAAACATCCAGTACCAGATGGATATGGAGTTTAACTTTGATCAGGTTGGCTACACGGCAGCTCTGCAATTTTTGCTTACCGGCCAAGCTGTTTTGTGGGCAAGATATGCTTTTGAGTCAGAAGTGCAAAAGCAAGAGATGGTCCTGTTTCAAAATCCAGACGGCACTCTCGTTGATTCTGACAATGAAACCTACGAAGGACCTACTGATATCCTTACCGCTGGTCCTGGTAACACTTTGATCGTTCCGATGGATATTGAGGTTAAAGAGGATGAGCGAGCAATCTTAGAGACGGTTCAATACAATGACTACATTTGTTCTGATGCTCGTAACGAGTCAGAAGTAGAATGGCGTGGGCGTAGGGCTTACCTGAATCGTAGCCAAGCAGTAGAGCTTTTTGGAGAAGATGTAGGTAACAAGCTAAAGTTTGACAGCTTCCCAGAGGCTATAAAGAAAGACTTTAATCGTGACAGAGGGAAGTACGAGGGCAAGGCAGAGGTTTACGAGATTTGGTGTTACGAGTCTGGGCAAGTTTATTGGATTCAAATGACTGGCGAGAAGTCGCTACTTATGGAATCAGAGCCACCTATAGAGTTTGAGAAGTTCTATCCTTGTGTTGTTATCGCTCAAAGCCAAGACCCAGACTCGGTTATTCCAGTATCAGACTACTCTCACGTTAAAGACCAGATTCTTGAAATTGAGAGAATGACTACCCGTATTCATGCGGTTACTCAGGCTATCAGAACAAACGCAACTTACGATTCCGCTATCGGTAGCCAGATCGAACAGCTAATGATTGGTGACTTAAAGATGGTGCCGACGATTAACTGGCCGTCTTATAAGGCTCGTGGTGGATTGCAAAACAGCATTGAGTTCATGCCTATTGCACCGTTCGTAGAGGCGCTTGGAACATTACAGGCCGCTCGTCAAACAGCTTTGTCACAGCTTTATGAAACACTCAAAGTATCCGATTTACTACGTGGCACCAGTGCCGAGTACAAAACAGCAACTGCAAACAGACTCGAAAACGCTTGGTCCTCGCTCGGTCTTATCGTTCGTCAGAACATGTTTACTAAGTTCATTTCTGACGGTATCGGAAATCTTGGCGTCATCGTTACTACGATGTTTGAAAAGAACAAGATAATGAATGTAGCTGATGCGCCACAGGTATTACTACCGTTGGTGCCAGCAACACCGCCAGCTCCTCCGCTAGATCCAAATCTCCCGCCAGAAATGCAGCCTTTGCCACCACCACCAATTGATCCAAACATGATGGTAGCGGCAATGGAAGAACAAATCATGGCACTGTATCGTGATGACGATCAGTTTAATTACCGCATCCAGATTGCGTCTGACAGCATGGTGGCAATTGACCAAGCTCAAGACCAGGCAGAAGGCGCACAGCTTATGTCTACGTGCGGCGAGTTTTTCAATCAGATGAAAGCTCTGATTGAGCAGTACCCACCTCTACTAGAGTTTTCTATTCAGTTGTTCCAGAACGTCATTAAACGATTTAAGGGAGGCAAAGAGCTGGATGGCATCTTTACGAAAGCTCTTAAACAAGTTGGTGAAATCTCTGCGGCTAGAGAGGAGGCAGCTAAGCAACCGCCTCCACCGGACCCTAAGACGATTGAGATACAAGGCAGAATGCAAATTGCGCAAATTGAAGCACAAGCTAGGCTGCAAGCTGCGCAAATGGAAATGACTGATGCCCATGACAAGAACATGATTAGTTATCAAGAATCTCAGTTAAAGATGCAACGTGATCAAGTTGAGTCTCAATTGAAGATTCAAGCGCAGCAATTCAATGAGTATGTGAAGCAGCAAGAACTTGGGTTGGGTCAACAGGAATTGCAAATCAAGTCTAATGCCGTTCAAGTTGACATGCTTAAAGTTCAAGCTATGTCGCAATCGGATGCAAATAAGCAAGCGATTCAACAAGAGACTAATCGCATGTCTCAAATACTTGAGATTCAGAAACTTGAGTTAGAGAATATGCGAGTGCGTTTAGCTGAATCTGAGAAGTTGATGGAAGAGCGCAGACTTCAAAACGAGCAGCAGCTTGACCAAGTCCGAATGACAATGCAGACGTTTCAGACGCCAATGAAAACGGAATCGCAGCCAGTTGTTATTAACAACATCATCCCAAAGCCAAGTATAAGTTAGGTGCAATTCTTCGTAAAAAGTTGTATGAAAACATAAAGCCAGACGAGGTACAGGGTTTAGAGCGCACCAAGCGCATTAAGCTGCTGTTGTTAGCCCTGGTGATGGATGACTAATGAGCAAATACAAACTGTTTCAATACTGTCCTATACAGCAAAAAGTTGTTCCGATTGATGAAGTTCAAAAAGAACGCTTTTGTCGGGATCTCTTTATTCAAGATGAGATGCCACCGACACGAAATCCGCTTAATCCTAAAGAAATATATACAAGCAAATCAAAGCTCCGATCCGCTTATCGTGCGGCTGGCGCTGTAGAAGTCGGTGATGCTTACGACCGTGGGTATGTTCCTGAGAAGGAAACGCAACGGTCTGAAAAGCAATTAGTCGATAAAATGATGCGTAATTTACGGGAAAGATATGGCCGATAACACACAAGACATTGACGCTACAGAAGTACAGTCAGACCGCTCCGCTCAAGAACGCTTGAGTATTCGTGATGCTTTGCAACAACAATTTGACCAGCCAAAACAAGCCGAGAACGAAATTGAGGCCGAAACAGAAGCACAAGAGAAAGACCAAAATGTTAGTGACAGCGTTCCAAATACAGCTGAGACAGAGGTAAAGCCTGGTCTGCTCCCACCAGCAGATATGCGTAAAGAGGAAAAAGAAGCATTCCTCAATCCAACGGCTGAAAATGCCCATATTTTGCAATCCTATTTGAATCGGCGAGCGTATGAAACTCGGTCAGATTATAGCCGTAAAATGGCCGAAGTTGAGGAGTTACGCAAAAACACATCGTCAGTATACGACACTATCAAGCAATATGAAGAAGATTATGCAAAACAAGGTATTAGCCTCGGAGACATAGCCAAGCGGTCAATTGCTTGGGATCGAGCCATGCAAACTAATCCTGTAGAGACTGCCCGCGAATGGCTGGAGTCTTATGGGTTGTCTTTAGAGGAACTTAATAACTTTCAATCACAGACCCCTCAAGCTCCCCAAAACTACCTCACACGGGCAGATGCCGAACAGATTGCAGAGCAACGGATGCAAGCGTTGATGCAACAGCAAGAGCAAAAAGCCGTTGAGTATTATAATCAGAAGGTCGTAGAATCCTTCATGAATAGTAAACCCGTATTTCGGGATCCAGAAACAGCTGCTCAAATTGAGGCTGATATGGCTCCGGTAGTACAGGCATTAACGGGAACTGGACGCTACAGCTCTCCAGAAGAAATCCTTGATACTGCCTATAACTACGTCATTAACGGGAATGCGGCTTATTCCAGTCTAGTTTCTAAGATGACTGCTAAGCCCATAATTCAAGAACAAAAGGCAGCGGTCCAAAAGGCCAAGGCTGCGTCAAAGTCAATATCTGGCTCCGCTGGTTCAGGGACTCCCAGGGTACAAACAAAAGACATACGGGATAATCTGCGTCGGCGTCTCTCAGGTGGAGACTAGGCCATAGAGGTTATCCCGAAATTTATAAGGGATAATTAAAATGGCAAATTTAGAGGAAGCAGTAGTAGCGACCTTGTTTGATCAATCAGATGCAATAGCAGATGAGATTCTTCATCATAATCCGCTTTTGGCTTCGCTTGATGAGCAAGGTCTTATTCGTAAATTCTCCGGTGGGTATGAGCTTCGTAAGCCAGTCATGTACAATGATTCGGCTGTAGGTGGCTTCTACGCTGGATTCTCATCTTTTAACCTTGATTCAATCGATGATGCTACTGCATTTCGATTCGCTATCAAGCAGGTGTATGAGCCTGTAGCAATCTCAGGGCGTGATCGTCGTGCTAACCGTGACGAGGCTATGCTTCTCGACCTTGCTGAAATGAAGATGAAAGCAGCAATCGCTCGTCTTAAGAATACCGTTTCTACCTCGCTTCGTGGCGATGGAACAGGAAGCGGAGGACTTGAGTTTGATGGTATCAAGAAGGCAGTTTCGACTTCACCTTCGTCTGGTACTTATGGAACGATTGACCGTAGTACAAACACTTTTGCACGTAACCTTGCAGTAAACGTAACGTTGACTGCGGCAAACGTACAAGAGCAGATCACGGATGCAATCAGCCAGATTACTCGAGGTGATGAGCAACCTGACCTTGGACTTATGGATCGTACTGCTTGGAAATTCCTCCATAGTTCATTGACAGCAATTCAGCGTATTCAGCTTCCCGTAAAGAAAGCTGTAGCTGGATTCCGTGTTCTTCAGTATGACGGATGTGATTTCGTATTCGATGGTGGATACGGATCCTCTGTACTTGAGACAAACAGTTGCCGACTTCTCAACACCAAGTATTGGTCGTTTGATGTAGTTCGTGGCGCAGATTTCAAGCCGCTTGCTCCAGAGATGGCACGTCCTGTTGACCAGGATGCGTTCTTCACTGTGATCATTGTAGAGGGTAACCTCTGCTGTGCTGCTCCTGCGCTTCAGGCTGTTATTTACGCTTAATTAGTAGGAGGAACATAAAATGGCACGTTCAGGATCTTTTGGAGTTAATTACAAAAAGTCATTTGGAACAGATCCATCAATCGTTGAAGCAAAACTTGGCGATCTTGGAACTGATACAGATGGCGAGTGGATGTATGTTAAAGCAAGTGCTGCTGTTGCTCAGTACGCATTTGTTTTGATCACAGACACATTTACCGCAGCAGAAACTTCTGGAGCTTCAACTATTGTTCAGCACGTTGGTGTTGCTCAAAATGCTCTTGCAACTAATGAGTTTGCATGGGTATGGATCGGTGGTCCTGCTGGTGGCGGAGTTGGTAAAGGAATCAAGGGTAAGATTGCAGCATCGTATGTTGCTAATACTCCTCTTCTTACAACTGCTGCTGCTGGTGTAGCTGATGATGCTGGTTCGACGACAATCAAAAACGTATCTGCAACTACTGCTACAGTAGGGGCAGCAAGCGTGGAATTGAAGTCGACTGGTTACTTAACCCTCAACTAATTAAAAGCGGCTGGCTTGTATAGCAGCCGCAATTTAAGGAGAATATATGTCACTTCTTACAGATTTGATTGGTTTGGGATTACCGCCAGAGCAGGCCAATGTTCTTAATTCGGGGACATTGTCTTCTGCTACGGCATTCTCATCATCTGGATCTCTTACGGCAGCCGGAACTACTGTTGCTGATGCTCTTGCGCTTACCTCGTTTGTAAACTTGGTTGGAACGGCAGCAGCAAGCACCGGTGTTAAGCTCCCAATAGATTGTCCGATTGGTCAGGTTGTTTATATTGCGAATAATGGAGCTAACAGCATAAAGGTTTATGCTCAAAGTTCTCAAACACTCAATACAACCATCGCCGGCGCTACTGGAACCACGGTAACTACTGCACAAGCTCTTCAGTGTATTCGTCAGTCGAGTACAAACTGGATTGCTATGCTTCACACTAAGGCAACTTAGTTTTATGGGGAGGCTTGTATAGCTCCCCACATTTTATTAGGTGATTTATGCCAGATTTTACACCCTCTAATCCTAGTGCATTATTTTCCGCTCGAAGATTAGTTGCAGTTACTCCATCCGATACAACAGATTTAACAAACTGTCGTGCATTATGGATTGGTGGAGCAGGTACGGTAAGTCTTAAATGTGTTGATGATACTGCTGCAGTATCATTAACTGTACCAGCCGGAACGCTTCTTCCAGTATTTGCATCACGAGTTATGGCAGCTACAACGGCAACTTTAATTGTTGCATTGTATTAAAATGATAATCGGAATAAGTAACATTTCTGTTTGTCAAGCTGGGAAAAAAGGACCATCTTTTGTTCCAACAGATATTTCTAATTTAGCATATTGGTATAGTGCTGATAGCGGAATAACAAAGGATGGTTCTAACCTTGTTAGTCAATGGAACGATAGAAGTGGAAACGCCAGAAATGTTACGCAAGCAACAGCAGGAAACAAGCCTGTCCATACTAATAATCAAGTAAATGGGCTACCTGCTGTAGTATTTGATGGAGCAAACGACTTTATGTCGTTTGGTTCCTCTATTTTTACAAACTCAAGCAATATAACTCTTTTTGCTGTTGCTAAAGTAACTACCGCAACTCAATACGCTACTCTATTTTCTCAATATCTTAGTGGTGCGCTAAGTGGGGCGGCTTTTCAAGTTTGCAACAATTCTGGGGCATTAAAAATGCAAACCGACGTTTCGCTCCCAAAGGGAATGTACGGGTCTACAACAATTCCACTTTCTACATACAAGTGTTTTACTTATAGAGTTGCTCCTTGGTCAAACGTCACGACAAACACAGAATTGTGGCTAAATGGCGTTGCAGAGACGGAAACAAGCTATGGAGGAGCTGGAAGTCCAGCATTAGCGGCAGGGAATGTTTATGTGGGAGCATTTGGAGGTGGAGGACCAACCGTAACTCTTAATGGCGGAATTGCGGAAATTGTGATTTATAATGCTAATTTAAGTGACTTAGACCGAAGTAGGGTCGAATCATACTTAATAGCAAAATATGCACTTTAGGAGAATTATGCCGCAGATAGACTGGAATACGATTATGAATGGACAGTCACAGCAGAAAAAGCGTTTTGCTGGTGCCAACGTAAAGTTTTTTAACGCTTATAACGAGAACAAAGAAAAGTCATTGAAAGAGGGACGACCTATCTTTGATGAAATTCCTTCTATTTCTATTCAATGGCCTGGTGGTGACGAAACTGTGCGTCGCATAGAACCACAAGATATTCAAGAATATCCAGAGCTATATAAAGCATTTTCTATTGGCAACGAACCAATTGAAAGCGGAACACCACTTGTAGAGTGGCCGCCTATTAGTGGCTCTGCGGTCCGAGAACTTCAGTATATTGGATTCAAGACAGTCGAGCAGTTGGCAGAGGCAAATGACAGCCTTAGGGCAAAACTTGGCCCACTGTTTCGATTTGTAAAGATGGCAAAAGATTGGTTGGATGCTGCAAACTCGTCACAAAATGACGTTGTTGGGCTTCGGCAATTACTTGAGCGAGAGCAGAAGCGTACTGCAAAACTTGAGAACCAACTAGAGCTACTCATGCAGAGAGTTGAGGCCAATGAAGGCACTGATTTGCGTGGTGTAAGAAAGGAGGTGATCCGAGAATCTGAGGTCGAAGATGAGGCCGCTGATGAATCTGTTGAGGATGCACCAAAGCGTAGAGGTAGACCGAAAAAAGTATGAGTTTAGCAACAATTGTTCAAAACGTAGCAGACGAGTGCGGCTATACAGTCGAGTCAAACGTAGCTACTTCTTCTGAAACTACTACAAAACAATTGTTGGCGATTACGCAGCGTATTAACAGAGACATGTTCGAGGCTTATCCTTGGCCTAAATGTTATGCGTCTGGAAGTATTACGTTGGTCGGAGGGCAAGCAAACTATGCGTTGCCCTCCGCTTTTTCTTGGTATCAATACGAAACGTTTTGGAATAGCAGCACACGTTGGCGAATTCTTGGTCCGATGAGTGAGCAGGAATATGGCGAAATCAGAGGATTTGGACTCAACACCACGGTCTATCAAAGAATGCAAATCCGTGGCATTTCAAATACTGAACTACTTATTAGTCCGACTCCTGGAGCTAATAACAATGGTAACATTATTGTATTTGAGTATATCGCTGATAGAAGCGTTAAGCCAAAAACTTGGACTACCAGCACACTTTTCACAACTAATTCCTATTGTTTCTACAACGGCAACTATTACTTTACGACCGCTGGAGGAACCACAGGAGCTACGCCACCAACTCATACGACCGGATCAGTTTCAGATGGCGGTGTAACTTGGGCTTATTATAACGGTGCCTATAGTACGTTTTTAGCAGATACGGATGTAAGCGTATTTAACGAGAAGTTAGTTGAGCAAGGAGTGCTTGAGCGCTTTGCTGAGATACATGGCTTGACAAGTATTCAACCAAAGTTTCTGACGCAATTACATGAAGAGTACAGTCGAGATAACCCTGGCAAAATTATATATGCTGGTGGTCATACTCGTGCTGAACTTTTTGCTAGAAGTGGAACCGCTGTATTTGGAACGTGGATATAATGGCTATTGCAGGACCAACAACATTTAAGAGCGATCCAGAGCTTACCTATAAAGACCCGAATGCGTACATTGCCTACCTACGCACACAAGGACTGCCACCACAACAGGTGTATCAAATGGTGACACAGCGATTTGGTATGCCCAAGACTCCACAAGAGCAAGCAAAGGATAGGGCTTCTCAAGCTCAAACGGCTGGTCTTGCTCAAACTGGTGGAGCATTAGCAGGAACAATTGGCGCTGGATATCTTACAAGTCAACTTCTAGGTAGTGGCACAAGTGCCATTGCGCCAACTGTGTTGGGCACTACTGGTGCTGGAGCAACTGGTGCAGCGGGTGCTGGAACTGTCGCTACCCCAACATTATTAAGTGCAACCACTACTGGTAGCCCTGCTGCCCTTGGTGCTCTGCCAATCGCAGGGATCGCCGCTGCTGGAGCTATTGGCCTGAACCAATTATGGGAAGGCGGCATGAAGGATATTGTGCGTGGAAGAGGCACTAGAGAAGATTATATAAATACTGGTCTTGCTGTTGGAACAGGCGGTTTAGGCGGCCTACCAAATCTTGCTTTGCGTTTGATGGGCAAACGATCCATTGGCAAGATGATGACTACCGGCAAATCAGATGCACAACTGATGCGTGATGATTTCCGTGGAGTGCTAAAAGAAACAGGCGTTGCTGATAAAAATTACCAAGTTAGTCTTGCCGATGGCTCAAAGTTTAACATCGGACTTGATGGCAAAACTCGTTACACAAACGTTGGCGAAAACATTGATGGAAAAACAACACGACAAGCGTGGGATGTTGATTTCAGCAATCCGCTTGCCAAGTTTGCTACAAATCAAATCGATCCAATGATCCGCAACATTTACGCAGAAGCGCCAAAAAGTGTTAAGCCCGAGCAGTACACTGGAATGCTTGTAAACGCTGCTACGTCAAATGCCAAATCAGAGCAAGACGTATTGAACAACATACAAGCTATGCTTGGTAAATCCACTTTTGCTAAGCAGGCTGGTGTTGGCGTACAGGGTCCAATAGCGCCAGTACAACGGCCACCAAAGGGACAAGTAGTCCGAGTCTCGCCTGGCATGTACATGAATGATAAAGGACGTGTGGGGCCAGCTAAGACGGTTAGAGAGTCACTAAGTGCAAATTACAAAGCAGGGAAAGGAAAGTAATATGGCTAAAGGCGCAATGACAAAAAGTCCTAAAACTGGTGGCAGAGTGTATGCCGGTGGTTCTCCAAACTTTGATGAGCGTACTGGAAAATATACGTCACCACCACCATCGGCTATGCGTGTAAGCCCTGGTGTTTATCGTGCTCCATCGGGTCAGCTTGTACGAAGTTTGCAACAGCCAATGGCGCAACCTTCACAACGTCCTTCTGCAACTTTGCCGCAAGCAAGACCACAGATGGCACCGCCTTTGACACAAAGCCAAGTTGGACAAGTACCACCTGGATTTGAAAACTCTATGCGTGATGCAATGGCTGGGGCAGCTCAAGGTGCTTTTATGCCAAAAGGTCCGGCATCTTTGGATATGCAAAAGCCTTGGATGTATCAGAATCCAATTAACATTCGTGCGCCGTATCAAAATCAAAGTATGCCTCAACAGCAACAACTTGATTTAAGTCAAATATCAAATATGTCTGGCGAGCAGATCCAGCAGTACATAAATCAATTGCAACAAGCGCAGCAAGCACAGCAGATGCAACCAGCACCGCAGTTTAATCCGTCAATGTATCAGAGCCGGCAAGGATAATAATGGCTTTTGAAGGTTATACAATGTCACCACCCTACGGTGGGTTGGATCTAGTAAGTCCAATAGACAACATGGATCCAGCTTATGCACTGGAACTTGTAAACGTATTTCCTGGTGCTGGTGCGCCTACAGTACGCCTTGGGTACACGCAATTTGCAAATACATTATCATCAGCAGCAATTAAGTTTGCTCAGTCTTTGAATTTAGCCAATGGAAGTAGCCAACTAATTGTGGGCACAGCTTCTAAGCTTTATTCGATTAATTCTTCTGGCACTGTATCAGATATTACGGGAGCTGCTGTTATTACCAGCGGTGATTGGCAGTCTGTTACATACGCAAACAATCTGTATTTGTGCAACGGTGTAGACACTCCACTTGTCTATACTGGCGTTGGCAATGTCAGTGCAATTACATTCACAGGTCCAACACTAACTACATTGATAAACGTTACAGCTCACAAAGAACGATTATACTTTGTGCAGGCTGCTAGTTCTAAGGTTTGGTATGGTGGATTACAGGTCACTGGCACAGCAGGCACCCCATCTCTTACATCATTTGATTTTCAGTATGTATTTAATCGTGGTGGTTTTCTCGTTGGTATTGGTAGTTTTAGCCAAACTAACAACGTAGCAGCACAAGATTACTTTTACGCTTGTAGCTCAGAAGGCGAGGTAGTTTTTTATAGCGGTAACTATGCCGGCGACCCTTCTACCTGGGGTCTTAC
>Ga0209297_1001342_pt1 | contig 14364 bp, 18 predicted proteins | sample S_130805_MF_Meta_FD_187322 | JGI IMG/M metagenome (GOLD analysis project Ga0209297, IMG submission 187322) | Freshwater microbial communities from Lake Simoncouche, Canada to study carbon cycling - S_130805_MF_MetaG (SPAdes) (version 2) | ecosystem: Environmental > Aquatic > Freshwater > Lake ... | reverse complement strand
ATCTGCTTCAAGCTCACTGTGTTGCAGAACTGTACAATTTGTTTTATCTTTAATGAAAGTTTGTAAGGCATCAAATGCGTCCCAAAATAATTGTTCTTCCTCTTGCTCCGCTTCTGTCTTAGCGGCACGTGCTACAGCACGATTAGCTTTATACGGAGTATAGAAACTTTTGCGCCAACTGCGCCCTTCTAAACAAACAATAACATGGTCGGCTTTTTGATCACGCCATGCTTTGTTAATACTGGCTAAGGTAACATGAATAGCAAAGCCCAACTTATCCCATGTGTCTGCTTGACGATGGGCACTGTGTCGGGCTCTGAAGAATGTATTTGCTGCATCTACTATTAAGTATCTCATTTAGTTAGTGTACTTTCTTTTAATGTGTTTGTCAAGTGCGGAAGCAAGAAGGCTGCCCATGCTTTATGCGCATCTGCTCCGTAATGGTAATACTCGGGATTGCTTGGTTTGAATCCTTGTGATTCTAGCCAATGATAGTAGGTAAATTCTTTACTATATGGTTCTATATAATTATTATTCCAGTTAAGTTTTTTTGGAGTGTGCGCAAAATGGGTGTAGCAATTAAAGAATAAATGTGGAATTTTTTGCTCGTTTAACGATAGGTGAAACTCCCATATTCGTTGATGCGAATTGATGTCGTGCTCTACATATTTTGGGGCTTCTTCGATAACCCATGTTTTATATTGTTGTACCAGACTTTCTGGTAATATATCAGAACCGGCACTATTAACATTATAATATTTGTCTTTGTAGAGCCATTCCTCACGTTCCCAAGTACTCCAGCCAATGATAATAAAATCCGGTGTAGTATTGAGTAAGTATTCATTTGTAGTTCTAATTATTCTCGCATTACTGCATCCGGACCGTGCTGCACATACTAATGTAGCATCTAGAGAATTTGCTAAGTGCTTGCCGTAGCTAAAGTCAATACCACCTGCATCATGGCCACAACTATGACTATCACCATTTACATATAAAATCAAGATACTTCCGTTCTACCATTACCTAAGTCACGTCTGCGTTCGTTACGTTTCTCTGGGTCTGCTTGGTCTTGTTCGTATGTTTCTGTTACTACATTTCGACATACTGTTTTAAACCAATTATCAACGATGTCTTGGTCTGTTTTGCCTTGGTATCCTGCTCGAATTAACTTAGCAACGAATATGTCATTCCAATCGAGTTCAAACGCACCTTGTCCTGGGTCTTTTTCATCTACTTCCATTCCGACAATTTCTACCCACGGCTCGCCTTTATCGGTTGCTTCATCTTTAGCAGATAGCACCTTAACTTTTGCTTTAGCTTTCTCTGCTTTTGCTTCTGCACGTTTAGTTCTTGCTTCACGTGCCGCAGTTGCTTTAGCTTCGGCTTCTGCCGCTAACTCTGCTTTGTTTAACCCTAATGATGCTTTAATTTTCTTCCACATACTATTTTCCCCAAGAATTGCCCCAAAGATCGACGTGCAATCTAGGACTGTAATAATAACCACGTTTCATTGCTTCATCTGCGATATGGAACTTATTACCATCATATACGCTAACAACACCACCAACTGGCATAACATAAACCATACCAGCAAAGCCTGCACTTCTGTATGCTTCTACAGCACGATCAACTTCATCAAAATCATGTGGTGTTTCAATAACAAACTTGAGATATGTTGTACCAACCTTCTCATAACTTGCTACAATCTCAGGCTTAATAGCATCTTCCCAAGTTTCACCAGACGCACTTAACTTTGGGCTTACACTAAATGTAATCTCACGTGCTTGTCTTTTCCATAACTTCAAGTATGCCGCAAAGTCATCATGTAATGCTTGTGTGCCGTTTGTTTCAAATGTTAAGTTAAGCAAGTTAAACATATCATCATGTGCTAACAACTTAGGAAATGCACGTTGCCAACCTAATAGTGGCTCACCACCTGTTATAACTAAATGCACGTTATTACCATTTGTTTGTTGCCAATTGTTATTAGGAACAACATCAAGCATTTGCTTAACTGTTTCGTCTATGGATAACAACGGACTTAAACTTTTAAAGCGAGGATCCCAGCTTGCGTAACTATCACAGCCTGTATTAACGAGTGGTAAGTCGTTGTACGTCTTATACTGCTCTACTTTGATTACATTGCGTTCTGTACTAACTGTACCTCGCAACATACCAAAGCCACCACAAGTAAAGTTACAGCCAAATGTACGCAGAAACAACGACGGGACGCCAATAAAGCGTCCTTCACCTTGCGCACTATAAAATATCTCACTAACTTTTAGTTTCATATAAACCTATCTTTCCCATGGGTAAACAATCCATACATCTTTTTCTGCTTTGTTAATCTCTTTAGCACAATAATCTACAGTACGACTAAAGTTACTGCTTAAATTATCAACTAGTACAGCTATTTTAACATTATTTCCCCAAACTTGCAACCAGTGCGCATCAACTGGATGGCAACTATCTTGCCAATCGTTGATAATCCAATCTAATGTAGCACCAGTATCGTTAATGTCATCTACAATAAGAATGTTTTTACCATTGTACGCTTCTTCTGCCATCCATAAGTTGCTTTCGGACTCGGCATGGTCACGCAAACTTACTTTTAACGTTTCCATTGGAATATTAAGATAGTGACTTAGGTACACTGCTGGAATTAACCCACCACGTGTTAACCCGACAATGTAATCGGGCTTCCAATTATCGCGATTCATTTGCATGGTGATATCACCAATCATTTCTTTGATGTGTATTTCATCGTAGTATACTTTTTCTACATTATTCATTTTAAAACGCCTTTACAATACCAAGACCAATTTGGTCATTACTAACACCCGGTTGATTCAAATAATTCATTTGATGTTCACCGTAAGCAATTAAGTTTAGCGATGCTGTTTTATATTTGTAATACGCACCAACATCATACTCATTTACGTTTGGTGTAATACTCACTGTTGAACGGTCATATGCAACTGCACCGTTCGCAGTTAAGCCAACTGGTATAGCAACATCAACTGTACCTTTATATACTGTCATTGGCTGACTAACTGTTGTACCAAAGCTATGTGCATCTTTAGTGTAATCTAACCCAATGTTCCAGCTATAACTTTGTGTATCACCTACATTAGTAATCAAACCACTTTGTTGTAAGTTAGCTTGAGTGTACCCTAACCATGCAGTTCCAAATACACTAACATTCTTATTGAAGTTATGTATGCCACCGATATTAGTATATGTTGTGTAACTGCTATCAACTGTACCTAATGCACCACTAATACTATTACCAGTCCAAGCGTTACGTTCATTTAACGACCCAAATCCAACACGCACCTTAGTTACATCGCTAAACTTAGTAGTTTTACCAATTTCGGCCATTGCTTGCGAAGTGTATTCATTCATACTTAACTTAATATCATAATCACCCGACTGTAACTTGCCATTGTTTGTGAAGTAAGTTAATTTATTGTACGGATTGTAATCTTCGTAAAAACTTGCGTTAGTAATTGGATTAAACGCAACACGTGGTGTTTTGTTATTACTTGCTTGCGACATATCCACGTAGTAATCACGCCCAAACGAATCAAGTGTCATTACACTACTTAACTTAGTATTCAGCGCAGATAACCCAGCCGATGTACTAGTTGTAAATGTACCTAATGTAGCAGTAACACCTGTACGACCAATAGTTGGGATACCAAGTACACCAACTGGACGGGTTGCTTTTTCTAAATCCAACAAACCTTGTCCCATTACGTTTACATTGTAGTTAGGCAAATCCTTGTTTGCTGTTACTAGCAATAACTTAACTATGTTAGCCGCTGTCATTTGTGGCCACATTTGGTGAATAATTGCTACACTACCCGACACTACTGCGGCCGCTTCACTTGTACCGGTACTAATAGCATAAACATCTGTTCCTGTTTTACTCGGAGCAAATACATTACCTGGTGCCATAATAAAGAAGTCACTTACTTTGTATGCATCACCACATACACCATTTACTACAGTTTTACAAATACTACCTGCTTTATTACTGGTGCTAGCAATGTTGTTAGTACCAGTATCCCAAGCACCAACAATAAGTACCTGCCCACCCAATATCAACTTACCATTCGCATCAACTGCGGTAGCAAGTGTGCCTGGCTGATACGAATAAGCATATCCGCCATTACCTGCACTATTAACAATAACCATATTAGGACTTAATGATTTTGCCCACAATTTAGGGTCCTCATCCATAAAGTACTTGCCAATATAACGTGGGTCAGTGTTGGTATAGTTGCCATCACTTAGCTTAACCATATTTTTAATATAAGTAGCATCATATGTGGTATTAGCACTAATATTAGCCACAACTGCACCAATACTATCTCCCCACACCAATGCATTACGAGCTTGCGAAAAGTTAAATGAGGTATTATCGGTTACTTTAGCAATTGCCAATGTTGCATCTGGTGCAACACCTGCCATACCTACACCGTCGTAGTTTGCGGCCGCAACACCTGCCATCGCAGTACCATGTCCTTGTACATCAACTATGCCATACTTGCTGTTAATAAAGTCTTTTGTAAAGCCGATACTGCCGGTAAATTCTTTATGATTCGCGTTAATACCACTATCAATAATAAGAATGGTACTGCCGTTACCTGTGTAACCACGTGACCAAGCATACTCGGCGTTAATTACATTCAACACGTTGTCGTTAGTCTTGCCTGGCGAAATGTTATTAGCTGTAAGCTCTGGTGTGTTGTATTGCGATAGAATAGGTAGCCCAACAAAATTTGTTGATACTACAGGAGCAACAACTACAGGAGCAACAACTACAGGAGCAACAACTGGTGTGTTATAAACTAATGCAACTTGTCGAGCTTGTTCTGCAAGAATTGCCGCTAATTTTGCAGCGGCAGCCGCGTCTGCAGCAGCTTGAGCTACCCTTACTTCTTCAGCGGCAATTGCTTTTTGTGCCGCAGTTAGAGTTACGGCATAAACGGGTGAACTAATAACGGCTGTTATTAATGTTACTACTATTAAAAGTTTTTTCATTATATACTCCATTTGGTTAGTATATGTGTATTATACACTAATTTACAGCAAAGTCAACCATTAAATTACCGCAGATACTCCATAGTAACAATTCTGCTTAATGATTCAGCAAAGTCTTCGTTCTCATCAATAATGTACAACTTGATACGTTCTTGATCGTGCTTGTCATTGTAGCGACCAGCTTCAACAATCTTGCCGCCATTCGCCCCATACACCTTAAATGAAATAACACTTTCGTCATCGTAGTTATGTGATACACGTTGTTGTTGCTTAATGGTGCTACTATTGCCGCCACCGCCACTAGACCATCTTTTTCGAGATCTAACTTGTTTGGGTTCTGCCACCGCCTCATCTTCTAATTCGTATTGCCATTTATGTGCTAAACGTATTAACCATCTTTTAAACATATCTATTCCTTATCTTGGTGCAAACTGCTGTTGTAAATTAATATTATCAAAGAACTCTTTCTTAGTGTCTGGGTCACTATTAAATGCACCTTTAAGAACAGTTGTTTGAGTTAAACTACTATGTGCCATAATGCCTCTATTCTCACAGCAACCATGTGTTGCTTGAATATAAACAGCAACATTCTCACTGCCAGTTGCCTTCATAATTTCACGTGTAATATCATTGCATAGTTCTTCTTGTAATGTACCACGAGTAGCGCACCATTGCGCGATACGTGTATACTTACTAAGACCAATTAGTTTCTGTGCGGCAATAATGCCAATGTATGCAACACCTTTAACTGGTTGGTGATGATGACTACACATACTACGTAATTCGCTACGCACTACTAGCATACCTTCATATCTATCTTCGCTATCGTTTGGAAATGCTGTAGCATCTGGCGCATCTTCGTAACGCCCTGCCATAATTTCAGTGTAGTACATTTTAGCAAGTCTACGTGCTGTGCCTTTACTGTTTGGATCATTTTCGCGATCAATAAGCAATGTATCGAGCACAGCTTCAAACGCTTCTGTTGCTTCGTCTATTAGTAGTTCTTTTGTTTCGTCGCTGATAAATTCTGAGATGTTATCGCCTGCCCAAAAGCGTTTATTTTGTGCTTTTAGATTAGCGCGAATTGTTTGACTTACTGTGTATTTTATTGCTGACATTTATTTCTCCGATGTTTAGCCAGTGGATTGGCAATTAATAATTTAGTATAGCATTTGTATTTAGGTCGTGTCAAACTATTTGATAATAATTTCACGTAGATCTGGATACTCAACGTATTTAGATTTTTGATCTACCAGTGGTAATTTTTCTAATGCTTGTACTGCTTCTTCTATAGTAGGACGATAGTGATAGCCCACTTCAAATACTTTTTGATCTTGCCACGGACTTATAGTTAAATCACGCCCGTCACTGCGTTGCTGTATAAGTTTATTATACGCAACTTCGTCGTCTAGTAGTATTGCACCACCACGACCGATGTCCAACGGTTTACTAAACCCAAACGACAAACACTGCATTTGCCCTTTGCGATACATACCTGTTTGCAGTTTACGTGCGCTGTCCCATATCCGTGTACCAAGTATCTGATATTCTCCGACCCACTCATTATCACCTACTAAACCGTACGCAATGTTCAATTTATGCATGGTCATTGGCACAGAAAGGTAGGTAAATGCGGTAAAAAGGCACCGTTCTACCTTCTCGTAACGTAGACATAGTTCTAGTGCATGTGTACACGAATCAGTCATAACAACAAATGGTGCACCTGTTACTGCACCCAATGCTTGTTCAAACTCTGCTATTGCGTTAAAACTATTCACGGCGTTGATACCATTTCCACGCACTATCTACGATTGTTTCTAGTGCGCTATATTCAGTTTCCCATGCCAATACTTCCCACGCTTTAGTAGCATTAGCAATTAGTATATCCGGATCACCTGCTCTACGTGGTCCTGTTTGAATATCAATATGCCCTACTGTTTCTAATACTTGATTAATAATCTGTTGATTACTAATACCTTCGTTAGTACCTAAGTTAAATTGATTCGATTCGCCAACTTCTAGTAAGTAATCGATAGCTGTTATATGTGCAGTTGCTAAGTCATTAACATGCACATAATCACGTATACAAGTACCATCAGCAGTATTAAAGTCTGTGCCGTTTAACGTAAATGTATTGTTTGCTAACTTTGCATCTAGTAACCTGGCAATAATATGACTTGCACCAGCTTCTTGCCCAATATCAATATCTGCACCACAAGCATTGAAATAACGTAAGCATACAGATTTTAACCCATACGCACGATCGAAGTCTTTAAGCATCTGTTCTACCATAGCTTTAGTATGCCCATATGGATTCATTGGTTGGATTGGGCTTGATTCTGTAATTGGTACACTAGCAGGGTTGCCATATACCGCGGCACTACTACTAAAAACAATTACTGGTAAGTGGGGTAATTGGCGCACCTGGTCGAGGAACCTTGCAGTTTTTGCTACATTGTTATCATAATATAGCGCAGGATTTTCAACACTTTCGCCTACAAGTAAACTACCTGCACAATGCACAATAGCATCGGGTGGGTCATTCTGCAATCGAATATACGTTTCTTCGCTATCATAATCTGCAATAAGAAATGTATCACAATACTTTAACGTATGTCTACGAGAAACACGGTCAATGACAGTGACACGATAACCACCGTGCCGCTGCATTGCCTTTGCGATATGACTACCTATGTAACCACAGCCACCTGTTATTACTACATGTTTAATACTTTGATTCACTTGTGTACTTTCTATAATCGGCACCAGAACGTAACCATTGTTCACCTTTACCTTCGATGATATCCAATGTACGATCAATTGTGCCGTTGTTCCAATCACTAATTTTACCCATATTCTTATGTGGTGTTACTATTAGTTTTGCAAGTTTGTGGATTGCATCATCAATACTCCACGGAATATACAAGCGTTCTGGGTCATTTGCAAATGCTTCTGGAAAAGATCTATAGGCTGGATATAATACATTAGCACCAAGTGTATCACCTTCGCTAACAGTATTGCTAACCCAATCTTGTAATGCGCAATTAAACAATACGCGAGTATCATTTAGTAAAGCATAATATTCATTCTTTTCTAAATCTTCATGAATAACTAGTTTGCCATCTTCTTGCATTTTACGTGTACGAGCCATGTAACTATCGTTATTAGATTTTAACTTAGCACCAGAGAATAAACAAAATTCTACAGGAACATTTGGATAACGTCGATTCCATTCTTCGATAACATCCATAAAGAAGTCTGGTTGTTTTTCTTGGTCCCAACGTGCCGCGAACCCTACTCGTACTGTACGTTCATTAAATGATTGAAGCTCGCCTGGTACACGACTGCGTACTTCATCTTTACCAAATGCTAATCCGCTAATGTTATAGATAGGAGCAGTCCAGCCTGCAATGCGCATGTGAGCTACCATTTCTTCATTGGTTGCTAGAACTGTAGCAAACTCATTAACCATTTGCTCATACAAGCCCATCCACTTACCCATTCCCCAAACGTGTACAAAATCATCTGGGTCGATAGTTTGTGCTAAACAACGAACATAAATCTTAGGACGTAAGTTTTCTGGAATTTGATCCATAATGTAAGGAAGACTTTCGATTCCTGGTTGGAACATATCTTCAAACAATACAGCATCTTCACCTGTAACTTCCCCGGCTTTCATAAGTTTAACTAAGTTCATTAGTTGACTCATACCAAAGTAGCTACGACCATGCGCATCTAATACTTGACCGGTTACAATGGCTTGGTCATTGCCGAGTGTTTCGCCAGGTACGATATGATAATCAATACCACGACGCTTAAACACAGCTTCGTTCCAATCTTGTAACTGTAACGTATAGCGAGCTTTATAGGGCTCTAGGCCCATATACCAAAGTTTACGCATTATCTACGTCCTTGATAACCTTGAGTTTGCCCTTGTTGCTGACGCCATTGCTCGCGGCGTTTGCGTTTTTCCTGCCATTCTTTGTATGCTGGGCTAACATACAAATCAGCCTCGTCATACTTGATCATGTGGAAACGACAGTAGTTGCACCATGCATCTAAATCGTTGTAGATTTGTCTTACTTCAGGCTTCATAGTAAGATACTTTTTAAGCCAAACTGGATTTGCCACGGAAAATTCTCCTTAAATAGTGACAGACTGCATAGGACGAGTACTATTGTACTCAACGGAACACCCGTTCTCGCCATCTTCGGATACTTCTATCCAAACATCACGATTGGGATACTTTGTAGCGATTTGCAAATACAAATCATCTGATATCATTTCACAACTCTTATAATCTAACTGTAATGTAGTATTTACATATAGTGCCTCTAACCAACGCTTAAACTGAATAAATTCAATATCGCGGTCGTTGTGTGTAACTTCAATTGCAACTCTAAAATGGAATATATGTCTGTGCGGTGATGCTAAAAATGCAACATCTGCCAACGTTTGTTCAACTGCCGCTGCCGGATAACAATGTATGCCTTCACGTTGGAACGTAACCCATATCTTTTTCTTTGCGGCTTGCATAATTCTATCTATTGTTGCACGTTCTGCTTGTATCATACTATCTCTTTAATATGGAAAAAAGTTTGAAATCTCATCGGGTATAAAATCAAATAACAACACTACTCTTTCGTTATCTGTCAGATTCCATACTTCGTGTACTTGTCTATCATCAAGGACTAATAATTTTCCTTGTTCCCACCCATGTATTTCGTTGTTAACTTTAATTTTACACTCTCCTGCAGGAATGTCAATCCCTAAATGACAGCGTAATGTATTTGAAAACCTACCTTTATGTGGTAAAATCCTTGACTGTGGAGCAATCTTTGAAAACATCACAGCATCAAGCCTATCGCCGAGTGCTGTCTTAAGAATGTTACGAGTAATAGGAAATAAATCTGCATGCTGTATTACACCTTCTACATTCTGATGCGCATGTACTTTTGGTGCATCAAGGGTAATAGTAGTCCACGTATTTTCCCCACTAGGCAATTGATACTGTGGCCAGGTTTGGTATACATCATTATTAGTTTTAGTAACTGCAAGCCATTCTGCATATATTTGTGCAAAGTTATCTTCTATTTCTTTAAGATACGGAAATTGTTCAATACTGTAAAAGCTAGCAAGTTTAGTCATATCTATTTTATCTAATAGATTTTTGTCTAGCAATACAGTATGTTCACTCATTTTAATATTTCGTCCTGCCCATATTGATCCCAATTAGTAAATGAATCAACTGTTGTTAAGTCACGTAGTCTATGACACCATACACCTGGGTTAGTAGCATCAAAGTCTTTATCGTCTAACTTAATTGTAGCATTATATCCTAGTAGTTGTAAATAGGGCAATTTTACCGAAATCTGCGGAATAAATCTACGTTTCTCAGTAAGCCCACTTTCAAGCAAGCCTTCTACATCTTTTACATCAAAGTCTAATGTACACCAATAATCATTCTCTAAACAAACATAAATCATATCTTCCCAGGCTTTCCAAGTTTCGATATCATTTGTGCCTGCAGGATTAAAACTCTGATTGGCACCAAAGTAGATATGTTCGATATTACTATATGCTAACCTTGAAGTAAGTAGAGCAGTTATTACCTCTGGCTCGTGTACACCTACTACAAATAGTGTTTTCATTCCAAATGCAGGTGTTTTTTCAATCTCATCGCCTATAAAGAATGTTACTGCTTCTGAAGTACCGGTGTTATATTCACGTTTCATTATAGTGCCTTAAGTTTTGTTTTAGTTTCTTCGAGTTGTTGCTTAATTGCTAATTTCTCCTGCTTCATTTTACCAAGATGCGCATCATCTAAGTAATGAGTAAATCCTTCTGCAATCTTACTTTCGAGAAGTGCATGCTTTTCTTCTAAGTGTTTAATGTGATGCTGTAATTTAAGTGCGTCCATTTTTATTTCCACCCTGGTGTTGAATCTAAGTTATTAAGACTTTCTTCATCAAATGCTACTTCATCTTCGCTTGCACCATCATCTTCGTCTTGGTCAAACAATGCATTAAACATAGTGTTAGCATTCTTGGTTTTCTTACCTTTAAATCCACGTGTGCCTACAATCTCCATCCAATATGCACTATAATAGTTTATAATATCTTCTGCATCTTGTCTAGTAGTTGTTGCAAATATAGCTTCGACGATGTCTTTAAACTTTGCATAATCGGGTTGATTATACTGCATCATCTTAGGTTGTTCACCTGCATCGTATTGTCTATTTGCTTCTTGTACAGCGTGTATATGAGTCCATACATTATGGCCCATTTGCAATGCGTAACTAAAACTATCCCAAGAAGTTTTACCGACCTTCTTAATCTTATTTAGGTCTGGGGCAACACTATAGTGGTCTAAATTGGTTACATCAAACTCTACACCTTCGCCTAGCTCTGCTTGTGTTTTGCGCACACCATCTTTGTATATACAGATGTCTTTAATTTGCACACGTGCGCTAATTGGGCTTTCATCAAAGTGTTTAAAATGTGCAATATGATCGGTCATAACAACATCACGCCACATACGTGTATCTGTTGCATATTTCTTATTATCAATACTAGGACTCATTCTGTAACACCATTTTTCGTTCGGTGGTAAGTCAACATGATGATATACTTGTCCGTTTGCTGTAGCTAAGAATGGACTTGCGCAATCAAATGATATTGTAAATGCTGGGTTAACATATTTACGTACAGCACGTTGAATAACAGTTAGCAGTACAGCCCACTCTAGTTTACTCGTACCCAAAAAGTGCATCCAATCATGTACACCTTCTTGCAATAGATTATCATAACGTAATGCAACTAAGCGTTTCAATACTAAATGTACATCACACATATTCTGACCACCCATTGACCACCCATCAAAGTGATCATTTGGATACTTAACAGGGTCGCAATAGTCTTTCATTAAGTTGTACCACTTGTCTGCTTCTGCGTGATTTGAACCTTGCAACACGTTTAGTAGTTTAGCACCACCATTCTTAACACCTTTACGGTGTGTCATGAAGTATTCGTTGTTAAACTTAGTTGCATCAACTGCTTCTTGGTATGTTGTAATACCGCAAGCATCAGATGCTTTCTTATCATGAATAACCCATGTCGGAATATCTAAAATCATACCATAGTCGGCAATCCCATCTAGCCATTTAATAACTGCATCACGTTTCTTTTGGGCTTTAGGGCAACCACTATTAGCTTTCCAATCACCTTCCCAAAGACCTTTTGCAATTTGGAAACCACCCGAGTCGCCTAACATAAATGTACCTGGTTCGCGATTACGTACCATGTCTTCGCTAGCATCAACTTTGTTTAGGTCTAAGTTTGCATGACCACCTGAATATAGCGACCACTTATATGGAAACAATGCTTGTTGACTGTTAAGCCAATTTAGTTCTTCCATATCGTTGATAGCCGTGGGCATACGAGCACGATCTACATAATTAGGATCACTACGTTGCTTGCCTATATACGTTGCGTAAAATCCGCTGAGTGCTGGAAGAAAAACGGCATATTGGCTTTGACCATCAGAACCTAATTGTTTTGCTGTTAGATTATCTATTTCCATTTTTCTTTTCTTCCCATAATTTTTTTCTTGCTTCGGACATCTTACGTTTAGTTTCGTCTGACATAACTCTACCTTTTAATTTAGCACTTATTTTTGCTTTTTGTTCTTCTGTATTTGCCTTACCTTTATGTGCTTCACTTAGTTTAGCACGATGCTCGTCTGTAAAGCAACGACCTTTGAGCGAATTAGCATATTGTTCTATCTTCTCATTGGTTTCCTTGGATTGTCCTTTATTCCACGGAATATTACCTTTACCAGCATCACTTAGTTTCTTTTTGTGTTCTTCCGATTTGGGTTTTCCTAGTAGTGCCGCCGAAACTTTGTCGCCGTGATTTTTCTTAATATCTTTATTCGCTTTGCTGATTTTCTTTCTTCCTTTTTCTGATAAGAAAGATCCAGTTACTATACCTTTATTCCATGGAATAATTCCAGCAGATCCATCGCCACCATCTGTTTGATTATGTAATATACCTGTACCTAAATCTTTACGACCATACCACCTAATCATCCTACGCTCAATAGCAAATGCTCCAAGTTCCGTAAGATTAGTTTCTAACATAACGATTCTAGTTAGGTCTTTAGGAACAATAACAGAATGAGATTTTTGCCATGCCCTGTCATCTTTTCCTTTACCTATATAATATGGTGTTAAATCTGTTGTTCTCAAATAAGCATATACATAAAACATAATGATCTCCTATATGTTTATTTATACTTACTTGCTCTATTAGGCTTTTATATCATCTTCGTAAACCAACGCCTCTACTAGCTTATATTGTTCATAAGCTGATTTCAACGTTGGGTATTTTTCCATTTTAGCTTTAAGTGCTTTCTCTTCGTACATCTTCTCACCTGCCCAACGTAATACTTCTTCGGCATTACCTTGTAAGCCAACGTATGATATTGCATTCATGTTAATCCAACTACTACCATCATATACTTCTATACCTGTTGTAGCTAGGTTATAACGCAACTGGCCGGAACCTTGCCCGTTATTATTGATATATGGCATTGCAGCCTGAGTGACTGATATACTCGGTGATGTTGGATGAATACTTTTAATCATTTATTTGCTTTGTGCTGGTAGAATAAAGTTGTAAGTTGCCATACCGCTATCAACAGTAATTTGCGCCGCACCTTCATCACTAATACGGAATGTTTTATCACCTGGCAGACCAAGAATACTAATAACTGCCGCAACTGGCCATGACCAACCTTTGGTTAATGTACCAGCAACATCACTTTGGAACACAAAGTTACCTGCATGGCTACTGTGATCACCAAAGAACAATTTTAAGTCTGTACCTTCTGTTTTAGCAGTAAATGTAGTTTCGTCACTGTTAGCACTTGCCTGGAATTTCAAACGTAAAATGTTAGCAACAGTTGGTTGGAATTCAACATTCCATTTAACACCTTTGAACTTAACTGTTTTAAGTTTGTCATTAACAATTTCACTGCTCATAAAACGATAATCGTTTTTAAAGTCGCCTGCTTTGTTTTCAAAGTGCAGGCCTACTGGAACTGATTCACCATTGCGATCTTGTTTAGTCAATGAAATCTTAGCATCATCTTTGTATTCTGGAATGTTAAGAATAGTGCTTAGTTTGCTTAAATTTGGCATACCAAATGTACCGATAAATTCTGGCACAGGGTTATTTACTTTTGCTTGCACAATAACAGAACGATCTTCGGCAATTGCTTCAATAGTTGTTTCTGTATCTGTTCCTGTTACTT
>Ga0209297_1001339_pt1 | contig 14374 bp, 15 predicted proteins | sample S_130805_MF_Meta_FD_187322 | JGI IMG/M metagenome (GOLD analysis project Ga0209297, IMG submission 187322) | Freshwater microbial communities from Lake Simoncouche, Canada to study carbon cycling - S_130805_MF_MetaG (SPAdes) (version 2) | ecosystem: Environmental > Aquatic > Freshwater > Lake ... | reverse complement strand
TTGCAGGCACGATCACTCTTACTGGTGGCCTAGGCGGAATGGGTGGCGCTCAGCCACTTGCTATCACCATGAATGATGGCGTTGCTTTGTGCGTAGACGTCGATGCGTGGCGCGTGAATCGTCGCGTGGAGACTCGTTATCTGGATGTTGTTGCCACTTCGCTAGAGGACGCTGTCGCACAATGCTTGACCGCAAAGAAAGAGCGACGACGTTTGTCGGTTGGGCTCGTTGCTAATGCTGCTGATGTTTTTCCAAAATTGTTAGCGATGGGTTTTCCTGCCGACATCGTGACCGACCAGACGAGCGCGCACGACCCGTTGTCGTATGTGCCAAACGATGTGAGTGAAGACGCAGCCAAGAGTTTGCTTGCAACAAACCCAGCCGAATACATCAGGCGTTCACGTTTGGCCATGGCCGAACAGTGCGCTGCGATGGTTGGTTTCATGGATGCTGGTGCCGAAGTATTTGACTACGGGAATTCATTGCGACGTGAAGCTCAACTCGGTGGGTACGACAGAGCATTCGATTACCCAGGTTTCTTGCCGGCATACATTCGCCCACAGTTTTGCGAAGGACGCGGACCATTCCGTTGGGTTGCATTGTCGGGGGACCCTGCAGATATCGCGGCAACTGATGCTGCAGCGATGGAAGAGTTTCCCGACGACGAAGGTTTAGCAAAGTGGATTCATTTGGCCAAAGAGCGTGTTGCGTTTCAGGGCCTTCCAGCCCGTATTTGTTGGCTTGGTTATGGCGAGCGTGATCGTCTTGGTTTGCGGTTTAACGAGATGGTGAAAAAGGGTCAGCTCAAGGCACCGATTGTGATTGGTCGCGACCATTTAGATTCTGGCTCTGTTGCATCGCCGTATCGCGAAACCGAATCGATGATCGATGGCTCAGATGCCATTGCCGACTGGCCTCTACTTAATGCGCTCGTCAATACTGCTAGCGGTGCAACCTGGGTGAGTATCCATCATGGCGGAGGCGTAGGTATCGGCCGCAGTATTCATGCCGGCATGGTTGCGGTTGCCGACGGCACCGACTTGGCTGCAGAGAAGCTTGCGCGCGTGCTGGTGACCGACCCGGGAATGGGCGTTATTCGGCACGCAGACGCGGGATATGACAGGGCTATCGAGGTTGCCGATCAACGCGGAGTGCGCTTACCAATGCGCGAAGGCTGAGCGATTGCAGACCATGGCTACTCAAACTTTTCATGCACAGTGGGCTTGGCGGGGCGCTGAGTCTGCTGTTGCCAATGTACGTATTGGCGTCAGCAACGGTGTGATCACGAGCGTTGAGGATGGTGTGGAGGCGCAAGCAACCGATGTGCGCATCTCTGGAGTTGTGCTGCCCGGATTGGTGAATGCACACAGTCATGCATTTCATCGTGCATTGCGCGGACGCACTCACGGTGGCGCAGGAGATTTTTGGTCGTGGCGCACTCCGATGTACGAGATTGCCAATCGTTTAACACCAGAAACTTATGGCGAACTCGCAGCGATGACTTTTGCCGAAATGGCATTGAGCGGCATTACGGGTGTTGGCGAGTTTCATTACATCCATCATCAGCAAGATGGCAAGCGTTATACGAACCCGAACGAGATGGGTCTTGCAATGGTCGAAGCATCTCAACGTGCGGGTATTCGCATTGCTTTGCTTGACGTTGCCTACTTGCATGCGGCTCTCGACAAACCCGAGCCACTCGCTGAACAGAAACGTTTTTCAGATGGCACGATCGATAACTGGCTCGACAGAGTCGATGCATTGGGTGAGGGCGATATCAATAGTGAACACGGTCCGGGCTGGACAGTCGGCATGGCTCCACACAGTGTGCGCGCAGTGCATCCAGCCGAGTTAGAAGAAGTAGTTGCGAATCGTCACGGCAAAGTTGTGCATGTCCATGTCAGTGAGCAGCCGGCGGAAAATGCGGCGTGCATTGCTGCCACCGGTAAGACGCCAACACAGGTGTTGGCTGATGCGGGTTTACTTGGCAGACACTTCACTGCAGTGCACGCAACCCACTTGACAACTTCAGACATCGAGCTGCTTTGTTCAAGTCACAGTGGTGTGTGTATGTGCCCAACAACAGAACGTGATTTAGCCGACGGCGTTGGTCCTGCAAGTACGTTGAGCGCTGGTGGGGCAGTGTTATCGCTCGGTACGGATTCGAATGCATTCATTGACGTGTTCGAAGAAGCGCGCGCAGTAGAAACAGATGAGCGACTCGTGTCCGGTAAACGTGGTGCCCATACGCCCGCAAGTTTGCTCATTGCGGCAACGTCAGGCGGTGCAACTGCGCTTGGATGGGGGCAACATGGAATTCAAGTTGGTGCTCCAGCCGATTTCATTGCGCTGTCGCTCGACTCGGTACGACTTGCTTCGTTTGATGCCGCTCATGCTGCTGCCCATATTGTTCATTCAGCGGCTCCAGCCGATGTGCGTGATGTTTGGGTCGCTGGGCGTCAAATAGTGCAAAATCACCAACATCTCACCGTGCCCGATGTGGTCGGTGGACTTGGAAGGGCAATTGCTGCAGTCGTTACACTGTAAGCCTTATGGCCGTATTACCGATAGCAACAGTGGGTCACCCAGAACTCAAGTGGGTGGCAAAAGAAGTAACTCGCGAGCAACTTGCCTTGCCAGAGACTCAAGCGTTTATTGATGACCTCATCGAGACTATGCGTCACGCAAATGGAGCAGGACTTGCTGCAACTCAGGTGCTGCGCCACCAGCGCATCTGCGCAGTCGAGGTTGACAACAATCCGCGTTACCCATACAAGCCGCGCGTACCGCTAACCATTTTGGTCAACCCAGTGCTCACACCACTCGACGATGACATGTTTGAAAACATGGAAGGTTGTTTGTCGGTGCCGGGTATTCGTGGGCAAGTTGCCCGCCATACGAGACTGCACTTGACCGCATGGGACCGCGAGGGCAACCCAATCGATAAGGACATACTCGGTCTGACAGCGTGCACGTTTCAACATGAAGTTGACCACTTGGACGGACTGTTGTTTCTCGACAAAGTGATTGACTCTGGAACTTTGACTACATGGGATTCATTTAATCTCTTTCATCACGATGCGTTCGTGGATCGCGCTAAGGCACTCGTCGCAAAGCACGGTTCATGATGCTCGCGCTCAACAACATTGGACACCTTGTTACCAATGACCCGTCAATCGGAAATGGTCCGCTCGGCATTATTAATAATGCAGGCCTTGTAGCCGACGACGACGGCAAGATTGTTTGGTGCGGTCCACAAGATCAGATTGATCAGTACACCGAAGCACAACCAATCGGTTGTGACGGATGCGCAATTATCCCTGGCTTTGTTGACAGCCACACTCACATCGTGTTTGCTGGCGACAGGGCGCAAGAGTTTGAAGCGCGCATGGAAGGCCTTCCATATGCGGCAGGCGGCATTCAGAGCACCATGATGGCTACACGCGCGGCTAGTGATGAATTGTTGTCATTAAACGCTCAGCATCTGGCTTACGAAGCGTTGTGCTCGGGTACTACGACGCTTGAAGTGAAGTCTGGATACGGACTATCGGTGAAGGACGAAGAGCGTTCAATGCGGATTGCACGCACGGTGACCACCGAAACCACATTTCTTGGGGCACACCTCTATCCAACTGATGTAGATCAAGAAGATTATGTTGACCTTGTAGTTGGTGAAATGTTGAATGCTTGTTTGCCTCATGCAAAGTGGATTGACGTATTTTGTGATCGCGGCGCATTCGATGTCGATCAGTCACGCGAGATCCTGAAGGCTGGTGCAAAAGCTGGCCTTGGTACTCGGATTCATGCAAACCAGTTGCAAAAAGGTGGCGGAGTACAGCTAGGTGTTGAACTGGGTGTTGCATCGTGTGATCACTGCACACACCTCACCGAAAAAGACATTGAGGCCCTGTCTAGTGCAAACAAAACCACTGTGGCCACACTGTTGCCTGCAGCCGAGTTGTGCACGCGCTCGCCATTTCCACACGCTCGCCACATGATCGAACAGGGAGTAACTATTGCTCTTGCTACAGACTGCAATCCGGGGTCGTCGTACACCACTTCGATGCCGTTTGTAATGTCGCTTGCGGTGATCCTGATGGGAATGACGCCAGACCAGGCGTTGTGGTCATCCACGCAGGGTGGTGCCCAGGCATTGCGCCGCACAGACATTGGCAACCTATGTGCGGGCTCGCGAGCCGACTTGGTTGTGTTGGACGCACCAAGCCACATTCATCTTGCATACCGACCAGGCGTGAATCAAACTCGCGCTGTAGTGCGGGGCGGTAAGTGTGTAGTTGGCGCGCTCTAGTTTGTAGTTCTCATCTCAGGCAACGAGTCGGACACCAATAAGCGAAACGACTGCAATACCAAACCAACTGATAAGCGCTAGTAGTAGTGGTCGGCCACCAACTTTGACGAGTCTGGTAATACGGACATCAGAGCCCAGACCAACGAGCGCGCTTGCGAGACACACTTGTTCAATTGTTTTGAGCTTAGTTAGCCAGTTTTCCGGAATCACGCCGGTTGTGCGCACGGCAATCATCACAAGAAAACCGATGACGAAAATCGGAACAATGCTGACGTGTTTTTTGTCTGCTTTGGCGACAAGGCCACTCGATGGGCGGCGGACCCAGATGCTGACACTGGCGACAAGTGGGGCAAGCAGCACGACTCTAGAAAGCTTGACAACAGTTGCTGCATGTACCGCAGTTTCTCCGCCAGTGGACGAAGTGGCTATCACTTGGGCCACATCATGAACGCTTGCCCCGACCCAGGATCCAAACAATTGTGGATCTGAAAGACCAAGTACGTTGCGTAAGAACGGCAACAGCACAATTGCCAAACTTCCACACAGTGTCACGAGCGCAATCGCATAAGTGACTTCTTCTTCGTCGGCATCAACTACGCCCTCCATTGCCGCGACGGCGGAAGCACCACAGATTGAAAATCCTGTAGCGATGAGAAGCGAAAGTGATTTTGATACTCCAAGACGTGGGCCAATCCACAATGTGCCAAGGAATGTGAGCGCAACAACACCGACAACGACGATTAATTCGCGGCCACCGAGATCAACGACCTGCTTGAGTGCTAGTTGTGTGCCAAGAAGCACGATGCCAAAGCGCAGGATCTTTTTTGCCGCAAACTTCTGTCCAGGTATAAATATTTTTGGGATCGAAATGATGTTTCCAATAAGTACACCCAACACCAGCGATGCGACAAGAGGAGAAATGGTTTCAAAATTCCAATGGATAACAAAACCGACAAATGTCACTACGCCTACAAACACGATTCCTGGGCCATAAGTTTTGGCGAGAGCAACTGGCTGGGACACGGTCACATTGTAGAATGTAAGCGTGTCTCAAGCCCCTCCTTCGCAAAAATCAGCCCTCAATGGGCGAGGTGAGTGGCGTACGCTCGCCGTTATCGTCGCGGTTTATGGGCTCACGATTCTCACTGTGATGCGTCGCGAAGTATTGACGCCTTGGTTGACTATTCCGTTCCTGAGTGTGCTCGGTGCGTGGCACCTGAGCATGCAGCACGAAACAATCCATGGACATCCGTTCCGTCGCAGATGGATCAACGATGCAATTGGATCGATTCCTGTCACGCTGTGGATCCCCTATTTCTCTTTCAAGAAGGATCACCTTGAACACCATGAGTCCGATCTCACGCACCCTGGACTAGATAACGAAAGTTATTACGTGTCGCCAGAGGCGTGGGAGCGAGCTGGAAGACTGCGCAGGGCTGCCTACTGGGCGAATCGCACCATTCTGTTTCGCATGTTTGTATGGACGATTGTGAGCACAGTGACATACCTGTGGTCCCAAATTCGTCTAATGCTTCGAGGCGATAAGCAGGCTTGGTTTGCTATGGCAGTTCATGTCGTCGGTTTAGTGGCCGTTATCTATTTAGTTCGTTCGGTTGCGGGAATGCCGCTCTGGCAATTTGCGCTCGGCACTACTTACGGTGGGCGAATCCTCAATGCGATTCGTCCATTTCCAGAACACAGATATCAGGCTGGGGAAGAGACGCGAACCGCAATGGTGATGGCAGGGCCATTCATGAGTCTGCTGATGTTGAACAATAACTTGCACGTCGCACACCACGATGAACCCGGAGTGCCCTGGTATGAATACCAATCACTTGCGCAAAAAACTAACGCAGTAGAGCGAGCTCGCGAGGCTGGGTTGTTGTACGAAGGTGGCTACGCCGAAGTGTTCCGCAGGTTTTCGTTCAAACCGATGGGCGCACCAATTCGCGAAGGTATGTAGAACGCGATCTTTAGTGATTTGCGACAATAGGGAATCGCGGATCATTCAATTGATCACCAAATGATAAGCCATTGCCTTCTAGTGGTGGCGAAGTTCGCCACGGGCGTGAAGCAAACACTGCGTCGTCGCCGACATATCGAAAACTGACCGCACGCCTGAGGTTGACTTCGGTGCCGAGCGTGCCAGGCGCTGCGTGCAGAGTTCGATAGTGGAATGCCACAGCATCACCCAGACCCACAGGACAAGTGATTGATTGCATGTTGTCTAATTCGCTTTGGTCGGGCATAGTCACAAAATCCTGTGCTTGATCGACATATGCCGATTGATCCGCAAATCGGCGGGGGATAAAGCGCTTGTCCCACAGGTGGCTGCCAACGATAAATCGCAATGCAACTGATTCTGGAATTGGGTCGAGCGGAATCCAAATACTGACATTGTCCATGCCGTCAATGCCGTAATAGGGGTCGTCATGGTGCCATGGCGTGACCTCTCGTGTCTGAGCCTCTTTGACGAGTACGTGCTCGTGAAACATGCGAGCTGCTTTGGTTGCCATGAGGTCGAGTGCGGCTTGAGGTACCGAACCAGTGGTGCCCACTTGTTCGAACTGAGGAATTCGCTGCCAGTTCACATAGTCATCAAAAAATCGGCCACTCGCACCTGCTGGTGTGTATTCGTTGGCCCAAGGGCCAGGAGATTTCATGTTGTCTTCGACGCCTAGCCGCAACTGTTCGAGTGCGGCAGGTGAGACGAGGTTTCGCAGAACCACCACACCATCTCGTTTGTAGGTCGCAACGAGTGATGGGTCGAGAGTCATTGTCCTCACGCTAGTTGCCGGAACTTGCTGTGCAAATTAACGATATAAATAGAAAAGCCGCCGGCTTGCGCCGACGGCTTTTCGAATACTCAGAGTTGTAAACGCTATTAAGCGCGGAAACCCTTACCAATCATTGACACAACGGCATCCTTTACAGGAACCATTCCATAGACGATTGCGCCGTTAGCGACGTAGATCATCCATTTGTCGGTCATCTTGATACCCCAGCCACCGACAACATCAAGGTCGATGACAGCCATCATTGCGATGCTGACGATCAAACCCCAGTTGGAGCCGATGATTGGAATTTTCTTGATAATTGCACTCAACTGAATGGTTCCGAGGACCGAATCAACAACGGTCGTTACGGCGCCGAGCAGTATTGCTAGGAGAACGAGTTCTCCGAAGCTTGTCCAGAATCCAGCTGTCATGTTATGTATTTCCCCAGTTCTGTAGACGGGATGTCTACATATTCAACGGTAGAAAGCGTGTTTGCGCAAGTGGTGGATACCCACTTTGAGCCATATGCGGTATGGGTTTCGTTAGATTACAGTCGTATTACAGAGCATTTTTGACACCGCTTACCAATTGTCGGTGCGACGAGATTCTTTTTTCTGGCTTTCACGGCGCTTACTCTCGAGGCGTCTTTCAATTGATCCACGCGTAGGTCGTGACTTTCTGCGAGGTGGAGCTGGAGGCATTGCTGCGGTGTCGAGCATTTCGCGTAACTGCGATACACAGAGTTGCCGATTACGCCATTGACTGCGACTCTTTTGACTGGTGATGCGGATCTCGGCAGGTAGAAGAGCTCGCACGCGTTCAACTGCCAAATCTGGTCCGGTTACTTCGGATGTTGCAACAGTCAAAGTTGCCTTTGAGGACGTCTTATTGATGTGCTGACCGCCAGCCCCGGTTGAGCGGGCAAATGTCCAGTTGAGGGAGGTGAAGGGAACAACGAGGCCGCGAGAAGTGACGAGATCCTCATCTGCGGGCATGGGTATATTATGACGCATGTCTGGTCCTTGGTCTCCACTGCGAATACGAGTTTTTCGGGCGCTCTGGATTGCCGGCTTGGTATCCAACATCGGCACGTTTATGCATATTGCTGCTGCGGGTTGGACGATGACGACGTTGACCGATTCGCCGACACTTGTGGGGTTGGTGCAGACGGCATGGGGAGTGCCCGGTTTTTTGCTGGCGCTGCACGCGGGTGCATTTGCCGACATGATTGACAGACGTCGTTTGATTGCGGTCACGCAGATCGTTGCGTTGTTTATTGCTGGGGCACTCGCTGCAATGCAGTGGACCAATCATTTGTCAGTGAACTGGCTTTTGATCGGCACCTTTTTTGAGTCGGTAGCACTCACCATTTCTGCGCCAGCTTTTATGGCGTTGACCCCTGAAATAGTTGCTGTCGACCACCTGCCCCAAGCAATTGGTCTCGACTCGGTCTCTCGCAATATTGCTCAGTCTGTAGGGCCCGCTCTTGCAGGAGTGGTCATCGCGGTATTAAACCCTGGCGCGGTATTCGCTCTCAATGCGGTGTCGTTTATCGGCATAGTTTTTGTAACACAGCGATTCAAGTCGACAGCAAAACGCGAGCCTCGCGAGCGGGGTGTCAATCACGCAATTGGCGAGGGTGTGAAATACATTGTCGGTTCGCCGCAATTACGCAAAGTAGCTCTTCGGTTTACGGTGGTACTGGGCGTCACTTCGTCGCTTACGTCGGTGATGCCTGTAGTTGCGCGCAAGAATCTCGAGGTTTCGGCAAGTGGTTTTGGGTTGTTGTCTGGCGCGCTCGGTGTTGGTTCGGTGATTGCGGTGTGGATTCTGCCCCGTATGCGTGCAGTGATGTCGGCTGAATCTGTGGTCATCTGTGCTGCATGTGTTTGGTCGGTCGGTACGGCACTTTTTGCAAATACCAATCAGATGTGGATTGCGGTCGCAGCGATACTCATCTGCGGCATCGGAACAATGGCAATGCTAAACACTTTGATTTCGACATACATGCTGCAATTGCCCAACTGGGTGCGAGGACGTGGGTCGTCGCTCGCGATGTTGATGGTGTGGCTTGGTGCTTCTTCTGGCGCATTTGCGTGGGGATTTGCTGCGTCTACATACGGAGTCAGTTCTGCACTCACTGCTGCCGCTGGTATCAATGTCGCACTTGCACTGATCAACCGCTGGGCATTACCACTGAGAGCGGGTGACGGGGATCGAACCCGCATAACGAGTTTGGAAAACTCGGACTCTAGCCATTGAGCTACACCCGCGAAGGAACATTCAGTTTATCGGCTATTCCTGACTAAGAAAAGTACGGATGTCACGCATTGCCTGGCGATCTTGGGTAAAAAACGGGTGACCGCCCTCGTACACATTGAGTGTTGAGTGGGGTATTCGTTCGGCAATCGCTTGCGAATTTGCCAGCGGTGCGATGCCGTCGAATCTGCCAGCTGCAACCAATGTCGGGGCCGAAATTACATGCAACCGGCCTGCGACATCGTGGCCTATGCGCGCTTCAAGTTGTAGTTGCTCACCAAGAATCTGAAGGTTGGTTTTCTGGGTGTTTGGACGGTCTTCTTGAAAGCGCATGATTTCCGCATCTACGGGATGTTCTGCAAGCCATTCGTCGGTGAACCGGGTGTCCGTCAAAAGCCGCATTGCTTTGTTCCGTTCATCTGTTGGTAGATGGGCAAGCTGGTGAAGTGGATATGACGACCCAGCAATGCCGCCAGCAGATGTGCACATCAGCACCAATCGTTCAACTCTTTCTGGGTATGTGACACCAAACTCTTGTGCCACCATACCTCCAAAACTCAGGCCAATCACCTGTGTGGTCTGCCAGCCAACGTGATCGAGTAGTGCCGCAGCGTCTTGTGCGTAATCAGCCATGCTGTATGGCCCATCTGGCACCGAAGTTTTGCCAAGACCACGTTGATCGTGCACAAGCACCTGAAATGTCCTGGCAAATGCATTGATGAGCAATTGTGAACCTTCGATTGATCCACCGGAGCCATTGAAAAACAAAACTCGTGGACCACTTCCAAAGATCTCATAATTGATTGACAGAGATTGCTTCTCGAAGATTGGCATCGATAGCTACTTTGCTGACTGATTCGCTGACTGAAGTTCGTTGAAACGTGTATTGCCGTCAATGCGTGTGACGCCATAGGCGGCTATCAAACAACATGTGCCAGAAATTATAAATGCGGGTTTATAACTGCCAGTGACGTCACGCAAATATCCTGCACCGAATGCCGCAACTGCTGCACCAACTTGATGCCCTGCAAACACCCACCCATAAACAAGAGGGCCACGTTGAGGGCCGAAGCGTTGTGCGCATAGCGCAACAGTTGGTGGAACTGTGGCGACCCAGTCAAGGCCGTAGAACATCATGAAGCCAAGCAAGCCCCAACCCTTCATGTTGAGCATCGGGTCAAGTACGAGAAGACTGAGGCCACGAAGTAGGTAGTAGACGAGCAAGAGTTTCGTTGGGTCCGAGCGATCGGTAAGCCATCCAGAAAAGACTGTTCCAATTACATCGAAGCCACCGATGAGCGCAAGATATCCGGCAGCAACTGATGCTGTGAGTAGGTGATCGTGCGCAGCGGAAATGAAGTGGGTTTGGATCAGGCCGTTTGTTGAAAAACCGCAGACAAAAAAAGAACCCCACAACAACCAAAAGGTGCCATCAGATTTTGCGTCACGAAATGCGTTGAGTGCTGAGCGAATTGGATTCTCGAGGGGAGTGGCAAAGACAAAGTCTTCTGAGGCACCGTAAGGCAGTATCCCAATGTCGGCAGGAGAGTTGCGAAGGAAGAGGAACACAACAGGAATTACTGAAAGTGCGCAGAGCGCAATCACAATGCCAACCCAGCGCCAACCAGAGTGCTCGGCGATGCGACTGAGAAGTGGCAAGAAGACAAGCTGACCGCTCGCAGAAGCGGCAGTGAGAGCCCCTGTTACGAGCCCGCGGCGCTTCACAAACCACCTCGAGGCAACTGTTGAGGCAAATACGGTGGCCATGCAACCAGACCCCACGCCAACCACGCCACCCCACAAGATGTAGAGATGCCAAGGCTGCGTCATCTGTGTTGTGGCGAGCGCGCCGGTTGAAATAATTGCAAGCGCGGTCATGGTCACTTTGCGCAGTCCGTAACGCAATTGCAGGGCAGCCGCAAATGGTCCGATGAAACCAAAGAGCAATACGTTGATGCTCACAGCAGTAGCAACGGTTGCTCGGCTCCACCCAAATTCTTTGCCGAGTGGGTCAATCAAGATTCCTGGGGTCGAACGGAAGCCAGCAGCGCCAAGAAGCGTGATGAATGCAACAACGAAAATGACCCATGCATAGTGGGCTCGACGTATCTGTTGCAACATCGGCATGTACCGTAGCCCAGTAGACACTCGGCTCGCCCGAGATTTAGTGAAGAGATTAGGGTGAACAGCATGCCATTGGAGCACATAGATGTAGTCGTAGTCGGCGCTGGACTTACTGGTGTCAGTGCTGGTTACCACTTGCAAACGATGAGTCCAGATCGCAGTTATGCGATTCTTGAAGGTCGTGACAGTTTGGGCGGCACATGGGATTTGTTTCGCTATCCGGGCGTGAGGTCGGATAGCGACATGCACACACTCGGCTACAGCTTCAAACCGTGGACCGCGGCCAAATCGATTGCTGACGGGCCTTCAATTCTGCAATATGTGCGCGAGACCACAACCGAGTACGGGATCGACAAGCGCATCCGTTTTAAACACCTCGTGACAAAAGCTGAATGGTCAAGTGACGATGCACGTTGGACTGTTACCGCAACGCGTAAAGACACAGACGAGACTGTGCAGATGACCTGCAACTATTTGTTTATGTGTTCGGGTTACTACAGCTACAAGGGTGGATACACACCTGAATTTGCTGGCATTGATCGGTTCAAGGGCGAGATCGTGCATCCACAAAAGTGGCCAGAAGATTTGGACTACGCGGGCAAGCGTGTGATCGTCATCGGGTCGGGGGCAACTGCAATGACATTGGTGCCAGCTATGGCACAGACCGCTGAGCACATTACGTTGTTGCAAAGGTCGCCAACATATGTTGTGTCACGACCAGACTCTGACCCTTTTGCAAATCGTTTGCGTAAGTTTCTGCCAGCAAAAATGGCGTACAGCGCCACCAGGCTGAAGAACACCACGATGCAACAGATCGTGTACAAGCGCACACGCACCAAGCCTGAAGAAGTCAAGCAATTGCTACTGGGTGGAGTTCGTGCAGAACTCGGGCCCGACTATGACGTCGAGAAACACTTCACGCCGAAGTACAACCCATGGGATCAACGCTTGTGCTTGGTTCCTAACGGAGACTTGTTTGCATCGATCCGTTCAGGCAAAGCAACTGTGGTTACCGAAACGATTGCTGGGTTTACCGAAACTGGCATCACACTGACATCCGGCGAGACTCTTGAAGCCGACATTATTGTGACCGCGACTGGTCTCAATTTGGTGACACTTGGCGAGATGGACTTTGTTGTCGATGGCAAGCCAGTTGATTTTGCAAAGACTTGGTCATACAAAGGCTTTGGATACTCGGGAGTGCCCAACTTGGGTTCCGTCTTTGGGTATATCAATGCATCGTGGACGCTACGCGCTGATCTGATTTGCACTTACGTGTGTCGCTTGCTCAATCACATGGACAAGACCGGCAACGAGATCTGTACCCCGGAATTGCGCGAAAGCGACAAGGACATGCCAGAGCGTCCATGGATTGACAGCTTTACCTCTGGATACATGGAACGGTCTATGCACAAGTTCCCTCGTCAGAGTGATCGTGAGCCATGGATTAATCCACAAAGCTTCAAACGTGACAAGAAGATGTTCCGCAAATCGCCACTTGAAGACGGTGCAATGCGCTTTTCCAAGTCCCGTGCACGCGTCTAATCGAAAAAGTCGACGAGTTTTTCTGCGATGACGATTGACAAAATTCGTAGCCTCATTCGCACTATCCCAGACGTGCCATCGCCTGGGATTATGTTTCGCGATATCACGCCACTTTTGGCTGACTCGGGTGGTTTTGAATTAGCAATTTCGTCGCTCGCAGCGTTTTGTGCTGGAGCGAAACCAAACAAAGTGGTTGGTGTCGAGGCTCGTGGGTTTATCTTTGCCGCGCCAGTAGCAGTTCGCATTGGCGCAGGTTTTGTGCCAGTGCGCAAACCAGGAAAGTTGCCATGGACAGTGGTCAGCGAGTCGTACACGCTTGAGTACGGAACGGACACCCTAGAGATTCATGCCGACGCGGTGGGCGAGGGTGACTCTGTGGTCATCGTCGACGACGTGTTGGCAACCGGTGGTACAGCAGCAGCCACCATTCGTTTGGTTGAAAGTCTCGGCGCAAAAGTTGCGGGGTTGGTGTTTTTAATTGAACTGCCAGTGCTCGGTGGCCGCAGTCTGATTGACGGTTACGAAATCAATTCAATGCTGATTTTCTAGTTTGGCTTACCTGGAATGCGATGGGCGATTGCCTGCACCACGGCTGCTACTCCAGAGTGTCCAGCGCCTTCGACTACATTGCGATTGATCTCAACGAGATGATCAAATACGAGGCCAGTAAGTTCGGTGCGCAAAATGTCTGCGGTGAGCAGCATGTCGGGATCATTTGGGCCGCCGGTGCCAAGTGGGATCTGATCGGGTCTGTAGGCCTCGAGGATGAAAGTGCCTCCTGGGCGAAGCCCGTTGACAACGCGCTGATGAAGTGAGCGACGAAGCGCGGAAGGCGTGTGTGCAAAGATTGAAACAATTAGGTCAAACGAATGTGATTCAATCGCGAAGTCTGCAAGATCGCCGACTTGTGCGTTCACGGTGACGCCTTGTGATGCAGCGAATTGCAGAGTCTTGGCAACGCCGATGTCTGAAAGATCAACGGAATACACATCAAATCCTTGTTTTGCTAACCACACCGAATTGCGGCCTTCGCCTTCGGCTAAGCACAGCGTTCGACCTCGACTGAGTGGTGTGGCCGCCTCAACCAAAAAATCATTGGGTTTGGTGCCATAGAAAAAATCTTCTGACGCGTAACGCTCATCCCACTTCGGGTTGTTTGAAAATTGAGGCATATGATTACGCCAACTTTAAAAAGAGTTTTTCAACTTCTTCAAGTGTAAAACCTTCATTGCCAGCCTTCATTGGGTCGGCTAGACATCGCTGCATGCCCACCGACAAAATCTTGAACCCTACTTGGTCGAGTGCTGTGGATGCGGCCGAAACTTGGGCGATCACTTCTCGACATTCACGTCCGTCGGTG
>Ga0209297_1001337_pt1 | contig 14382 bp, 11 predicted proteins | sample S_130805_MF_Meta_FD_187322 | JGI IMG/M metagenome (GOLD analysis project Ga0209297, IMG submission 187322) | Freshwater microbial communities from Lake Simoncouche, Canada to study carbon cycling - S_130805_MF_MetaG (SPAdes) (version 2) | ecosystem: Environmental > Aquatic > Freshwater > Lake ... | reverse complement strand
TATTTTCTCGTAACCCTCGGATATGAAATAATGGACTGGTATTAAAATGATGGCGATTACTGTAAGTTTCCAAGATATATTTGTCAATAACCAGAAGGTTATGATAACCTCTATGAAGGATCGCGAAAAAACATTGATGTTCAGCGATATAATATCCGACACAATTCGCGCATCATTATTCACTCGTTCCAGTAGCGATTGGACGGGTTCCGTTTCATAAAACTTCAAGGGTTGGTGTAAAAGTTTCCGGTAGATGATACACCGTAGTTTATGGTTCATTGTTTTCTGTGAATATACAAATAACCCGCCTCGCAACGATATCGCGATCATCGCAATAAAATTTGTAGTAAATAATAAATAGAGTCGGTGGTTTGTGAAGTCACCAAGCATCATTCGAGTCATTTGCTCGTTTGCGATGACATTATAATAGGAACCGACACAACCACAAACTAACCCTACCGCACTGTATTTGACATCGTCACCACATAATTCAATATACCTTTTAATCATCGCCATTTATAATGGTTTGGTTGAACTATGTTGAATGAATATATATGATCGCTATTATTTATATACTGGTTTTGTTATTAGGCGAATAAAATTATAATTCTATAATACCATATTTTCTTTATATACAAATAATTTGAAATGCGCCCCATCTTTTATAATGGATATATAATGATATACATCTATTGTATTTTGAGAAAATTTGTATGGTGTTCCCAAATCCTTAAAACGAAATTTTTTTGTTGCTATATTAATAGCTTCTTGTGTATCACAATTTAACCAAAAACGCGGGATATTATATTCTTTTTTTTTATCCTTTAATTTTTTAAAAAATATCTTTCGAAATATTAAAATTTGGTCTGCGCATGTGAAAAACCCATTAGTTTTCACATAAATATCCATATATTTATCTAATAAAATATCAAAATCTATAGGATGAATTCTTTTACCTTGGCTATCATAATACGTTTTTTTCACCATATTTATCAAGTTTCTATCCCAGTCTAAATTTTCTAAACCGATATTTAAATCCATACTAAATTTAAGTATATTAATGAATAACTTATAACCAAATGTATAAGTATATAATACATGCATGTATTTCATAAATTTAATAAATTTTAATCTTTCATGTTCATATCTTTCATGTCCAACACATTTTTTAAATTTAATTCTTTCATGTGGATACGGATGTCTAAAACACTTAAAACTTTGTAATGTAGCTATATTATATCTTCTTCGTAAATTATTAGTTTCGATACTATCTTCTTCTATTAATATTTTCGGATCTAATATATTTGCGTATTCTTCATCTGTTAATATATCTAATGTAGGCTTTTTATCAAACAGTGCTTTTGCCTTACTAATACTAATTTGGTATTTATTGATACTCGTAATCAATAACTCTAAATGATTCAATCTACCATATATATTAACCAATGTCCCTGTATATAAGCCATAATCAAATATAGCATTTATAAAGCAATCACCATCTCCTATCGCATTTATTAATACTAACTCTGCATTTCTATCATCATGAATATCATAGTCTTCTAGGCGTGGAAACTGAGGCGATGAATTGCTTCCATATGAATGTGAATAATCAGGACTTTTCACTTGAACTCTTGGAGGACTCCTCGCTTTATCTTGAACTTCCTGATGAATTTTTTCTTGAACTCTTGGAGGAATTTTCGCTTTTTCTTGAACCCCCAGCAACAGTCTATCAATATCTTTTATATCCTTATCGTTACGATCGAGATCTTCTTCATCTTTGTTTGAATAAAAGCCGTCCTTGTTTAGTATCTCTATGGATTCTGTAATTTTATCATTCTTATCTATAATAAGTGTATATAACCCTCCTTTATCTTTTTTATCTAATGATGCTATTATTTTTTTAATTGTTTCATTTAATTTTTTTATATTGCTTATATTGGTCTCAATATATTCTTTCATTTTTTCTTTATTTATTTTCCAACTTCCCTTAACATCACCCCTCATCCTATTTTCTTTTTTATTAATTTCATTTGTTTCAGTTCTTAACATTTCTAATAACATCCCTTTTTCTTTTACTATACCTTTTAACAATTCCATTTATTATCTATTTAATACAAATACAAAAAATGAATATGAAATAATAAGATATCTATATTATATTATAGAAAAGAAATGATGACAGAGATTCATATCTTTCTGTTTCGCAGAGACTTTCGCATCTATGATAACTTGGCACTGAATCACTTGATATCAGAATGCGGAAACAAAGGAATCTACCCGATGTTTATATTCAACCCTGAGCAAATATACGCGAAGAACAATCCATATTTTAGTAATAATTGTGTCCAGTTTATGATCGAAAGTCTAGACGATTTGGAAAAACATATACACATAAATTATTATGAGAGCAAGGGCACTGGCGATATCGGCATATTCGTTGAGTTATCCAAAAAATACAATATCAAGACAATCGCATATAACAAGGATTACTCACCATTCGCTATAAAACGCGATCGTATTATTGAGGAATGGGCAGTAAACAATGGTATCCGCATAATTACCGAAGAAGACTACACACTATATCCTATGGGCACGATAAGGAATAACAAAGATGAAACATACAAGGTCTTTACACCATTCTATAAAAAATCCCTATCAATCAAAGTCAACGCGTGTGTCGCAGGCACAAAGGACATCAATGTCGTAAAGCATATTAAAGGATTTGACAAGCATAGATATTATGAAGTGAACGATGATATTGCGGTTCGTGGCGGACGTGACAAGGCACTTGTGCGATTTAAGAAGGTTATGACGGATTACGCTACAACCCGGGATTATCCTGGAATGGATAAGACGACGAAACTAAGCGCCTATATTAAATTTGGGTGCGTAAGCATACGAGAGGTCTATTATAATTATAAGAATGTCAAGGAATTACAAAGAGAACTGCTATGGCGCGAGTTTTACGCAAACATCCTCTATTATTTTCCACACGTATTAGGTAACGCATTTAAGGAGCAGTATGACAATGTGAAATGGACGAATAACAAGGAGTGGTTTAAAAGATGGTGTCGTGGCGAAACGGGGTATGTATTGGTAGATGCTGGAATGGCACAGTTGAACAAGACGGGATGGATGCACAACAGACTACGTATGATTACCGCAATGTTTTTAACAAAGGATCTTCTAATTGATTGGCGGTGGGGCGAGAAATACTTTGCGACTAAATTGGTGGATTATGATCCCGCGAGTAATAATGGCGGATGGCAGTGGTCGGCAAGCACAGGTACTGATTCACAACCTTATTTTCGTATCTTCAATCCTGAACTACAAGTAAAACGTTATGACAAGGATTACGAGTATATCCGAACGTGGATTCCGGTATTTGAAACCGACAACTACGCGATAGAAAAAATAGTAGATCATAAAGAGCGCTCGGCGATTGCCATAAGCGAATTTAAGCGTGCACAGTCCGTATAGCATATACCTAAAGGTCTAGCGTGAGAACATCGCTCGTTGGTCATTCACATCCCAAATGTGTCTAATAATATTATTACAATGTTCGTGATTTGGCAAATGCTCTGGATGTAGCGTGCTACCAAACGCTATATCTGTGATCGCCACAGGATACGTTATGACGTATGAATTCACGGGGGCATAGATTATATTATCTGCTGCTGTCCAAGAGGAATATGACAAGTCGTATTTATTATCGGACAACACATACGCGTCTAAGATTTTGCGCGCAGCTTCTCTAGATAGTAAATAATAGACGGCACCTGGATAAGACTCGTATCTCTTGATGATAATGTCACCATCACCAGAACGCTTTAAAAAGTGTTCGTTGTATAACTGGATGACGACAGGATGACTGCTTGTATAAAGTTGTAGGATTTCAATAGTTTCTTTATTTTTATTTTGAGTTTCTGTGATATAGTTTAATATTTTGCCGAAATCAATATTGATAAACGATAAGTCGTCTTCCAATACGCAAAAATACGCGTCTCCGTTATCGTATCCTTGCTGTATTGCTTTTAAATGCGACAATATACAAGCGATCTCCTCTGGTGTAGTTGAAGGGATTGACTCTTCGTTGCGAATAATCGTATAGTCGCCCGCTTTGATGGTTTCGGGGGTTTCTGCGGAAATACGATTGTTCTTTATACTATGCTCAAAAAACTGCGATTCCATATGCCTCCGTCTATCTACAGAACGATCCATGTTAATCCAATAGTGTTTCATTATATTTATGTTATTAATACATTAATAAAGTAAAGTATTACTTAAATACTTGATACATAAGCTGGAATAATAAATTTGAACATTAGCGTTATTCTTAAACGATAACAATTCCTGCTAACAGGTCGCGCACCATGCCAAAAATTCGAAGGAAATGCCAACATCCGGTTTGATTTCGGTAATACGGATTTCGTAATCTCTCTATTTGCGCGATCCCAAAATATAGTTTCGCCTCCCCAATCAACACTCCATTCTTTCATTGGATAAAATATAAATGTCTTTGTTCCATCGCGAACATCGTCTGTATGGATATTTGCATCATTGCCGTATGTATATCCATTTGCATAACATCTCAATAGATGCGAACCAGGTTCAATAATATCTTTTATTTTCTGATAAAGCGATTGAATACAGGGTTCTACAAATATTACTTCATCAACTGGCGTTCCATAGTTTGTGCTTGTAGTTCCAATATAAAAGTAATTAACCCAATGTGGTATTGGTTGAGTAGTTGAAAGAGAACTGTTAGATTTAGCACCATACTTCCAAGATACATCTTTGCGGAAAAACTCTTCTAATTCGTAGCTAAGTTCATCATCTACAAAATTGTCATGTATTATTATTTCTTCCATTGCGTATATCTATGTATACCCATTTTTATTTTTATGGTTTTAATAACACAAAGGCAATAGACGAGATAGTATTACCACTCTCTAAGATAAGCAAATACCCTGCGGTTGAAACATTAAACACCATCATATCTGCGTTTGACGATGGATTTTGTGATATATTGCTACCATATGGATCACCGTTTATAGAACCTCTCCATGAAGCAACACCAAGGTTTGTCCAAGTTGTACCATTTGCACTCCACCAATAACTATTTTTGCGTGTATTACTACCTGAATTATCTTCCCTGAATAAATCGGCTGCTACAAGACAGACTTGTTTTGCCCATGAAGGTATATACATTATCATAGAACTTGAATTTCCAGGATTAGTCAATGACGAATATCCCAAAGATGTGAAGTAGGGTTGAAATAAGGTATTATAATTACTATATATATTATTTGGTCCGTTATTCGTAGTATTGTTAAACCCACCAATGCCGTATGCGGATCCGTATGACCACCCAGGAGCCCAATCTGTATAAATTTGTGAAGTCGTGGAAGGAAGACTAGTGTAATTTTGCGAAGTTAATTGTGCGTTTGAAAAGATTGTGAGTCCTGTTGTAAAATTTCGTAATTGAAGTCCATTCCATCTTCCCGTTGTCCCGAAATTATGTTGTAATAACCAGTTGTAACCACCATAAGAAACAACTGGCAGATTGTCATATGCTGATTGTCCAGTGGATGTTACAACTGTAGTACAAAGGTCACTGTATGGCACCGCTACACCGGTTGTTAGTGGCGCATAATTATTCAAAAGATATGGGTACAACCCCAACCCAGATTTTAACCGGTTGATAAATGCGATTAGAACGTTCTTACATTCTTGTTCTGTTATATACACGCCATTTTGTTTGGAACACAAAATAGTACCAAATAGTACATTCACACTGTCAATTGACATAGAAGATAAATCGCTATTGGCATCTTGTGGATCTACAGTTGTCATCGTAGATGAATAAAATGTAGAAGTGCTATCTCCAATTGCAAAGTATAAATCGCATACAGTAGGGTCAGAATCTGTTATATGTGTATTCTTCGCGTTATATACTTGTCTTACCCACGCATAAACAGTATATCCATTCACATTATTACCATTATAAAGAGTAAAATTTGTCCAATTCGCGATGCCGGTATCCGCGCCAAGTTCCCCTGACTTTTGAAAACCCCACGAAGCTCGCGTTGCTGACTTTCCAAGCATAATTAACGGACGGGTATATCCTAGTGATATATATCCAGACGTTTTACCATTTACAGTGACAGTGCTTGCGGTTGTCGTATTATAAGAAAGGGTTGTTGATAAAACTCCGTCTGCGATCAGTTTCGTGTAATTACCAGAATCATACATATCAAATAATCCGTCCAAGATAAAGGTATCATTTCCATTAAGAGAGTATTCATAAAAGTCTACATTCTTATATTCGTTTAGATAGGGTTGGACTGTAGTATATATTTCTTGTAATGTTTTGCTACTTAAATTACCAGGAACAGATGGCGTAGGCGATCTCCTATATCTTATAATGACGATACCTGAACCGCCATTCGCGCCATTCATATTTATAATACCTCCTGTATTCGTACTACCTCCACCTCCACCGCCGCCACCGCCTCTTGTTCCAGGCACCGGATTAACTCCAGAACCTTCAACAGCACCATTTCCTCCACCATCAACACCAATTCCAAAAGTTCCCCCAGACCAAGTACCTCCACCGCCACCTCCTCCGTAATTTGTAACGATGCCTGATATTGACGTTGATACTCCTGCACCTCCATTTCCCGCTCCTGATGCTGTAGCGTTTGTTCCGTTTCCAGAAGCACCACCACCACCTCCTCCTTTACTTTGACTTCCATTTGAACCTCCATTACCGCTAACGCTATTACCTGTTTCTCCATTATTTGGCACTAAACCTCCTGCGCCACCACCACCTCCTCCACCACTTGAATAGTTATCACTTACTATACTACCTGCCGTTGGAGTTGTAGCTGGTGTTTGATTATATCCACCACCACCACCACCTCCGGCAGCAAATAATCCTAAAGATGTTATAGAGGATGTGGTTCCATTTGCTCCTTTATTATATGGATTAACACCTCCAGCACCACCTGTTCCTACAGATATAGAGTATGTTCCTGGAATTAGCAAAACATTTGATTTTTGTATAACATCGCCACCTCCACCACCACCGCCATAATTACCACCACCGCCGCCTCCGCCAACAATTAAAATATCACAAAGAAGATCTTCAGTTGTCGTAAAAGTGTAGTCTTTCGTTGTTCCTGAACCGGAATAAGGGAATACGATGCATCTCTCATTCGTCCCTATTGTAGTTGAAGTTGTGCCAGCAATAACTATCTCCGCAGGTATTGATAGTTGCGTTTTTGCTTTGCCACGGAACACAGATAAGGAGACTGTTGTTCCTGACGATGGTAATCCTGAGATACCGGATGTGAAACCGCTTACGGCATTTGTGTAATACTCAGACATACTTATAGGATTTGTGCCACCAAACTCTGTTTGAACTTGTGATAACGAGATTGTCCCTGAACTCGCGAGTGGCATCTCTTTATACTTTATTCATATACTTTATATTTTCTTTATAGATATAAAAATATGATATACTATATATAGTATTACGTATTACAACTATATAACTATAGCGATGGCATTGTTTATTGACACCGAGACATCCGGATTGCCTGATACGCATAATTTGAGATGGGGTGTGTATCCCAATTATAAGGACATAGATAAGTATGCGAATGCGAGGATCGTTCAGTTTTCTATGTTAATCACGGATACAAAGTTTAATTACCTAGATATCAAAGATTATATTATTAAACGCGAGGGATTTGAGATAACGAATGGTGAATTTCACGGCATCACCAATGATATTTCGGATAATGTTGGTGTTAATTTTGATATCGTAGCAGTAGAGATATTCTACGAACTGTTAAAGAATGTGTCGCATATTGTTGCGCATAATGTAGGGTTTGACGTTGGTGTGATTAAATCTGAACTATATCGTAGGAATCTTCAGTATATTATTGACGAATTAGACAAGAAGACGTTACTATGTACAATGAAGCATATGAAACCGATCCTTAAAATCATAAATCCTTATGGCAATTATAAGAATCCGTCGCTAAACGAAATATACAGACATAATTTCAAAACGGATGTTGAGAATGCCCATAATTCGCTGTACGATGTTATAAATCTTCATAAGGTAGTAGAACATATGTATAAAAATAAAACATTGCGTTATGATATTGACGCGTAGAATTTGTTTAATTATATGAACTGAAAATTAAAAATAAATATATAAGAATAGTAATATTAAATGAGCAGAAGAATTCGGTTATTAGATCCATTATTAGATCCATTATTAGAACCTTTACCACCGATTAATACGCGTAAATCATTTTTTTCTGAAGATCAGGACAAAGAAAAAATTGAAATGAATTTAGCGTTGTTATATTCTATATTACAGACACCTTTTCAGCAAAATATAATAAATACGGGTCCAGGAGAAAAACAAACCGCTTTTGGAGAACTTTTACAAGAAACCTTAAAATTATTATTTGATAAGAATTATCATGGATATATCGATAAATTATTTAACAACGAAAAATTAACATCATTAAAACTAACGGACTTTAATTTTAGTAGATTCGATCTAAAGGGCTTCTATTTAAGTTTGAATAATGTTGATGATAATAATGATAGAATTAAAAAACTTTTTAGTTTTTTTAAAAAATTTAAAAAGACATATATAGAAGAATTAGAAAATTTTTTTGATAATGATAAAAAAATTATTTATACCGGCATACATAAATATATGGTAGTACATTGGATGAATATACTAGCTGAAGATGATGATAGAATGAATTTTTTTGTAAGAAAATTCATATCGTCTAATATAACATTTGAAACTTACGAAAAACACATGAAGATAATGTGGTGTAAAAATAGTAGACAATATGAAAATTTTAGAATACAAAAATATTTAATAAATGATTTTAACACCCATATAAAAAATAAATTAAATAAGTGTGAAAGAGTAATATTAAAAAATAAAGAAATATTTAAAAATTTAGCAAGAGAAGGTCACTTAAAAAAAGAAAAAAATAATTATTTGTATAAAGAAATACCAATTACATTTGATGGTATTATAAATTATTCTTCAAATTATGTTAATGATGAAGATAAATATAATTCAATTAGATCATTAGCAAAATTAATCGTTGATTCAAAAGAAGGACCAATCAACCAAGCGCAATTATCAGAAAGAGATTTAGAAGCAAGAATAAGAATGTTAACAATTTTATATCAAGAATATAATGGGAAAGAAGAATTGTCAGAATTAATAGAAAAATACAAAAATGAGAAACAAAAACGTTTTCCTTCAGTAAGAGTATCTAGAGGAGAAAATTCTGTAGAACAACAAGAAGGTCTCTTATCTACGACTGTTTCTCCTTCGTTAAGAGTATCTAGAAGAGAAAATTCTGTATCTAAATTAAGAAAAGCTGTATCTAGTAGAGGAGTAAATTTTGTATCTAAATTAAGAGAAGCTATATCCAGTAAAAAAGATGAACAGCCCTTTTATAGAATAGGTGGTAGTGTCAGAATAAAGAAGATACATAAGAAGGTGATACTCGGTAAGGAAAGATGCATCTATAAGAAACAAGGGGATAAAAAGGAATATATAAAACATAAGGGAGAATTGATAACTGTCAAAGAATATAAGAAAATAATAAAGAAGTAAATAAATTCTTATTGAGAATACCCATTGTTCTCTATATGATGATTATATTTAATATCGCAATAGCGTCTTCCAGAAAGGATAGCGAAGAGATCGTTCGCTACCAAAACCTTCTTCAAAGTATGTCTCGTCTTCCAAGACGATCGTTTTATATAATTTACAAATAACACTAAGGACGCTTTGGTCGTGTCGGTTGTCTATAAAACGCTCGCATTGTTCATTTTTATTATAATGATCCGTAAATAATAGCGGATTTTGATGTAATGTGTTTAACCACGTGGAAACGATGTTCATACTATTTGCATTCTTTTTAAACATCCGGACAGTCGCGATGAATTGTCCAGATTCCCTAATATCGCGACTGTCTGCGTGTATATTTAAATACTCAAAGATCTCTTTGATCGTCCATTTGTCTTCCGCGTGATGAGGCATTTCAAAGGATATACATCCTGAGTTGCTTGCGTCGCCATCTTCTATCAATTCAATATATTCCTTAAATCGCTTGTGTCCGTTAGGGTTTATATAGCACCCCGCATCCACATAGATTACTATGTCGCCATCCTTCACTTTTTCTAGATGTTTATGAATTACATATGGTTTCCATATCCAATACCCGCCACCTCTTGGCAGTTCCAAAACACTTTTAAACTTTTCTTTAAAATCTTCGTCTAAATCTTCGGGACCATACGCGGTTATGCTGTCAAACCATCCTATACTCTCAGCTTGCTTGACGAGTCTTTTTTTCGTCTCGACAAACCCATTATCTCCATAGGTAATAAAATGTATCATATATATTATATATACTAGAATCTCTATATTTTTATATATTATAGATAAGATAGATAATATGGCGGTTACTATGGAGGAACTGAGACGGTATCGGGTTTTAAACTTGACTCTAATTGACTTGGTACCTACAGTGATCGTAGCACTTATCATACATTCTATTTTATGGGTCTATCCTTTAGAATTGAGTAGCAACGAACAGAGCGAGCGAACATTCATTCAATATACGGTATCATTGGCAATTATCGTGATTACATCACTTGGTTTGGGAATAATCATACACCGTATGTCAGGCGTAAAGTCGGGATTATCAGCACACTTGGGATTAAACGGAACACCAAATAAAAAAATAATATAGTTTTGTAAAAGTAGAGAACAAGAAAACGAAAAATGGACAATCGCGTAATCACCGTCGATCGATTCCTTTCAATATGGATTTTTCTATATACCATCGTCTATTTGATCGGGATCGCCCCATACAATCCTGTAATATTGATTAGTATCGCGTTAACATTCTTTACGATCAGTCTGTTTATCATCATCCCGCGATTGAACGAGAGGTCACTTTTAACCTACTATATTACCATTAATACACTGGGTAAAATAATTCCCCTGCTTTTCATAATCAATCGCAAAATAACAACGAGCGATATTGGATTTACCGTATCTTTTATACTAATATATGTCGCCTATATGCTTATCGTTAAAGACGATATTGTTTGCGTATATACGGATTACGTGGAGTTCATAATAGACCGCGATAGAGCAAGAGAAGGCGCGATCTATCACGAAATCAATAAAGTATTTACTGGACTATTCTAATTGTAAAATCTAATATTGCCTTTATAAAAGGATAATTTACTACCAGCAGGATTCGAACCTGCGAGTGCTAAGCACGTGACAGCTTAAGTGTCATTCCTTGGACCTGACTCGGACATGGTAGCAAAGCTCATAAATCAGAGCAATATTATTTGAAAAAATAAGGTAAGTTAATTCTTTTTATTATATTTATATATGTACCCGTATTCCTTATATGATTTTATCTGTTTATATTATATATATATAGTATAGATGTATTCTGAACGTAGATCGAGATTACCATCACGACAACCTAAAAAAAATTTACAACTTAGAACGAGATTACCTTCATTACCACAACACCAAGTTACACCACAATTACCATCACGAACTACGTCGAGATTACCTTCATTAACACCAGCATTGCACTTACACTTACCAAAAGTTACACCACAATTACCATCACGACAACCTAAAAAAAATTTACAACTTAGAACGAGATTACCTTCATTACCACCACACCAAGTTACACCACAATTACCATCACGAACTACGTCGAGATTACCTTCATTAACACCGGCATTGCACTTACACTTACCAAAAGTTACACCACAATTACCATCACAACAACGTAAAAACACAAAATTACAACTTAGAACGAGATTACCTTCATTAACACCAGCATTGCACTTACACTTACAACGTAGATCTAGATTAGATAAGGTTCGTAAATCGATGTCCAGTTCTAAAAGTTCAGATAGTACAAGAAAGAGATATGATAGACAATTCGCTAAATTAATTAAAAAGTTACCTATCGGAGATGCATATGAACACGTTTTTACACACTTTCAAGAATTACGTGAAGAAATACCTGATAAATATAGATATCCATTAAGAGATGATAAAAAATATAAATATGTATTGAGAAACGAAATACCACAAGATAAATTAAAGAATTCTTTATGTGAAAATCCGAGCCCAGGCGTGTTTGAACTACTATTTGACATGAAATTTAGAATAGATTGGTCATTATTAGTAAAGCATCCTGACGCATTTACTAAAAAATCCCAATTAGAAAATATAATAAAAGGACAGCATAGTAGATTATTGTGGTATAATTTATTCATGAATACAAATCCTAGAGTTATTAAATTTGTGAATAAAATAATGGAAGAAGAGAAAAATAAAGACAAAAAAAAAGAATATTATAATATTTTGGCAAATAATCCTACTCCAGAAGCTATTAAAATTGTTAAACAGGAATTACAAAATTTCAAAGGTAATCGTAACATTTTGAATTCTTTAGCGGATAATCCAACACCTGAAGCGATGGAACTATTGAAACGTATCGTAAAACAAAAAGATTTTGAAAATAATCAAAATATGTGGATAAGATTATTAGCAAATCCGGCAGCAATGGAATTTATAGAAAACTGTTTATGGAAAAGTATAAATAAATATTGGTATATAATGTATAAAAATCCTAACCCTAAAGTTTTTAAATTGATAGAAAAATTTTCAGGACACAAATTTGATAAGAACTATAACTATGACCACTTATCCGAAAACCCTAGTTCAAAAGCAATTAAAATATTACAAGAAAGGATGAATCAAGAAAAATCTATATCGAAAGAAGATTATTATGATTTAAGACAAAGAAAGAGTGTTTCAATATTTTTAAATTGGATAAAAATATCAAAAAATCCAAGAGCAAAGAGTTTAATTCTTGCGAAAATAGAAGATGAAAAGGGTAGAGAAAAAGAAATAGCAGAAGATAGAAAAAATGGATATCCGGAAAGAAATCTTAACTGGGGCTATGTATCCGCAAACCCTGCGATATTTAAGAGAATTAGAAAAATGACTGACGAAAAAGCGAAAGATGAAGAAAAAGCAATAAAAATAGAAAGATATATCCATCCTTTACCAATAAAACCTGCGAATTGAGATAGAAGATTTAATAATATTGTCCACTCAGTCCATCAGAAAACATTGGTCTTTTTTCCCCTCTAGAATCAGGCGGATAATCATGTCTAATTGCTGCAGCAGCTAAAATCCTTCTTTCTTCTTCTTTATTATCTTGAGGTTGCGCGCGAACATTGTTTAATGATTGAGGCATAATCCCTTTTGTAGGTGTCTCAATATGTGTCTCAATAGGTGTCTCAATAGGTGTCTCAATAGGTTTAGGTGCTTGATGAAGTGTTAGAATATCAACTCTTGGAATTAAATCTTTATTAGCATAATATATAGTTTTATTTCCATCAGATAGAGTGCCATTAGTAGCAATATTATTTTCAAAGGTACCATTAAGTACCCATTTTTCGCAAATTGTAAATTTATATATTCCCATTATATTTCCCATACCAGGACCAGGTGCTTTTGTAAAAACACCTTCCCCATTCATCTTGTCATCTATCCAATCTCCAGTATATTTATCATCAACTTGAAAGACATTATTATTTATGTAAAAATTTCTCGTGGATATATCCTTATCATTCCTAAATCTCGCGCCATTTTTAAATGTCATTGTCCCTTTCCCATCCTTCTTGTCATCTTTCCAATTTCCATTATATACATCCCCATCTTTATACGTCATTGTCCCTTTCCCATCCTTCTTGTCATCTTCCCAATTTCCATTATATTTATCCCCATTTTTATACGTCATAAATCCTTGACCAACCTTCTTGTCATCTTTCCAATTTCCATTATATACATCCCCATCTTTATCCCCATTTTTATACGTCATTTTTCCTTGACCATCCTTCTTGTCATCTTTCCAATTTCCATCATATACATCCCCATCTTTATCCCCATTTTTATACGTCATTATTCCTTGACCATCCTTCTTGTCATCTTTCCAATTTCCATTATATACATCTCCTTTTGTATACGTCATTTTTCCTTGACCATTCTTCTTGTCATCTGTCAAATCTCCATCATATTTATCTCCGTTATCATATATTTTTATTTCGCCCCCATATTGTTTCCTATGTTTCTTAACAACAGCCTTCGGTTTCGTCTTCATAGCAACAGCTTTCGGTTTCGTCTTCATAGCAACAGCTTTCGGTTTCGCAACAGCTTTCGGTTTCGCAACAGCTTTCGGTTTCGCAACAGCTTTCGGTTTCGCAACA